>Ga0160427_10002962_pt1 | contig 10082 bp, 10 predicted proteins | sample SolpanmetagenomL_FD_108194 | JGI IMG/M metagenome (GOLD analysis project Ga0160427, IMG submission 108194) | Solar panel surface microbial communities from Lawrence Berkeley National Laboratory, California, USA - L | ecosystem: Engineered > Built environment > Solar panel > Unclassified ...
GCTGTAGGCGTAGGGCGCGCTGAAGGCGATCGACTTCTGGCGCTCGGCGGTGATGCCCACCTGGTTGATGACCACGTCGAACTTGCCCGCCTGCAGCCCGGCCAGGATGCCGCTCCACTCGGTGAGCACGAACTGGGGCTTGAGGTTCAGCTTGGCGGCGATCGCCTTGGCGATGTCGACGTCGAAGCCGGTCAGGTTGCCCTGGGCGTCCTTGAAGGTGAAAGGCGCGTAGGTGCCCTCCTGGCCGATGATAAGGGTACCTTTGGTGATGGTGGTGGGCGCGCTCTGGGCGAAGACGGTGCTAAAACCGGCGGCCAGCAGCGCGGCCCCCAGAATGATGTGCTTGGTCATGGTGGTTCTCCTGTGTGCGAATTGGCAGGGGGACTGCCGGACGGAAACAGCCCCAGCCTACAGCAGTTGATCTGTTTTGTAAACTAGTTTAGAACAATTGGAAATTGCAGCATGCGGACGGTCCGGAGCGCCGATCGTGCCGACCCCAGGCGCTACACTCACGTCATGAGAACCGAGTCTCACATGATCGCCGGAGCCGTCGCCGAGCCGGTTGCGGGCAGCGCGGGCGACACCTGCGAGGAGAGCTGCGTCCACCCGGAGGCCGTCGAGCGGGCCAGGGCGGGGCTGCCGGGCCTGGGCAGCGTTGAGGAGGCGAGCGCGCTGCTCAAGGCGGTGTCCGACCCGACCCGACTGCGGCTGCTTAGCGCCCTGAACATCTCCGAGCTGTGCGTGTGCGACCTGGCCGCCGTGGTCGGCATCAGCGAGAGCGCGGTCAGCCACCAGCTGCGGCTGCTGCGCGCCCACCGGCTGGTGACCTTCCGCAAGGAGGGCCGCATCGCCTATTACCGCCTGCTCGACCACCACGTCACGGTGCTCATCGGCAGCGCCCTCGAGCACGCCCTCGAAACGCAGCCCCTGCCGGCCCGCTGACTCCGCCTGACCGGAGAACCCTAGACTCTGCTCCATGACCTCCGGCTCCACGACTTCCGGCCCTCTGCCTTCTGAAGCACAGCCACTCCGCGTCCTGATTCTCTGCACCCACAACAGCGCCCGCAGCCAGATGGCCGAGGCGCTGACCCGCGCCGCCGCCGCCCGGCTGGGCGTGGACCTCGACGTGCACTCGGCCGGCACCGAGGCCACCCGTGTCAAGCCCGAGGCGGCGACCGTCATGGCCGAACTGGGCCTCGACCTGAGCGGCCACCGCAGCAAGACCCTGCACGACCTGCCCGACCCCTGGGCTTTCGACTATGTGATCACCGTCTGCGACTCGGCGGCCGAGGCCTGCCCGGTCTACCCGGCCCGGACGATGCAGCTGCACTACCCGTTCACCGATCCGTCAGGCGGCAGTCTGGAGCGCTGGCGGGCGGTGCGTGACGGGCTGGCGCTCCAGTTCGCGGCCTTCGTGGAGGCGCTGAAGAACGGTGGGCCGGTGCCACCGAGCTACGAGGGCAGCCCCGCCGTGCCGACCGTCTGACGTTCAACTCAATGAGCGTCATCTGTTCTTGACGCCCTGTCGCCTCCACTTTACTCTGGGGCATGGCTCCCACCGTGTCCGAGGCCGCGCCGCTGAACTGCTTCGTTCGGGCGCGGCGCGAGGCGCTCCATCTGCGGCCCGGTGAACTGGCGCAGCAGTGCGGCATCACCCGGCAGGCCTTGCACTCGGTCGAGACCGGAGCGTACGTGCCGAACACGCTCGTCGCGCTGAAGCTGGCGCGCGCGCTGTCGTGCCGTGTCGAGGACCTGTTCAGCCTGCCTGCCGACGCGCAGACCGAGGTGTCGGTGCAGGTCGTCGGTCCGGCGCCCGCCGAGGGAAGCCGGGTGCAGCTCGCCTGGGTGGGCGAACGGCTGCTGGCCTTCCCGGTGTCGGGCGAGGCGGGCTGGGGCCAGCCGGCCGACGGCACCCTGCATCTTCCGGAATCGGCCGGAAGTGCAGGGCCTGCGGCCGGGCCCGTGCGCGGCCGGGTGCAGCTCTTTTCCGGTCCGGTGCAGGCGCGGCGCACGGCGGTGCTCGTCGGCTGCGACCCTTCGCTGGGCGTGGCGGCGGGCCATGTCGCCCGGCACGCTGCCGACACCCGGCTGCTGTGGCAGTCGGCGTCGAGCCTGCGGGCGCTACGCTCGTTGGCGCGCGGCGAGGCCCATGCCGCCGGCATCCACCTCTGGGACGCCGAGAGCGGCGTGTCCAATCTGCCGTTCGTGCAGCGAGAGCTGAGCGGTGTACGCATCCACCTGTACACACTCTGGTCGTGGGAGCAGGGGCTGATCGTGGCGCGGGGCAATCCGCTCGCGGTGCGCGGCGTGGCCGACCTGCTGCGGCCCGGTCTGCGGCTGATCAACCGCGAGGAGGGAGCGGGCAGCCGGGCGCTGCTCGAGGCGTGGCTGACAGTCCAGGGCCTGTCGGCGGCCGGGCGTCGCCGCCTGCCCGGCTACCGCACAGAGGCGGGCAGCCACCTGGAAGCCGCCGGGCGCGTGGCCGCCGGGGAGGCCGACGCCGCTCCCGGCCCGCGCTCGGCCGCCCTCGCGCTGGGGCTGGATTTCGTGCCGATCCAGACCGAGCGCTTCGACCTCGTGGTGCCCGACGCTCACCTAAACCACCCGGCCATCGCGGCCCTGCTCGCCGTGGCGCAGCTGCCCACCTTCCGCGCCGAGATCGCCTCGCTGGGCGGCTCCGACCCCTCGCACGCCGGGGAACACTGGCAGACCACCGGATGACCCCCGAATCTCCTCACTTCCCGCTCTGCCTCCGGAGTCCCCAACCCCACATGCTCAGGAAGACCGTTCTCTGCGCCCTGCTGCTGACCTGTGGAAGTGCCTCGGCCGCCAACCTCACCGTCTTCGCCGCCGCCTCGCTGAGCGACGCCTTCACCGAACTCGGCAAAGCCTTCGACGCGTCGAGCGGCAACAAGACCACCTTCAGCTTCGCCGGATCGCAGGCGCTGCGCACCCAGCTCGAGAACGGCGCGAAGGCCGATGTGTACGCCAGCGCCAACGACGCGCAGTACACCCCACTGGTGAGCCGGAACCTTCTGCCCGCAGGTCTGCCCTTTGTGCGCAACAAGCTGACCCTGATCGCGCCGAAGAACAACCCGGCCCTGCGAACCCTGAACGACCTGACCCGGCCGGGTCTGAAGCTGGTGATCGCCGACAGGGCGGTGCCGGCGGGCGACTACACCCGGCGCATGCTGACCGCCATGGACAAGGCCGGAACCTACGGCAAGGATTTCTCGGCCCGCACGCTGAAGAACGTGGTGAGCGAGGAGACCAACGTGCGGCAGGTGGCCCTGAAAGTGCAGCTCGGCGAGGCCGACGCCGCCGTGGTGTACGCCAGCGACGTGACGCCCGCCCTGAGACCGCTGGTGCGGGTGGTCGCGCTTCCCGGCCGCTTCAACCAGAGCGCGACTTACCCGATCGGCGTGGTGAAAGGCTCGGCCAGTCCCGAGGCAGCGGCGGCCTTCGTGGCCTACGTCCAGTCGGCGGCGGGCCAGCGAATCCTGAAGAAGTGGGGCTTTCTCGGCCCGCAGTGAGCCGCGAACCAGGAGGATGGCCATACGCCGGAAGAACCACCATGCAGATCAGCCCTTGGAAGAGACCCGTCCGGTCGGCCTCGAAAAGGCCAGCGCCGAACTCCGGGAGTGGATCGCCGTTGACCTTGCCTAGGGCGCCTACGGCGTGCCGCTGATGTCCGGATGAAGCTCGACCGTCAGCAGCCCTCCGCCGGGCCGAGCGTAAGGCGGCGTTCGCCGCGCCGGCTGCCGCCGCTGCCGGTGGTGCTGAGCCTGACCATGGCCTCGTTTCTGCTGCTGCCGACCCTGGTGCTGCTGATGCGCGGCCTGACAGCGCAGTTCTGGCCGACCCTTGCCAGCGAGGCGGTGACCGACGCGCTGCGGGTGAGCTTGCTCACCACCGGCGTCACGTTGCTGCTGACCGTGCTGCTGGTGACCCCAGTGGCCTACCTGCTGGCCCGCTACCGCTTTCCGGGGCGCACGGTGCTCGACACCCTGCTCGATCTGCCGATCGTGCTGCCGCCGGTGGTGGCGGGCGTGGGGCTACTGCTCACCTTCGGGCGGGCCGGACTGCTGGGGCCGCCGCTGAGCCTCGCGGGCATCAGTCTGGCCTTCTCGCCGGCGGCGGTGGTGATGGCGCAGCTGTTCACCTCGGCCCCGTTCTATCTGCGCACGGCCAAGGCGGGGTTCGGAGCGGTCGACCGGGACGCCGAGCGCGCGGCCCGGACCGACGGCGCCGACGACTGGGCGGTGTTCCGGTTCGTCACTTGGCCCCTGGCCTTTCCGTTTCTCTTAGAAGGCCTGGTGCTCACCTGGGCGCGGGCGCTCGGCGAGTTCGGCGCCACCGTGCTGTTTGCCGGGTCGCTGCAGGGCAGGACGCGCACCGTCACGCTCAGCATCTACTCGGCGCTGGAATCCGACCTCGCGCCGGCGCTCGTGCTCTCGGCGGTGATGGTGCTGCTGTCGTTCGGGGTGCTGCTGGCCGTGCGGCTGCTGTCGGCGGGCCGGGCCGACCCGGGCGACTGACGGCGCAGGCCCGCTCAGGTTGCGCGGAACCGCCGCATCAGATGGACCGGGATGGTGTGCGTGCGCGGCGTGTCCTGGAGGCCGGACAGGCGCTCGAACAGCAGCTCGGCGGCCTGCCGACCCATCTCCACGGCGTCGTAGCCCACCACCGTGACCGGAACGGGCAGCATGTCGGCCAGTTCGAAGTCATCGAAGACCGCCAGCGGCAGCCAGTGCCCCGAGCGGTTCATTTCCCTCAGGATGCCCACCGCGATGCGGTTGTTGGTGGCGAACACGGCGGTCGGCGGCTCGGACAGCTCGCTCAGATCGCGCAGGGCCGACCCGGACTGCTCCTCGCCGTGGTAACCGACCTTGAGCAGCCGGGAATCGGGCACGACGCCAGCCTCCTCGAGCGCCTGCCGGTAGCCGCCGGTGCGCTCCGAGCCGGTGTGCACGGCCGACTCGCCGTCGATCACCGCAACGCGCGAGTGGCCGTCCTGCAGCAGCTGCCGCACCGCCAGATACGCGCCGTACCGGTTGTCGAGCAGCACCGTGTCGAAGGCCGCGCGCGCCTGCAGCGGCCGGTCGACGGCGACCACCGGCACGCCGCCCAGCATTTCGGGCGTCAGGTACTCGTGTCCGCCCAGCGTGGGCACGATCAGCAGACCCTCGATGTTGTGCTGCAGCAACGTCTCGATCAGCTGGCGTTCACGCCCCGGCTGTTCCTCGCTGCTGGCCGTGAGCAGCAAGTGGCCCCGGCGCTGCGCCTCCTGCTCGACGCCTCTGGCGATGGCCGAGTAGAATGGGTTTCCCACGTCGCCGGTCACCAGCCCCAGCAGGGCCGAGGACTGGCCGGGACGCAGGCTGCGCGCCTGCTCGTTGCGCCGGAAGCCCAGTGTGGCGATGGCGTCCTGCACCCGGCTGCGCGTCAGCGGATCGACTCGGGGCTCGTCGTTCACCACCCGTGACACGGTCTTGGCGCTGACCCCAGCGATTCGGGCCACGTCGTGCATGGTGGGACGGGCGCTCATGTCGAGGATTGTAGCGGTCCAGAATGGGGCTTCCCGAATGAGCCGGAGGCAGCGGCCTTAAGCGATCGGCACCGCATGGACGCTGGGCAGACAGTGGTGAGGCGTCGCGGCACGACCTTTCCATCTACTTGAGTGCAGTGAACGATCCCCAGGCGCCCTCTTGACAGGTTGTACACGGGCTACTACATTCGTGTCAACGTTGTCATCACTCAAACGGAGGTCTGGACGAAGCTGGAACAGTCCCTTGTTCTGCCTTCACCTGTGCCCGGCGTGTCCTGGCCCATTCAACTCTGCCTGCCGCTGTCCACGCCCGCTCTCGTACCGATGTGGAGGAGACTAGTGAATCCTCCATTTGTTCCTGCTCCCCTACCGTTTCCCTAGACATCCCCACCGCCGGCGTGGGCCTGACGCAGGCCAACATCAACCTGCCCGCCTTCTTGCAGTACGTCTACAAGTCCATCTGCAACTGAAGTCCTGAGCCCATCTCGCCGGTCTCCGCTTCCCCTCCCGTGCGTCTCTGCTTGGCGCAGACTGTCCGGGTGCAGCCAGAGGCGCTCTGGTTGACCCGGTTCCTGAAGGTGCGTATGAATCCAATTCCTCCCAAAGCGCGCTCAGAAGTCGCCCACCCTGATGCCGCCCAGCCTGCCGCTCAGCCGCTCGTTCACCAGATGCCCATGCCCAGCCCCCGCCGTGGCCTGACCGCCGGCGTGCAGACCACGCTCAGCGAGGTGGCCGCGCTGCTGGAGGGCCGTCCGAAGCTTGCCGCCCTGTTCGGCGGCTGCTTTCCGAACACCCTCCAGACCACGCTGGAGGAGCTCGACGGCGGCCGCACCTTCGTGTTTACCGGCGATATCCCGGCCATGTGGCTGCGCGACTCGGCGGCTCAGGTCAGCCCCTACGTGCATCTGTGCGCCCACGACGCCGAACTGCGCGGGCTGGTGGCGGGCGTCATCCGGCAGCAGGCCCATCTGCTCTCGGTTGATCCGTACGCCAACGCCTTCAACCTGCGTCCGGGGCACGAGTACTCCTTCGACGTGCCGCCGCCCGGTCCCTGGGTGTGGGAGCGCAAGTTCGAGCTCGACTCGCTGCTGTTCCCGGTCTGGCTGACGTGGCGGTTCTGGAAGGCGACCGGCGACGCCGCCGCACTGGGCGACCTGCGGCCGATGTTCCGGACTGTCCTGGAGGTCATGCAGACCGAACAGAGGCACGCCACGCGCTCCGGGTACCTGTTCGAGCGCCCCGCCGAGCACTGCGTGCTGCCGAGCGACACGCTGCCGCGCGGCGGCTGGGGCGCCGAGTGTGCGCCGACCGGCATGGTCTGGTCGGGCTTCCGGCCCAGCGACGACGCCTGCACCTATCCGTACCTCGTGCCGGCCAACATGTTCGCGGTGGTGGTGCTGCGGCACATGGCCGACCTCGCGCGCGCGCTGTACGGCGACGAGGAACTGGCGGCGCTCGCGGCGCGGCTGGAGACCGAGATCGAGGCCGGCATCCGCGAGTTCGCGGTGGTCGAGCACCCCGATTTCGGACAGATGTACGCGTATGAGACCGACGGGCTGGGCCGTCACCTGCTGATGGACGACGCCAACGTGCCGAGCCTGCTGTCGCTGCCCTACCTCGGCTACTGCCCGGCCGACGATCCGGTGTACCTCAACACCCGGCGCTTCATCCTGAGCGAGGCCAACCCGCACTTTCACCGCGGCGAGTTCGCGGCGGGCGTCGGCAGTCCGCACACGCCCGGACGGCGCATCTGGCCGATCGCCCTGTGCATGCAGGCGCTGACAGCCGAGCAGAACGAGGCGGGCAGGGCCGAGGCCGAAGCGCTGCTTCATACGCTCGCCGAGACGACGGCCGACACCTACCTGATGCACGAGAGTTTCGACCCGAACGACCCCGCCGTGTACAGCCGCCCGTGGTTCGCGTGGGCCAACAGCCTGCTGGCCGAGACGGTGCTGCGTTCACTGGGCCGCATCGAGGCCGTATGACGCTCTCGCGGCTGGAACGACGGCTGCGTGGCCTGGAGGCGCAGATCGGCAGCACGGGGGCCTGGCGAGCCGCCGCCTGGGTGGTGATTCCTGACTGGACCTTCACCGCGCCGGACGGCACACAGGTCGCCGTGCAGGAGGGGCAGCCCTGGCCCGTCTCCGGGCGGGCGCTGAACGATCAGCCAATGCGGCTGAGTGCCGAGCTGAAGGTGCCTGCCGACTTTGCCGGGCGGCCGCTGAGCCTGTCGCTCGACGTGGGCGGCGAGGCGCTCGCACTGCCCGCCTGAACGGCGAGCAGGTCTATGGCGGCGTGAACCCGTACCACCGGGTGTTTCCGCTGCGTGGGCCGTGTCTGGGCGGCGAGACGCTGAGCATCGAGGTCGAGGCGGTGCCGCCGCCGGTGCTCGAACGGCTGCTCGCCGCCCTCGGTACCACGGCGGCCGGCATCCGCACGCCGGGCAGCGATGAGATCGAGGGCAAAGGGCAGATGAAAGAGGCCACGTCGGACGGCGAGGTGGCCCACCGTCTGCTCAACCTGTCCGACGCGGTGCTCGCTCTGCTCGACTGGTCAAGCGGGGCGGCCGGGTACCTGTCGCGGCTTCACGAGCTGGGCGGCGGTGAGGCCTTCACACAGGGCACCTGGAGCGTGCCGCAGGAACTGCCCGCACCGCAGGCGCTCGCTCCGGAGGTGTTGCGGCGGGTAGAGGCCGCAGACGAGGCGCTGCGCGCAGGCGTGAAGGCACTCGCCGTGATTTTTCTCTTGGCTGTGGCCGGCGCAAGGGCCACCGCACACTGCACACCGTTAAGTACTGAAAGACGGACATCCGGCCCGGGTGTCCGTCCTTCTTTACAGCCGTTTGGGGCTTAGGACTTACAGTGGGTCTCGGGTCGCCACGCCGTCCTGGATTCTCAGCAGGCCGAGCGGGTTGGCCGACTGCAGTGCAGGCGGCAGCGCCTCGTCGGGAAAGTCCTGATAGGCCAGCAGCCGGGTAAAGCGCAGCAGGGCCCGAGCGCCCACACTGGTGCTGCGTCCGTCGCCGGTCGAGGGAAACGGGCCGCCGTGCACCACCGCCTGCCCCACCTCCACGCCGGTCGGGAAGCTGTTCAGCACCAGTCGCCCGGCGCGTTCACGCATCACGGCCAGCAGGTCGGTCAGCCCAGCCAGTTCGGCGGGCCGGGCGTGCAGGGTGGCGGTCAGCTGCCCTTCCAGGCCCGCCAGCGCGGCATTCAGGCCGTCCAGGTCGTGGTAGCGCACGGCGAGGCTCACCGGCCCGAAGACCTCGTGGCTCAGCTCCGGCGCGGTCTCGAAGTCCTCGGCCGTGGTCTGGTAGAGCTGGGCGTGGTGCAGTCCCGCCTCCGGCTCCTGCGCCTGAACCGTCTCGACCCCGACGTGACCGGCGAGGGCGGATGTGCCCCTGGTGTACGCCTGCTGGATGCCGGGAGTGAGCAGCGGGCACGCCGGGACGCCCGAAAGCGCCTCTGCCAGGGCCGCCACGAAGCGGTCTCCCGCCTCGCCCACCGGCACGAACAGCAGGCCCGGCTGGGTGCAGAGCTGCCCGCCCGAGCCGCTGATGCTGGCCGCCAGCCCGGCGACGCTCGTGTGCTCCAGCGCGGCCTCGGTGAACACCACCGGGTTGACGCTGCTCATCTCGGCGTACACCGGAATCGGCACCGGCCGCTTCTGGGCCGCGTCAATCAGGGCCAGACCACCCTGGCGCGAGCCGGTGAAGCCCACCGCCCGGATGGCCGGGTGCTGTACGAGTTCCAGCCCGAGCCCAATGCCGTCGTCGTAGACCATGCCGAAGACACCTGCGGGGAGCCCGGCCGCCTTCACCGCCGCCGAGATCGCCTGCGCCACCAGCGCCGAGGTAGCCGGGTGCGCCGGATGCGCCTTGACCACCACCGGGCAGCCCGCTGCCAGCGCCGAAGCGGTGTCGCCTCCCGCCACGCTGAAGGCCAGCGGGAAGTTGCTGGCCCCGAACACCGCCACCGGCCCCAATGCCACGAGCAGGCTGCGCAGGTCGGGCTTGGGCGCGGGCTTCCGGGCCGCGTCGGGACGGTCCAGGCGGGCGTCTACCCACGAGCCTTCCTCGGCCACGCCCGCGAACAGCCGCAGCTGTCCGGCGGTGCGTCCGACCTCGCCGCGCAGCCGCGCCTCGCTCAGGCCGGATTCGAGCATCGCCGCCGCCACGATCTCCTCGGCCAGGGCCTCGATCTCGGCGGCCACGCCGCGCAGCAAAGCCCCGCGCACCTGCCCGCTGCTGCTCGCGTACTCGCCTGCCACAGCCGCCGCTGCCTGCACCAGCGCCTCCAGCTCGGCGGAGGTGCTGACTGCGAAGGCCGGGCCGAACGGTTCGCCGTTGACCGGGTTCACGGCCCGGAAGTGCTTGTGGGTCTGAGCCTGTTCAGAGAGAGACACGGCGCTGATGTTACCGCGCCCCGGCGGCCGCCGGCCGAGCGGCCGTGGGACGCGCGTTCAGGGCCTCCTGCACCACCGCTCTGGCCTCCTTCACCTCGTCGGGGGTCAGTTCGAGCCTGGGGGCGCGCAC
>Ga0160427_10002963_pt1 | contig 10080 bp, 8 predicted proteins | sample SolpanmetagenomL_FD_108194 | JGI IMG/M metagenome (GOLD analysis project Ga0160427, IMG submission 108194) | Solar panel surface microbial communities from Lawrence Berkeley National Laboratory, California, USA - L | ecosystem: Engineered > Built environment > Solar panel > Unclassified ...
GATTCTTGGTCTATGGATGGGCGGCACAACGTCATACTCCTTGGATTATTGTTGACTTGGGCGCAATGTTACTTTGTCTAGGTCTACAAATGACCGGCCAAGGGTTACAAGCCTACAATATTGACACGTATCCAGACTCTCGTGCCTCGACTACTGCGGCCGTACAGCTTTTTCGAAGTCTTTTCGCATTTGGTCTGCCTCTGCTTGGGCCCAAAATGTATATGACTTTGGGATATGGTTGGGCAAATACTTTGCTGGCTGGGGTTTATGTCAGCGGGCAGCTATCCGCTGCGGCGTTTCTATGGAAGCGGGGAGCGAGTCTACGTGGGGTCTCTGTACCTGTGCCTATTCCGTTGCAACTGATATAGAGAGTAAATTTTATTTTCCCGAAAGCTATAGTTTGGCATCGTCAGAATAGATTGTGTTATAGCTTACTGAAGGGCCTATGCTCAATCATTCATAATAAGTGCATGTCCACTGTATTTTAGGTTTCAAGAGGAGGCAATTTGACTGTTATTCATCCATAGTGATGTCTTACCATATGTATTTTTAAGTATATATGTCAACTTTTAGCTCTTTATGTACTCCTTCTCAGTGTAGAAAAGACGCTGTGATGTACTTTTATAAAACTAGAGAGGCGCTTTCCTCGTCATTTCGAACAATGTAAGATTATAGGATTTTATCCTATTTATCATTTTTGAATATCCAGTGTTGAATTTGAGTTTCGTATAAAATGTTTTGTCACGTCCCCCCCGCCAAGCTTATCGATAAGGGGAATAGCAGCGCGAAAGCAGCAAAAAATTCAAAACTGTCGAGCATGAGCTAAGCTTGGTTGCAAGTCGCAAGTGAAGATCTACAAGGACTAAGGAAAAATACAAGCATTGCGACAACAACAACAATAATTTCACGTTGGCTACCTTTCCTTCTCCACGAATCCTAGAGTACCTTATTCGCAAAAGAGCTTTTGCCGCCCCTCTTATGGTCATACCACAAGAGCGTCCAGTGGCAGAAGTTATGAAGGAACCTCCAGGTGTAGTTATCACACCAGTAGATCCTACCATCCCACCATGGTATATTGAAGACGGATTGCGACGAGTCAGACCTTATTTCTATACCTACAACACATACTGTAAAGAGCGCTGGAGAGGAAGATCTATATTCTCAATCTTTGCTGCCGAATTTCGAGATAGACCCGAGGAGTATTACGTTCGTGAGCGGCGCCACTTTCATCAAATCCTTCTTCCTCCTCATAGCTCTATATTGAAACAAAATAAAAGATTAGTTTAACAAAAAAAAAGTTGCAAAATACTTACCATTCCTTCAATTATTCATGTTTAGAAAAAAGCCATTATAGACGGCCAAATATACATCAATGGCAAAGCAACAAATAGTCCCGACGAAATTATTCGCAATGGCGACATCATCTCTCACACTCTTCACCGACACGAGCCACCTGTTACTGGAAAACCTGTTGAAATCATACACGAAGATGAAAATATTATATGTATCAACAAACCAAGTGGCATACCAGTGCATCCAACAGGGCGTATAGTGGACCACAGCTATGATGCAAATGGACGATGCACTAACGCGGCCTTGATAGGATACAACTATAACAGTGTGATTGAGATTATGAGATTTGAGCGGGGTGGATGGAATCCTCTACGTAGGTTGACCTCCATACCCATCCTTTTTGTTTTGTTTTTTTCTTATTGTGTTTCTTGCATTTTGGGGAAGTGTATGCCTGCTGACTCGTATTTTGTATATGTTGAAAATTACCAGCATGTAATCGTCTTGATAGATTAACTTCAGGCCTTATGTTTATCGCCAAGACTGTCAAGGCTTCGACAGATATGATGATACAATTAAGAACAAGGACTGTGAAGAAAGAATATGTTGCTCTCGTCGCTGGGAGATTTCCAGAGCAAGTTCAGCCATCTATCCACACTCCACTTTTTACACTGAAAATAAACACATCGTCTATCTTCTTTGCACTTGAGAGTGCTGCTAACGTTATCCTTTCGAACTGAATTAGTGGCGATGTCTATTGCGAACAGCCAGTGTTGTCCATATCCCCAAAACTTGGCTTGAACCAAGTTCGTGCTAATGGCAAATATGCCAAAACACTCTTCCGACGTTTGTCATACAATACCAAGAAAGACTATAGTATTGTACAATGTCTACCATTTACTGGAAGAACGCATCAGATTAGAGTGCATCTTCAATTTCTCGGACATCCGATAGCCAATGACCCAGTATGTGAATACATCTAATGTATTGGTTAGACACAACGATTGTTGTTTTGCTAACCAATTGAGTCTTTTCTTCCTTGCCGCAAGTAGATATACTCTAATAGAAAGGTTTTTGGACCAAACCTGGGCCAAGGAGGAACAGAGGGACGGGATGACGATATCATTACAAGGTTATCAAGAATGGGCAAAGAAGAAGTGGCAGAAGCGGTTGCTTATTACGATGAGATGGTGTAAGTACATTTTTCCCATTTACTACGAAGTATCTTCTCATATTTGAAGAGAATACCTATCTTCTTACACTAAGAAAAACAAGTACTAAATACTGTTCGCTAATGATGGCTTTGTAGAGAAGATTATGAAAAGAAAAGAGCGGAAAAAATGTCTGGAGAATTGTGTCCCTTGTGTGATACACCATTATACACAGATCCTGGCCAACATGAGGTACGTGTATTACATTCTCCCCTTCTGCTCTTCTCCTATTTCATTTGAGAATTCTTCACTACAAATTCTTTCCAATTAAATCTATCCTTTTGCTATCCTTTCATAGTTGAAAATAAAGGAGGGGAGAAGTACAAAATTCTGACCTCTAGAATTAATAGCTCGGTATCTATCTCCACGCCCGAAAATACCAATGCGTCGAAGGCCGCTGGGCATACGAAACATCACTTCCCGACTGGGCCATCCCCAAAGTCGAAGACGGCACCATCATATCTGAAGGCCTGGTTCTTGAGGATATTGAGGTACCTCCTCCAAACGAGCTAGACGACTCAGCAATCTATGAAGAATCAAAACGGATTTCAAACAGGTCGAGGCGGAAAGAGCGAAAAGCACGGGAGAGGGAGTTGGGTCGTGTGACGGAGAAGGAGCCGGAGATGTGTGCGTCGTTGGCTGAGCTTGGGATCAAAGGTGATGAAGAAGTCGGTGGTGGTCAAGTAGATGCAGATGTAGATGGAAAGGTTAGCGATAAACAAGGAGAAGATGATGATAATGCTGGTAACAGTGTTGTCGCTGGAGGAGATTCTATTACCAAAGATGTAGATGAAGAAGTGAAGAAAGTTGTAGAAGGAGCACAGTAGTGTTCTGTTCAACTACTTAGGTGCTTACTTAGGAATGAGGGGAACAGTACAACTCTATCTCTCCATATCGTGATGCTTTGAATACACTGTACACTGTTTTCCCCACACGATGGACTATGCACGCAGCTCTATTTTTTGACTCTACCTTGGCATTATGAATCACGGCTAACAATTTGAGTTCCCCGCTATGTCAAGCAGATTTGGTGTCATTTCTTGTGGTAGATGGTCGTCAATAACAATAAGCTCAAGCTCATGCGAACTTTGGATTTCACGTTTTGTACGACGTAAGAACATTGGAAGGTGAAGTGCATCTCATTTATATGATCCATAGATTGCTAGAGGGGGAGAGAGAGAAAAAAAACTCGTCATGATCATTCTAAATATCTGATGAGACTATGTGAGGTAATAAAGATATGACAAGATAAGATACACTCAGATATAGCGCTTCATGCATGGATTACAGAGTGACTAAACATTTAATGTTAACCAAAGTCACTTCGCCTACGCAAAACAACATTTACACTCTTATAGTTTTACGGTCCAATATATGCCAAGCTAGAAATTTTGTACATCTTTGAAAAGATTAAGATAGATATTTGTCATGCGTATCTAGTAAAATACGTGGTGGTCATGATGGTGTATATTGTTGTTCCAATGTAACGTTATGGATGTAGAGGTTTGTCGGGATGGAGATAGAGAGAGAGGTATATGTACCAAATATGCTCCAAAGAAGAAACAAAATAAAAAAAAGAGGTTTACAATGTAAGAAAGGAAGAAAAAAGAAATGATGAACCGCGAAAAACAACAGAACCCAGATCACAAAGACTATAAAACGCCCAAACAATTTTTTGTTTTCTGTCTATAAGAAAATTGTCATCTAAGCATCTGTCGTAACTCGTCCCTTGGCGTTGGTGACCTTGACTCCTAGAGCCTTGGCCTTGGCAATGATTTCTACTCTCTTTCTTGAGCTGACGGCGTGTGAGATCCTATTTTGGAGAAAGAAAAAATTACATAATTAGCATGCTTGATATTTCAATACGTCCAGCAATACTTTGACGGTCAAAGGGGACCTAGAATTGTAACATACTCGGCGGCAAATGTCTTGTTGTGCATGAGTAGGAGGTCGACATCAGCGACGTTGTGGACGAGGAAAGCCTTGTGGCCGGATGGCATCATGTGTCTTGTCTTCTTGTTGGATCCGTAACCAATCTATTTTTCCATTTCAAAAAAATTACAATTAGTCTTTTTTCCCCATATTGTATCATCATCCTCCCTATTCCTTCAATTTATTTCGATTTATTGAACATGTCGGAATAAGGGTTTGATTATTGATTGGTTCCTGGAGGGTGTTTTTTTTGGCGTACCTTTGGCATAGCGGCTTGTCCCTTGAATCGTCGTCGGACTCTGTTATCGATACCCTTTGGTTTTCTCCATGATGGGTCGACACACTTGAATCGATCCGACTGATGTCGGTTGAATCTCTTTCGGTCTATAAAATCGAAACATTTTCCGTCAGCATTACTGTCCCTTCCCTGCACATTCTTTTATTTCATAACAATGTCGTTATTCTTTGTTTGAAGTTCGTCGCCTTCGGTGTCGAATCATTGGGCATTCTTTGTGTTTTAATGAGATAGAGGAGATTTCGACATACGCTTCTTAACAATTGGGACGTGTTTGACGGAGGCCATCTGGAAAGAAATTGAAGAACTTTGATTAGCTGGCTATTCGTAGTAGTAGAAATTGTAGTTGCTGAAGGCACAGATTGAAAAGACGGGACGTACTTTGGAGGTTGTTGGTGATTGTCGATAATTTGCTGATTGGTGATGGTTGACTTTTCTCTCGACACTTCAGGTATCAAAAATTCAAGGTCGAAATCTGGCGAACGAGTTGAGTATAGCAATCTACCTAGTCCGTAATCACTCGCTCACTAGCGGCTTTTGATCGGCTGTCGTGGGTAGCTTAGTCATGACTTATGTGATTAGATTACATAAGCCAAACTACTCGATTCAACGGAACGAGGGTAAACTGCCTTTGAACCCTATCCAGAACAAGACAAAAGTTTGCATGAACGGGCAAACAAACGAAAAAAAACATAACTCTATTTTGTGCAACATGATGACCATGTTGAAAACTATACTATACCGTGTTATATCCCAAGAGGCAATTATTGAATACATGAATAAAGAGATGCTGGTGATCGGTTTCGTCATTATTATCGTTTATTATGGACCTTAGATATAATGGGATTTCAACGTTAGAGACCTTAATTGCGTCTACGACATTGTCCTAATATCAAATTTATATACGTCATCTACATAAGATGCAAAACTGTCAGTCGCATGATGTGGCTCCTCACTATGAAGATTTTCTGAACAACACAAGATATTTGATAAATACTCTATATTTTATAATACCCAAGTTATGGAAAAGGAGAGGAAGAGGAAAATATCATGCACATTCCATCGATGGCTATATACTGCCAACGCTTTTCTATTCAAGTATGGGAGAGAAAGTGAGGGTGAGGGAGATAGAGAACGAAGAAGAGATTTGAGAGTCGAGAGAGGTTCGAAGAGCACTTCGCATTAAGTACATACTTTCCTAGCAAATTCAAAGCAGAAGTTACCATACGAAGAAAAGTGACATGAGCGAGGATATCAAAGATGTTTGAAAAGGCAGATTTGAACATGGAAGAGCATAAGACAATTGAGAAAAGAACAATTTTGTGCACCCCTAAAAAAGCATTTAGCTGGAAGAAAAAACAATAAACTTGTTGATACATGAAAAAGAAGAAATAAAGACAAAGCTCAATTGTCTTGTTAATGCGCTTTTTACCATAGAAAACTTCACAAAGTTGACTGCGTGTGCGTTGCTCGATAGATGGAAAGGTAAGATAAATAAGTGGAGGGTGAGAACATGATCCAGCACATAGTGGTTGTATTTCGTGTGAGGATCGATGTGAGCTTAAGTGCAGCATCCGACTAGGCAGGAAACGAGACCGACTTTCGAAGAAGTTTTGGACGAAGGGGCTGTTGGCGAAAAGTAGGAACACGGCGAGCTCTCTAAGCTTTGCCGTTAACTGCCTTTCCACCGCGCTTAACTGTGGACCATCCGTCGTCCTCTGGAGCTTCCTGTGGGCTTACAGCCGTCTCAGGCGCTACATTTGTAGGGGCTGACGTCTTTGCTTCTATTGCGGCGATCTCATCTGATTTACTATCCGTGACATTGTTGGTCTCGACGTTGCTAGAGTCTGAGCCTCTGCGCAGGATTTCAAAGTTTTTACCTCCAGATGGTGTCTCTCCAGCATCAGTGCGATCCTTACCAATCTTTTGCCCTCTCTCGGCGAGCTTGTCAGCCTTCTCGGCTGAAGCAGCTGCTTTAGCTACCTTTCGTTCCTCCTTAAGCTTCTCTTCCTGCGCTTTCTTCTCAGCAGCCACTGCTGCACGTTTCTCTTCGACCTCTTTTAGCTTAGCGTCAGTGTCGATAGGTCTAGCAGCTCCAAATGGGCTCGCTTTGGCATCTGTTGTAGTAGGGCTCAATGCTTGAATAGGATTTTCGCTTCGCTTTGCCAAAGCCAATTTAGGCCTTGTTGTAGGAACTGTCGGGCTGGATGGTATACTCTTCTCTTTCACCACGACAGGTGCAGGGACTGGAGGTGTTACAGGTTTGGCACCTCGCCTCCACTCATTATCCTTCTCCGCAGCTGTAGGAACGCGTTCGGGTGCAGGGGGACGTTGGTAATCACGCTTAGATTTGTCCTCAGCGCCCTGATGTGAAGGTTGTCTCTCACGGTCGAAAGGATTTGTAGCCGGTGACTGTCGTCTATCAGGTCTTGGTGGTCGACCTGATTCCGATTCTGTTGGGGTGGCAGGTGGGAGAGGACCTCGTCTCTCCCAATTACCTAGATCCCGGACCTTGCCATCACCACCTTCTCTATCTCGATCAAATCCGCTTTGTCGACGTTCAAATCTGTTTCCATCACCAGCTTCACTGCCCCCGTCGTTGAAGCGGCCTTGACGTCTCTCACGAGCAGGAGGGTCCAACGAAGGCAGTGGTCCGGCTCTTCGCCAGGTGTCCACGTTCGATCGCACTTCTTCGCCCATACCACCAACACGATCCTTGGCTGCAGCTCAGTTAGATATAGGATCTGTGATGGATATCGCTTGTCGACTTACGTGGCTCAGCAATACTAATTCTAACTTTGCGTCCAGCAAGTTGCTCGTTATTCAATTCAAGAGCTTTCTTGAGTCCTTCTACAGTTTCGAACTCAACATAACCAAATCCCTTTGGACGGTCTTCCATCTTGTCACGAACCAGGCGCACATTAGACACACTGCATTCAGAAAAGAAGTCACTTATTTCGCCTTCATTGGCATCAAAAGATAGATTCCCGACATGTGCTGTATAAGGAGGTTTTGTGGGCAAAGGAAGATCTGGGCGATCAGAGTATCCTGCTTGTGGACGATCTACAATACAGTAAGCAACTGACTGATTGGGTCTTCCTAACGTGGATTGGATGAACTGTACCTCGACCGAAAGCACCAGAAAAGGTTCGTTCATTATCAGAGTATGTAGGACGTTGTTGCCGACCATAACCGGCTGAAGTTGCTGGCAGCATTATTAACATTTGTTCATCAATTTGACAGCTCAATATAGTTTCCACGTACATGACGCTACGAAAATAAGTTAGTTTCTCCTCTTCAGAATATATGTTTATGAAGATTATACTGACCTGGTGTTGGGGCATCCTCCATCTCCTCGGCCCAGGAACCATACTCTAAAATATGTATCTATATCAGCTCTCTGGTCTTTCATGTATATGCTGGAATTGCAAGAATTTCTGGTATGTGCCGGTCGATCTTTGGAGTTGATGTCATGAATCAAGAGAAAGAGTATACGTACTGTCGTCGGCCATGAACTCGCCGAGACTCATCTTGCTACCCTTTTTAGGTGCTACAAAAATAGATCAGCATTTTGGTTGCTAACATAATTTTGGCAACATGCATGCTGGCTCTCTCTGGTCAAGGTGTTCATCTCTTGACCAAGTGGGACAGCATGATGCAGGGTGTCGCCATACCCATGATTATAGACTATCAGCAGGCGCGCAAATTTTCTATGCGCGGTTGCTGGTTAAGAACTAGCTGAGTGTTCCTCGAGCAAGCTTGATTGTGTATTTTGTGGGTTTCTGAACAAGTTGATCCGACTGGAGTCCTAAATTTTCAAAATCGATAAGCACCGTGTGATTGTGAGTGGGGTAGATCGAGCAGCAGAGAGACTGGAGGGGTTGCTGAGTCTGTGGACAGAGAATTGCTCACTCGGATGTCTGCTGCAAGATGTTGTAATGTGCTTGTTTGGTGTCTTGTCTTGCGTTGTGTTGTCTCCGCTCTTTGGGAAGATGTGCAAGTGGGTGGTGGTTTTTGTGAATTAATTTATTTTTTGTGTTTTCGTAGTGTTGAAGATTTAGTGAGTGAGTGAGGCGTCGGATTGGATGGGGGGTTAAGAGCGAGGGACGTATCAAGGCTGCGAGAATAAATTATTATTATTATTGGCTGCTGGTTGAGTTTGAGTTGAGTTTTGGTTTGGGTGGATGGATGGTGGAAAAAGAGGCTAGATGGTCAGTCTTGTCAGCAGAGGATAACAATAACGAACACTTAGTAATAATAATTTAATGGGAGAAAATTTCTGCAGCAAGAGCACGATATATTTTAAGCAGGTGAGCGAGTTAGATTAGTTTTTTCAAGGCTTGATTGAGCATAGTCTACAGGAATTGCTTAGTGCTTCAAAATCCTACTCGGTGAGTGAGTGAAATGAGTTCACTCAGTACTAAGTAAGTACCTAAGTAGGTAAGTAGTGTGTTTACTGTTTGTTCACTTGTCATTTATTTGTTGTTTTGTCAACATGTTCATTATTCATTTTTGAACTCTGGAGAGACGGCTTTGTTTTTATCTTTGTTTGTGTTTTCTTGCTACACATACAATTATCATCCTCTGAGTCGTTTTACAGAGAGAGTGAGGGCCCATCATGATGAATGGTAAGACAGCCAGTATACCTAGGTAATGCAATCTACTAGATTAAAAGTCATACTTGTGTATTTGTGTTTGTTAGCAGAAAAAATCAGTGCTTAATGCTAAGTACTTACTTATGTATTCTCCTAATTCAATAGAATCATTGCATTGATGAGCGTATATCTTTGCGATGGGATTCTTTATACGCTAGAACATTTTGACGTCGCGTCATTGTATGCGTAAACAATAATTGTGCAGTGAGAGTGGTAACATTGTCGAATCGTGCAACGATAACAGCATGCCTTATTGATCAAAGTCTTGTGCTAACAAGAAGATCAAGACCAAAGCAGCAGTTGTAAGATACCCCGATGGAGCTCTCTTCGCTTTTAAGCATTCATAAAGAGATAAGAATTTATATGCCGGCAAATCTTGACGTACATGAATGCATTATCTACCTAGGTATGATGAAAATAGTAGTCGTTGATCCAGGTGCCGTTTTCAAATAATGCAAGCTTTTCCTATCTCTCACATATCCTGTACATGGACATATTTCTCATGGGAACATACTTAAGCAAACCTAAATAGACAGCTTTGACACAATGCATTCTTATACCAGCGCCAGAGACTATGAAGTAATGTTAAACAATAACAAAATTCTGTTTATAAACACCCTCCTTGCTTATTCTAATAAGGGGTCATATCATTACTTAGTAGTCTTGTAGGAGAATCATGTGGTTTTTATGTCCATAA
>Ga0160427_10002964_pt1 | contig 10080 bp, 8 predicted proteins | sample SolpanmetagenomL_FD_108194 | JGI IMG/M metagenome (GOLD analysis project Ga0160427, IMG submission 108194) | Solar panel surface microbial communities from Lawrence Berkeley National Laboratory, California, USA - L | ecosystem: Engineered > Built environment > Solar panel > Unclassified ...
CTCAATCATGACTATGAAGGAAAGGGCACCGAGGTTGATCCATATGTTGTTGATTTCGTCGACATGGATCCTATCAATCCCATGCTGTTTTCTATGCCTAAAAAAGTATACATAGCTGGGGCCATGTCACTTGGATCTTTCTCAATAGCACTAGTCTCTTCGGTATACAGTGGAAGTACTATTCAGATAACCAAAGAATTCCAAGTCGCCAACATCATTGTCACTTTGGGACTGTCATTGTTTGTCCTCGGTTTTATGCTTGGGCCACTATTATGGGCACCTTTGAGCGAAATGTATGGAAGACAGTTGGTTTTTCTGTGTTCTTATCCATTCTGTGCCATATTTACAGGAGCAGCTGCATCTGCGCCAAACATGCCATCCTTAATTATTTTCCGTTTCCTTGCTGGAGCATTTGGTTCAAGTGCCATCACAAATCCAGGTGGAGTTATGTCGGACTGCTTCCCTGCTTCAGAACGGGGTATAGCCTTATCGCTCTTCGCTGCAGCTCCTTTCATGGGCCCTGCCCTTGGTCCAGTCATTGGAGGTTTCTTATCAATGACAAGAGGATGGAGATGGGTTGAGGGACTCGCAGCTCTGTTAGTTGGCACACTGTGGGTCATTCAAATGTTGACTGTGCCTGAAACCTATGCTCCGATATTGTTACAAAAGAGAGCGACTTTGTTATCAAGGCAGACGGGTAAAGTGTATAAGAGTAAGATGGCATTAGCTGGGGATGCAAAATCCAGAAAGCAAGAGTTCAAGGAAGCTTTTTGTCGGCCCCCTCAACTCTTCGTTCGAGAACCAATAGGTAAGATGTATATTGGCCGTTCCTTTCAACATTGCTAAAAACTGAATAGTTGCCTTCCTTTCAATATATGTGGCAATCACCTACGGAACACTCTACCTTTTGTTTGGAGCATATCCCATTGTATTCCGAAAACAGCGAGGATGGAATCAGGGTGTAGCTGGTTTGCCATTCCTTGCAATAATAGTCGGCATTGTGCTCGCTCTAATAGCGGTGATACCGGACAATCAACGATATAAGAAGATTCTGGCCAAGAGAAATGGTAAAGTTTCCCCGGAAGACCGTCTACCTTTGGTTATTCTCGGAAGCTTTTTCCTTCCTATTGGTCTTTTGTGGTTTGCATTTACTAGTGAACCCTCCTTTCATTGGCTGTTAAATGTGGCTGCTGGTGTTCCTTTTGGGTTTGGAATGGTCTTGATCAGCAGAGGCCTCTCAAATTATTTGGTGGACTCATATACAGTCTGGTCAGCCTCCGTGCTCGCGACAATGGCGATATTGAGATCGTTGTTTGGAGCAGTTTTCCCATTATTTACCGCGGCTCTCTATGCAAAGCTTGGAACTAAATGGGCTACATGTGTACCTGGCTTTTTGTCCTTGGCATGCCTGCCGTTTCCGATCATTGCCTATATATATGGCGAGTCTCTTCGAAAGCGTTGTTATTACGCCAAACAAGCTGCCAAAAAACTGGAAAAGCTAGAAGATTCAGATTCGGAAAAGTAAGTCAACTTTGTAGTTCAGATTGTCTCTTGAATTCATGAAGTGAAGAGACGATATCTTGGTGCAACCAACTATATAGTCATATTACTATCTTCCACATCGGACCACGATATAAAGTAGGGGAAGGGATTGTATGTAAGACATTGCTCCTTAAGGCACTAGCTTGTCTTGTATCTCTATGTTGTTACCTTGTACAATATTTTGTTCTATCCATTCTATTTGTTTTCCCACGTAGCATTCGCATATCATTAGATATATAGATATATTGATATAGAAACAATTCAAGGTTTTATTCTACATTTACTATTTGTTTGATAGTTCGCTGGTGTGTTCTTAAATGTGAAAATATGAATCTATGCATAGCGAGTAGTCTAAATAATGGAACCATGCAATGCAATATCCATTATATATCACCATTCAGTAGCCAGTACGTTTGAAAACGTCAACAAAATCTCCTGACTTCTTCTGCTGACGAGTTGACATAGGTTGGCGAATAAAACCTTTGTCCATCAAATATTTTACGTTTCTCCTGACGCTGTCCTCAATATTTTGCTCATGCTGATGCACTTTAGGTGGCGTGCTACCCACAATACCCAGCTTGCCAGAAAGCACACGCTCTGACAGGGTCCATAACGGATGATCCTCTTTACGATCGCTAAGGTCTCTTTTGACAAGTTCTAACCATGAATCGTATTTTATTGATTTTAATGGAGCATCAAGGGAGGAATTTATGGTTCTCCAAAAATCATCGTAAGACATACCACATGTTATGTTGTCTCGCGAAAAGGTGTTTTCGCGGTTCGTTCTAACAGCATTCGAAGCTACAGTATCAACAGGCGACAGTAGTAACCAGGATTTTCTGTGCGGCACAGGATATACAAAATGCCCGGAATAGACGCACGCAGCGACAAAGCGCCAGAGATAATCGTCTATATTCGCTACCCCATCCTGACTATCACCAATTATCATACCAGGATGGACAATAACAAATCTTCCTGGATTATTTTGCATATTGTGCCCATGCTGGGACGATCTCAATTCTTGCGCTTTTTGTAACAGGATTTCTGAGGCATACTTCGTTTGGCCATATCCTGTACAAGACTGGAGAATCCGTGACATGGTCTGATCTGTTCTAGAACCTGGAGAACGACCACCTGTAACATAAATAAAGTGAGGTTGTCTTTCGGAATTTAGTTGCATCTGCAACAATTGAAGAGTCGACAAGACATTAGTAGCTTCCAATGATTGGTAATTTCTAAGAAAGTGAACAGCACAACCGTTATGAATGATCAAATCTACTTCATTTCTCAGTTTCAACCATTCATTGTCGTCAAGACCAAATTGATGAATGCTCAAATCTCCTGGCATGATTACAAGCTTGGTGAGTGCTCTGATAGACTTATCAGGCCAATGTGCCTTTTTAGCAGATTCTTCGATTCGAATAATCCCATCCGAAACTGTTTTACAACGGATTATAATGAATACCCTTGTCATTTGAGGATTATCTACAAGCTTCCGCAGAATGTGAATTCCAGTATAACCAGCAGCGCCAGTGAGTAGTGCAACTGTATTGTTTTGATGCGTTGGTATGCTGGAGGACTCTGATATCTGAAGCTGCCCTTTCAGAAGCTCAATCCGAGCTTCTATTTCTTCATTTGCTTTCGATGTCTTGGATGAATAGGATTGTAATTGATGGACATAGGACGCCAGTTGTCTTGCACTGGTGTTCCGAAGTGAGACACGCTTTATATCAGGAGTTATGTCATAATTCCGGACGAGCATCTCCTCGATTAGGTGAAGGTTTTCTATGTCGACTCCCGCTTGAGTAAGCGTTGTGTATTCATCCATATCTGGATGCCCCAACGAAGGGATCTTGCTGATATCGGTAGCAATATTTCGAGCTAGTTTATCATCAGCAGTTGCGATGGAGTGATTTTGTAGTTTGGTATCGCGTTTTGCCGAATTTGTTTCCTTCTTGTTACAATCATCGCTCAATAGATTTAAAGGGATCAAGCTCTCATACTCATATGCATCAGTAGCATTACGCACAATTTGTGCAAGCTTGGTGATTATGCTTTCAATTTGCTCTTTCGTGACAAGTATATTATCATACGAAATGGAGATTGAGGAAGCACCTTCAGGATAGAACTTGACGTGGAAGACGCAAGCATGTCTCGCAGCTACTGATAATTTGGGACAGAGTTCCAGACCTTCCACTAAATTGTTGATGACCTGGGACTTTTCATCTTGAGCTTCAACAACTGAGAGAAGTTGAACATCCTTGCCTAGCAAGGTTCGCATTCCTGATTGTCGTATTGTTTCGGGAGACTTTGACTGACTGTCAATCATTTGATACAGTTCCAGAAGGCTAATCTCTTCATGCATCTTCAGATATACAGGTACAATTGCGGATACTGGCCCTCGTATAAAATCGGAACCTCTGAGCGAATCAGGTCGATTTATCTCTAAAGATCCGAAAAGTACATCTTCTCCTCCTGACAGAGTGTGCAACAAATATGCCCAAGCCAACTTGATGAGACTGATGGGATTAAGGAGGTGTGACGGAAAAGTATAATCGTGCAACATATGATGTGCAACTTCTGATGTCATTGTATCATGGTTTAAAGGTGTTGATTGGATGAAGTTCATGCAGGTATCATTATCGGCATCTTGTAAGCATGTCTGCCAGTGACTGGAGGGGTTTTCCAGTCTCTCGGTAGCTTGAATATGATGGAGATAGACATTGAACTTGGGTCCGTCACCAAGACTAGCATCTTTAGAAGAGAGACATTCGTACAGATTGTGTAGGATGAGAGATTGACTACGTGCGTCCAACAGCGAGCAATGAACAGACCAGACGAAATAAATGCCTTCAACAATAGCGTATCGTGCTAGAGGTGTCCCATAGTCCATTCTACCCTTAGCATCTTCCTCAAGATATACCTGTAGGTTGTCGCCCTCCAGCCACGAAATCTCATCTTTGACGATCGCCTGCAATAGCGGCGCGTTTCCTAAACACACGATACGTGTACTTAATATAGAATTGGCTTCATACACAGCAGCCCACGCATCGTGTATAGCTTTAGGCGAAAGTGATGTGCCAATCTTGAACACAAACTGCTCGACATTTGTCCTTGCATTGTGATCATGCTGTCTATAAGTATAAACTTGAGACGGTGTACACGGATATGCGTCCTGGAGATCAACTAAATCTATAGCACATTGACGAGATATGCTCGATTTGAATTGATGGACTCTAGATCCCTCGTCGATGGTGTGAACCGTCATATCAAGTAGAATATCCGTTTAGAATCGCTGCCTTTCAACTTGTGGTGACGGACTATTCTTTCGAAAAAACGAGCGCTTGCAAGATTTAGGTCTGTTTTAAGTTCAAGGTATGTCGTCTGATATGAAGCTAAATTGGAAAGCTTTAAGGAAGGAAAATTCTAGCAACAATCGCGCGACATTCATAGATACTTTTCCGTCCTTTGCTTAGAAGCTGTGTACCAACCGCACAATCGTCTTGAATAGCATGTCGTCCAAATTTAAAAAGGAAAAAAGGTTTGGGATATCAATCCAAGATTGGGATCTCTGGATATGGTCGATCCATGTACGTCACAACGTCGATCAATCCTGGATTTTCCCATATTCAAGATGTGCTACTTATGCTCGCCAAAATCCAAAAAGAATGTACAATAATATACATGCATGCATCTGTATATCCGCGTATTCTGGGCCAATTGATAAAAGCTAACCTGAACCATTCCAATGTCTAATTTAAAATTGCGAAAGCCCACAAACAAATTGCGATGGAGCTACCACGTACAGTACTGTACATGTACGCTCATTCACGACAACAATTATTATTATCACGCTAGTCCTTTATAGAATGATGTATCCTACCATTTTCGGAGAATATCTCAACCAGAACACAGATAACTAGGAATATTTTTCCCAAAATCAACACCCCTGAAAACCGGCGCAATGTGATTCATTCTTCTTGTGCTCTAAAAAATAAAACACCTATACAATTGCAAGCTCAATATTTTACTGCACAAGAATTGAGCTGTACTCCTATGACGACATTAAAATATTGAAAACGGGAGTATTTGAATGGAATTTAAAAGAAAATGTGCCAGTTTCACGTATGGTTACAGTATGACTTGGCGTCTTTTGATGTTTGTGCTTCCAATTGGGAAACACCATTCAGCAAAATTAGCACTTCTCGAATGGTGTAAGTATGATGATACTAGTTGCGACAATGTTACACGTCATTTAGAGATTTTAGCTTTATATCCAGGATAATATGATGTAAATTCCTAAGTGATTTACATATATCATGTTACTACAGACATCTTTGTATACAATACTCATCCTCAACACGCATACACATATTCATATAATACACAAGCTTGATGGTTCCTGGATTGCGCAACGAATCGTCAATTATGCAACTGACAACAGAAACAAATGAACTGAAAGGGAAGAAACAAAAAATGAGTGCAGCCGCGAGGTTACGCCAACTACTTGCTGATAGAAGCAATCTTCTTGTCTGTCCTGGTGTTTACGATGGTCTGACCGCCAGAATCGCCATCAAGGCAGGGTTTGAGTGTTTATACATGGTATATAATCGATGTTGACTCTGAGTACAAGCATTTGTTGACAATAAGAATAGACTGGGGCTGGAACAACGATATCTCGTCTTGGAATGCCAGATCTAGGTATCGCGACACTGAACGATATGAGGGATAACGCAGCAATGATCGCAAGTCTTGATCCATCAATACCTGTCATAGCTGACGCGGACACCGGTTATGGAGGTATGTCTATACCATGATATCTTAGTCGCTAGATGAGCGGAATGTGTATTCTTTTATTCCAGTAGGCATACAGTTGAACTGTTCGATTGTGATGTTCTTGGCTTTTTATGGTTGAAATGCATTGTCAATGATTGATCGATATTTGTTTGCAATACACTAAACAGTCTTTCTGATATAACAGGACCCCTAATGGTCGGTCGTACGGTTGCTCAATACATCACCGCTGGAGTTGCTGGTTTACATCTAGAGGATCAGGTCCAGACAAAGCGTTGTGGTCATTTGAACAACAAAGAGATTGTAGATGAGGATGTGTTTATCGCCCGCATACAAGCTGCGATCAACATGAGAGAGGAGGTTAATGGCGACATTGTGATCATTGCAAGAACCGACAGTCTTCAAAGTCTGGGATACGAGGCAGCAGTACGTAGATTGAAGAGATCAATTGCAATAGGTGCGGATGTAGCCTTTATTGAAGGAGTCCCTAACAAAGAGGTGGGTCGCAAAGTCTGTCAAGAATTGTATCCAACCCCGGTTCTGTTTAATCACGTACCTGGTGGTGTTTCACCCAATCTTTCAGTCGATGAACTACAAGAACTGGGCTTTAGAGTCATGATCCTATCGGGAATTGCTCTCAGTGCGACGTACTCCGCCTTTACGGATGTTGCACAACAACTGAAGAAAACGGGTATTGTGGTTGAGAACAAAGACACACCGAGTATAAGAGATATCTTCGACCTGTGTGGGATGCAAGAAGCTGTGGAGTTTGATGTTCATGCTGGAGGGACTTTGTACGCTAAAGGAGTATGATTGGCATTTTCCTAGAGTTTTACACGTCCCAAGAATGAATGGCGTAACCAAGCGAATTGAAGTCTAAAAACCATCTTCTACTAAGCGACAAGTGCAGGATGTGGTGTGAGTCGTTTTCGGCGTATCTTCAACATAGCCAAGGCAGCAAAATTCCACGCCCGAACTTCGATATGTCACAATGTGCTGCGCCTACTGGTTTATGTTTGTGAATGGAAAATTCGAACTAAATGTGCGATATTAGCTTTAGAGTGTCTACACGTTGTTTACATATACATGTACAGAGCAACTATTGACCATGGTCGTTTTTCTAAGCATAAATCCGTACGCTCTTGAAGAATAAAAGTATATATTTTTTAGTCTGACCTCAAACGTATGATCATGCTGGTCATTATGCCCAATTGATAACTTCATGAAAAGCTTTGGCATAATCTGCCTTTAGCCTACACTCTTTATTTAAATAGAATGCATATGCATATCGACAATAATATATTGGATTATTCCCTTCTTTATTGCTTTTCCACAGTCTCTGAAACCAATCTCCTTTGCACTTTCCCAGTAGCTGTCTTCGGCATAACTTCAACGAACCAGATCTATAAGAATGAGCATGTTAGTGTTGCAACTACACAAGATATCAGTTAATCATACCTTTTTAGGAACCTTGTAATCAGAGATACGTTCTTTGATCCATTTCTTGAGATCCTTTACCTCCAACTCAGTGCCTTCTTTCTTCACTACCGCCAGGCCGACTTCCTGTCCGTACATGGGATCATCTATTGCAAAGCTAACAGCTTCAGTGACTAAAGGATGTTGTGAGACCAGCTCATCGATTTCTATTGGACTTATCTTCTCTCCTCCCTTGTTTATTAATTCTTTGAGTCGACCGGTCAACGTCAAGAAACCATCTTTGTCGAGTCTACCCTGATCACCAGTACGAAAGAATCCATCTGCAGTGTAGGAGCTCTTGTTTGCATCTTCGTTATTCAAATAGCCCTTAGTAACATTTTCTCCCTTTATACAAACTTCTCCAACTTCACCAACATTAAGCTTCTTGCCCTTATCATCCATTATAACCAAGTCGATACTTGCTGCCTTTCCAACACTCCCTGGCTTTCTCCCTTTCGGAGGCAAAGGACTGGATGTCATTTGATGCGACGCCTCTGTCATGGCATATGCTTCAAGTACCGGCGCCGAGAATTTTTCCTCAACGTCATGGTACACCTTGGAAGACATTGGTGACGAGCAGGAGCGTATGAATCGAATAGACGGTAAGGGCGACGGTACTGGATATTTGATGAGTATTTGATGCATTGTTGGTGTCCCAGTATACCAAGTTGCCTCATGCGCTTGGTAATCTCGCCAAAAGGAGCCAGTCAGTGATCGCGGTACGATCGCACACCCTCCTGCTGCCAGTTGTGAGAGAAATGCTGCAACAAGGCCATGAACATGAAACAAAGGCATGATGACTACGTTGCGATCTGACGAACTTAAGTCATACCAATTACAAATGTTATCTGTAGTATGACATTATGATAAGAATGCTTTCGTACCAGATTGTAGTTTCATCTGATGCTTCTTACGAGGCAGGTATATGTAGAAAGAAAGGTAACATACTCATTGACGTTGTCAAATTTTTATGCGTGAGGGGTACCTGTTCATAAATATTAGTCCTGTAACGGAACAAAACAACAGCATTTTCTTCATACAGCTTTAGGTCGACCTGTAGTTCCACTAGTGTGTAAAATTAAGGCGACATCATCGTCCTGTGGCTTCTCCATTCGTGCATCGTTGTTGTCATTTAAAATTCCCCATTCCTTAATGTTAAGTTGTACTTCATTCTGTGTATAGACACACTCTGCGATAGCAACTTTTAGATTTTGTGCTGCTTGGACGGCATCTGTTTTCTTGTCATATGCACCTTCTGGTACGATGATCAAGCTGGACTTGACGTCCTTCACGTAAAAATCAACCTCACCCTGTTTGTATCCAGGATTTAGAGGAGCTGCAATTGCGCGTTGCCAACATGTTGCGAGAAAAGTAATGATGAACTCTAATCCGTTTGGCAGTGAAATTGAAACAGCTTGATTTGCGCCAATTCCAAGCGTCGCAAGCTGCAGTTGTAAAGCGGAAATGTGATGCACAAGCTGTTCATATGAAATTTTGATTGGAGAATCCCCTGGTATTATGACTGCCGGTTTGTCGGACGGATTTACGAAGGATGTGATACTAGCAAGTGTAGACATTTTGAATTGTTGTTTTGTCGTGATTAAAGAATTATATCCTGCCTAGAAGGTCCCATCTGTGAACGAGCAGCAGCAAATAGTTTAATACCCATGCTCCCAATCCATCCATCCATCCACCTGATGGTGTGTCTCATGCATCCTTGCAATTGGACTTTTTGAGTTTTTGCGCAGAATCGTCATGATATTGCCCCTTGCTTTCAGATGCAATGTTGCGCCGCAGCCACACGATTGGGATTATACTGCATGTATTGTAAGTAGCGTAAAATACCCTTCGAGGCCGCTGATCAATCTATCGGGTTAGTGCAGATGGATGATCTTGCATCTTGTCTGAAGACGCCAAAAACAGTACAGGAAAGCTTAAGAAAGCTGCTACTTAAGCTTGAAACCTTTTAAACATAAGCTGACTCATTCAAAATCTAGTCAGAGTAGAACACTATTTATATAGTACATACCAATTAGAAGCTATAAATCAAACAACGATACCAAATATTATGATCATGTAAGTAGGATTTCTTCGGCGTACAGTACATAGTGGCTGGTTATGTTTATATTAGTATTTAACGGAACATGTCTCCGTAGCCAATTGGTAGTTTTAAGATCACAATGCATCGTCATTAGTACTATTATATAGCTATACATGTGCATTCCACTGCTCCTGTTTTGTTGATTTGCTATCTTATGAAGATAAGCC
>Ga0160427_10002965_pt1 | contig 10073 bp, 12 predicted proteins | sample SolpanmetagenomL_FD_108194 | JGI IMG/M metagenome (GOLD analysis project Ga0160427, IMG submission 108194) | Solar panel surface microbial communities from Lawrence Berkeley National Laboratory, California, USA - L | ecosystem: Engineered > Built environment > Solar panel > Unclassified ...
AGTTATTGTCGATATGGCCACCAGTATGGGTGGGAACTGCGCATTGTCTAAGCTTGATCAAGTTGTTGACCACGAGGGTGTTAGAATCATTGGTTATGGTAATTTGGCCAGCCGCCTGGCCCAAGAATCCAGTCAATTGTATGCCCGCAACATTTATAACTTAATTCATTTAATGTGGGATCAACCAACCAATAGTCTTAAGTTAGACATGAATGATGACATTATCAAAGGTTGCGTTGTGGTCCATGCAAACGTCGTTGATGATCGTTTTCCTTTACCTGATTTAAGTTCTGTTGATACCTCCTTAGATCAGGAAGCTGCAGTATTAAAGCCAGCGCGCATTAAAAAAGTAATGAAAGAAGGTCAGTAACTATGTCTGCAAACCTTGACAATTTAATTAATTTATCAAAGAATTTGAATGGGTCATCTAGTGCTGTCAATCAGCAAGCCCAGCAATTGCAAGAGGCTATCGTCAGTTATTCAGAGGCCATAGCTCAGCAACAAATGGCACAGCCTGGTCACGGATCAACCCTGATTATGGGATTAACTGTCCTGATGTTGGCCGTATTTGTTGGCTATTATGTCGTTTGGAAAGTAACACCAGCCCTGCATTCACCCTTAATGGCAATAACTAATGCCATATCCAGCGTCATTATTGTAGGTGCTATGTTAGCTGCTGGACTTGCAGATATTAACATGGCGTCCATATTTGGCTTCCTGGCTGTAACCTTAGCATCCATCAATATATTTGGTGGGTTCGTGGTCACACAACGCATGCTTGACATGTTCTCAAAGAAAAAATAGATCGGGTATTATCGTGTCGCATCAATTACAAAGTTTTTTTTATCTTATTGCCTCCATGTTATTTATTTTATCTTTGCGCGGATTGTCAGGTCCCAAAACGGCACGGCAAGGTAATGTTTTTGGTATGGTGGGAATGATCATTGCCATTCTCACAACTGCATTGTCTTCATCTGTTGTCAGTTTGCCGCTGATCCTAGCTGGTTTGGTTATTGGGGGGGCTATTGGTACAATAATTGCCAAGCGCATTGCCATGACTGCTCTACCGCAACTTGTGGCTGCTTTCCACAGTTTAGTGGGACTAGCAGCTGTTGGGGTAGCGGCTGCAGCATTTTTGAGTCCAGCAGCATTTGGTATCGGGTTTACCGATCACATTAACACCAGCAGTTTGATTGAAATGATTATTGGTGCGGCCATTGGTGCCATTACATTCACAGGATCAATTATTGCATTTTGCAAACTACAGGGATTGGTAAGTGGCAAACCCCTGACATTTCCACTGCAGCATTTCTTGAACCTCAGCCTTGGGTTAATGATTGTGTTCCTATCTTACCTGTTTATTGACAGTGGTTCAGGGGCAATATTTGCGCTAATTGTTTTGGTGTCATTTTTGTTAGGTATATTGTTAATCCTGCCAATTGGTGGGGCTGACATGCCGGTCATCGTCTCAATGCTGAATTCTTATTCGGGTTGGGCAGCCGTAGGGATTGGCTTTACGCTTAATAATCACCTGTTAATCATTACAGGTGCCTTGGTAGGCTCATCAGGTGCTATTTTGAGTTACGTTATGTGTAAGGGTATGAACCGTTCATTATTTAACGTTATCTTAGGGGGCTTTGGTGGAAGCGCGGTTGAGGGAGCTGCGGCGCAATTAACAGACCGCACTTACAAATCAGGTAATGCTGAGGATGCTGCATATATTTTAGGAGAAAGCGCTTCAATAATTATTGTGCCAGGTTATGGTATGGCTGTTGCCCAAGCTCAACACGCACTACGGGAAATGGGTAATATTTTAAAGGCAAAAGGTATTCAAGTGCGTTACGCTATTCATCCCGTTGCAGGACGTATGCCAGGGCATATGAACGTATTGTTAGCTGAGGCCAATGTGCCTTATGAAGATATCCTTGAACTTGATGAGATAAATCGCGATTTTAGTCAAACGGATGTTGCCTTTGTAATTGGGGCCAATGACGTCACCAATCCTGCAGCTAAAACAGATCCAACCAGCCCCATTTATGGTATGCCTATTTTAGATGTTATTAATGCTAAGACCGTATTGTTTATCAAGCGATCCATGAGCCCTGGATATGCTGGTGTAGATAACGAATTATTCTTTAAGGATAATACATTAATGTTGTTTGGCGATGCTAAGAAAATGTGCGAAGAGATTGTTAAAGCCCTTGAGCATTGATTTAAATGAATTGATACGAGGTACTTAAGGTCGTGCAACGCAAAGAATTTAACACACAGGCCGTTATCTGGAAGCTTATTGCTTGTGGCGCGTTTGCCGGGGTTAATTGTTTGGTGCGTTATTTAACAGGTGGGTCCGGATTTTGTCCGTGTCCTTTAAGTGCCGATACCATTACTTTCTTGCAAAATGTATTTGGATTTTTAATTATGCTTCCTTTTTTAATTAAGGGCGGCTTTCAAACATTTAAAACAAACTATATTTTTTTACATGCCCTGCGCATTGCATCAGCCGTCATCGGTATTATTGCTATGTATTCTGCATTGGCCATTATGCCCATGGCCCAGGCATTGGCTCTACAATTCGTTGGCCCCGTTTTTACAGTTATTGGCGCGCGGCTTTTCTTAAATGAAAAGGTTGGCTCATACCGCATGGGTGGCATTGTCCTCAGCCTCATTGGCGCTTTCATTGTGTCACGTCCTGATAAGGCATTAATTACCATGGAAAATGATTTAGGCTGGTCAGTCTTCCTTCCACTTTTATCCGCAATTATGTTCGCAATTTCTAAGCTATTGGCCCGTGATTTAGGTGTTAAGGGCGAATCTCCGCAACTGCTTGCTGTCTACTTACTATTTTTCATGATCCCGGCCTCGGCTTTACCAGCTTCTTTCAATTGGACAATGCCAGGCATTAATGAGCTTGGTTTACTTGTAATACTGGGCGCCTGTGGCTGTTTGGCGCACTATGCCACTGCCAAAGCCTATTGTTTGGGCGAGGTTACCTTTTTAACGCCATTTGGATTTGCGCGAATATTTTTTACAGTGTTATTTGGCATTATTATTTTTAATGAAGTGCCCACTGATCCATTTACCTATGTGGGTTATGCAGTGGTCATTATTGGCATCCTAATTATTTCTTGGGGCGAAAAACGCAAGACAGCAATAGTATTTTAAATTTTTGGGATCCTCAACATCATAATATGAATTTGCTAAAGTTAAGTTGTTAAAAATTCTCACTATTTTATTTGAAACTTGATTTTTTCGCGTGAAAAGGGCATAGTCAGCCCAGTTCGGGATCTATTAGGGTGTAAAATGGGAAAGTCATCACGTTTTGAGCGTGCACGTTGTGCACGTATTGTGTGTGTTCAAACAATGTATCAAATTTTAATGCGTGCACAAACGCAAACTGCGGTGATGAGGGATATTTTAGAATTCCGTATTAAGCAATATCAAGACTATGAGTATATGGCTGATACAAAGCTGATTACGCACATCATCAATGGCTATTTTGACAACACTGATACTGTGCAATCCTTTATGACCTCATGTCTGCAAGAAGGGTGGACCTTAGATAAAATGGACCGTGTAACCCAAGCAATCTTAATGAGCGCAGCAAGCGAGCTATTGTTACCTGAATCAGCTACACCACCACCCGTCATTATTTCTGAATACATTGATATTGCCAAAGGATTTCTGAATGGTAATGATTATCTATTCATCAACAAGTCACTAGATGCCTTTGCCCATGGGTTGGGGAAAAAGATGAAGAAGTCAGTTTAATTAATTTTACGAATATTTCATTTTTTAATATGCGCACAAACGCAAATTGCTGTTGTGAAGGATATTTTAGAATTTCGTATCAAGTGATATCAAGACTATAAGTATATGGCCGATACAAAGTTGATTACACATATAATTTTTAATCGTTAATAAGGCCTCTGTTAACATCCAAACATCATCATATCATTGCGAGGACCTACAGGGACGTGGCAATCTCATGAAATATGGTAAATAGTTTTAAGATCATCAAACTCATAAAGTATATCTTAAATACCGCTTCCTTGAGATTGCCAGAACCCCTTCATGGTTTTGGGGTGACAAGTGAAAGATGAGCAGTTGTCATTTGGAATAACTATAATAAGAATAAATAAAATGAACAATAAAACACTATGGCAACCTCCTATATTAAATACGTCACGCTTAAGATTGAGGCCTATTACTCTTGAGGGCGCACCAGCCATTTATACTTATGCATGTAAGCCGCAAGTTGCACAGTATGTGCAATGGAAACCACATATAAGTATTGAGGAAACCAAGCAAATTAGTAATGACATTTTCTTGGCTAATTATCACAATCATATATATGACCCATGGGGAATTTGTTTAAGGGCGCATCCTGATTAAGTTGTTGGCACTTTAAGTTTGCGGCCCTGTACAAAATTGGATCATGCCATGGAAATTGGCTATATGATAGATGATACTTATTGGGGTCAAGGTTTAACAGGTGAAGCTGCACAATGTGTCATAGATTATGTCGTCCGGCATCTTTGCATTCGAACAATTATTGGATTTCATAGAGCGGTGAATATTCAGTCAAGGCGTGTGTTTGACAAAATGGGATTTAAATCTGAATCACAATTTAATCATACTCAAATTATTAAGGGTGAGAGCGTTAAAATAATAGGAATGCGTTGGTCCAGTGCTTAAGCAAATTAATAGTAAGGACTAAACCGTAGCCCGGTCAATTTCTGTGAAATGAATGACTTGTTTCATCATCGCAACAGATTCAACGGGGTACGCACCACTGGCGGATTCAGCGGACAACATTACCGCATCTGCGTAAGCGTAAACAGCACATGCAATATCATTAACCTCGGCACGTGTTGGGGTCGGGTTGGTAATCATCGACTCCAACATTTGTGTGGCCACAAAAACAGGTTTTTTTGCTGCTTTGCAAGCTGTAATGATGTGACGTTGAATAACGGGAAGTTGTGCAATATTCATCTCAACACCTAAATCACCGCGGGCAACCATAATGCCATCGCTTAATGCAACTATTTCAGTTAAATTCTTTACAGCAAAAGGTTTCTCAATTTTGGTAATGATCTTGGCATTATGGCCAATTAAATTCCGGCCCATCTGAACATCATGACCACTTTGCACGAATGATAAGGCAATATAATCAACATTATTTCTAAGACCAAATTGAATATATTCTTGATCTTTTGCTGTAATTGCATCAATAGGCAAAATAATATCAGGTATGTTGACACCCTTATTGTTAGATAGTTTTGTACCATAAACGACAGTTGTTACACACTGGGATGCCGAAGTTTGCATAACTTTCAGTTTAACATTGCCATCATTCAATAGGACATCAGAGCCAACTTTAAGAGCTTGTAATATTTCAGGATGTGGTAATTGGACGCGGTGCTCATTACCCAAATCTTCATTTAAATCTAATGTAAATTGTTGTCCTGGCGTTATGTCAATAGCATCGTTTTCAAAGCGGCCAATACGCAATTTAGGCCCAGGTAAATCTTGTAAAATTTTGACATCAACGTTCAATTGTCGGGCCAGGTGGCGAACCGTGTCAATGTTGGCTTGATGCCCCTCAAGGCTGCCATGTGAAAAATTAAGACGAAATATATTGGCCCCGGCATTAATCAGTTGTTCAATAATCTGCGGTGTTGAGGAAGCAGGACCTAGGGTTGCAATAATTTGGGTTGAATGTGTCATCGCCATGCCTGTATCTTTTGTTATAATTTTTATTATTTTTTACGCTTATACTGAGATAATACAATACCTAAAATGATAATAATGCTGCCGATAGTTTGAATAAGGCTGAGGGATTCTGCAAAAAAGCAGTAACTGATTATGGCACCAACAATTGGCCCAACCAGCGTAATCAGCGCAGAAAATGTTGCTGTCAAATGAGCCATTGAATAGGACATTAATCCTTGACCAATGACATGAACAAAGAAACTAAGACCTGCCAGTATCAGCCACCCTTGCATTGTGACAGGCAATAGGAAATATCCACTTGGAACATTTGGCGTTAATGCGCTATGAAATACCACGGCTATGATGGCCAGCGTGTAAACGCCAGAAAACCCGCTCCACATCATTATGGTGGGTGTGGAAAACTGATCCCGCAATTTTTTGGTAACCATAATAAACAAAGCATAAAATACGGCTGACAACAGGGCATATAAATCTCCCTTTAAATTGGTGGGATTGCCCAATTCAAAGCTTTCCCCAACTAATAACATGGATCCAAGTACAGCCATAACGATGCCTAAAACAATTTGCGTAGTCATTTTTTCTTTGAAAATTAACCAAGCGAGCACAGCCACAATGACTGTACAACCATTGTTCAATAAAATTGAATTAATAATGGTTGTGTATTGCATTGATAAATACCACAAAGTAATGTCACAACTTAAGAAAACGCCCGCTGCCATTAACCATAGATAGTCACGCACAAACTTAGGATTGCGGTGCCGGGTTGGCCTGGACTGATCGTACATCATCCACACCCAAATTAAGGGTAGTGATAAGAAAAAACGAAAAAAAGCGGTGGTGGCAACATTTACTTCACTGTAACGCACGAACAGAGGCGATAATGAAATCAACGAATTACCCAAAAATGCACAAAAAATTGCAAACTGGCGATGGTGCTGAAAATAAGTTTTAAGAGAGCCTTTCATGGCGTCCTAATCGTTCTTGCAGAGGCCATCATATCCTAGTATGTTCATTTCACATAGCGTAATTTAAGGATAAAAATATGTCAGATGTATCAGGAATTTCAGGTAATAAACTGCGTCAATATATTGAGCGCATTGAACATTTAGAGGATCAAAAAGCAGTTATTGCAGCAGATGTAAAAGAAGTTTTTGCAGAAGCTAAAAACGAAGGATTTGATTTGAAGATTTTGCGTCAGGTGTTGCGCATTCGTAAAATTGATAAAGATGAATTATTGGAACAAGAAGAATTAATTAGCATATATATGAATGCACTAGAGCGTACGACATCCAGTCACTCGGCTTAGATTATATAACTTTCAATAATTCAAAAATATATTAATTTATGCCTAGATTGTTGCCATGCCCCCCTTCAGGGGGGCATGGTAATCAGGCAACTTTTAAATGGATGAATAAACCTTGATTAGGGTAATACTAACAATTGACAGTATATCCCGTTAGTATAGATTTTATTATTGAAATTAATTTGTAAATAATACAAAAATTATATACAGTGCGCTATGTTTATTAAAACGCAGCATCTAGATGTGCCTCGTCACATATCGCTTGTTAGTGGTATATTTTATTGCTTCAGGCTGTTAACGGGGCCCGTTAACGCCATATTCTTATTGTCACGTGGCATTACGCTGTTTGACTTAACAGTTTTGCAAATTATATTTTACTCATTTTGTCTTACTGCAAATTACCCCATTGGGTACCTCACAGACAAATTCAAGCATAAAAAACTATTGTATTACAGTTTTTGCATGACAGCGGTCAGCTTTTACCTATGCCTTTATGCGCCCCATTTATGGATCCTGTATTTATCACAAGTGATTTTAAGTGTTGGCATTACGATGGCTGATATTAACTTTTCAACTTGGCTTGCAAAGGAAATTGATGTTAATGCTCAAGATCATAAACATACCTTGGATTACTATTCGCACTTTGATGAAGAAATACGCTCGATAGGTGGCATTATTTCAAGCCTGATATTTTGTATTTTAACTGTAGCTGTTAATAAATGTTTTTTTTATGAAGGTGTGTACATTGCCACCGTCGTATTGATATTACTGCTACAAATATATCTGTATATAATTCCTGAACATCCAAATTTAAAAAGCTATGTTAGAGAACGTGATAAAAGTTTAAATCAAAGTATATGGTCGATTATAAAACCATATAACCAAATTTTATTTCTAGCAATTTCAAGTATTATTTGGTGCGCTTATCAACCCTTATTCAGTTACTGGCAACCATTATTAGTCGATCATAATTATAAGTTTGATTTGCATATTGTTAACAATATTGAATTGGTCTTGGGGGTATCATTCCTGACACAAAATTTTACCTGCTTGATCTTTAATGAATTTGCAAAGCGTATGGCGGATTACAGAATCAATTTTTATATCTTAGGGGCTATCCTATCCTGCGTTGGGGCATTGTGTTATTTCATTATCGGGCATCACACCATTAAAGTTTGGTTGTGTTTATTGAGTTGCAGTATCCTGCATGGGTGTATGTCAGTCATGTGGCGTATTGCCCGTAATCAATGCTTAAAAAATAACGATAACTTTATTTTGGGACGGATACTATCTTTCTCAAATATTTTTTCGAGCATCACCAGTATTGTATTGCTGGGTATTATATCCATTTATCTTGATGTCATGAAATTAGATACGCTATTTGCACTCAGCTCAATTATGCTGATGATCATTGCAGTGTTATTTATGGCTTGGTTTAAAATATCAACTAAAGCAGCATCCGTTCTTGCTGCTTTAGTTGTTTAAACGAACTGCTTTTATTCCAGAGGTTCGCTGCTGATAGGGGTATCATTCAAGGGAACTAAATCATCTATTGATGATTGAGCAGGCTGAATGTCAGCTTTATCATTGCTACCAAAGTTACTAAAGAAAGAATTTTTGGGCTCTTCAACAACGCGTGCACCTGGAACAATTATTGACTCAGCATGCTGAACATTTTGTTTTAGTGCCTGATTATAATAAGTGGCCGCACGCATTTTTTCTAAGGCATCAATGAGGCCGCGGCAATTGTCATCAGCCATGTCAACAATTTGATCAAACTCGTTATGCCGTGCACCAGGTACGTGAGAGCGCTTATTCAATAAATTATCAATATCCTTGCGGCATGTTGATACAGATCCTTTTAATTGATCAACTGAAATAGGGGGTGTTTCTGGTAAGATTACTTTTTTACCACCCAAATTAAGTGTTTCACAACCACTGACAATTGTTAAGAGTGCCAATATACCCAATTTACCGTAACGCATGATAAGTCCATTATTTTAACTCATAACTTAGCAATTTTTACGTAAACTTTCCAGAGCCAATAATTTTAAGTTTTTGCAGCAAGCCTAATTTTGATTTTTAGGACTGATTGTAACTGTAAAAATTTTTTGAATAATATGTTCGTCAAGACTGGAAGCGTTTCTAACACACAATTTTTTAAAAAATGAAGGACGTAATTCGCAGCAAACTTGTTGACTTAAGTTAACTGTATAAAATAGCCCTTTAATGTTGTTCAAGAGAGGAATATGGTTTGATGTAAAAGTAAATGTGCGGCCCTTATCATTTGTAATTTTTAAACAGCAGCATAATGAATGTACAGTTAAATCTTCAAAATTTTCAGAAACTTTTATATTGTTTAGAGATAACTCAGAAGTATAACAATTATGTGTAATGTCATATCTTGGCCCCATGACTTTGACAAAATGTGAACAAAAGCTGTTATTTAACAGGGTATAAAAAAAATTTGGCAAAATAGTTTGATATGTTTGTATGCCCTCATCTGTCCTGAATGCACACTCTAACAACATCTTTTCATCAAGCTTTAGAAGGATAAGAATTTCCTTTGCTGCAGCACTAATATCTACATAACAAGGTAAGTCTAATAAGTGAAAAGGATCATTCTTTTTGATCATGCGATTGTGATCTAAAGTAATTATGTGTTCATATACTGGCGGTGATCCTGGGTTACCAAGTGAAAAATTGATGTCCTCATTGCTGCTTGCTATAAGTTTGGTAAATAAAAAAAATATAAAGGCATTTTGTTTCATCCACAGTTCCTGTTAAATTTTAGGCTTTATCAATCTACATCATTTAATAATGCATTACGGTCAAAATCTGTTTCAGAAATGGCTGCTTTTTTTTGATCAGCTGCGCCATGCGTTAAATTGGCTTGCTGACGGTTTTGGAACTGCGTATCTAAGTTATTTTTAGCAGCTGTAAAATTTGTATGATCGCTGCCTTGCAAGCGACCTGAGGGCAAAGATGTTACATCCTTTGGGTTGATTTGTTGACCATTTTTGATCACTTCATAATG
>Ga0160427_10002966_pt1 | contig 10067 bp, 4 predicted proteins | sample SolpanmetagenomL_FD_108194 | JGI IMG/M metagenome (GOLD analysis project Ga0160427, IMG submission 108194) | Solar panel surface microbial communities from Lawrence Berkeley National Laboratory, California, USA - L | ecosystem: Engineered > Built environment > Solar panel > Unclassified ...
CAAATATAGATAGCATTGGCATATCATGAATAAATATTACAAAGTAACACATACTACCTCTTTGATGCATCATCTTGTGGTGAGTTTAGCTTCATATTCTCTGACTCAATGCAGCAAGCTTTTATATCTGGTTTTGGTTCTACCAAAGTTGAACATATCAGTGATATCGAATAGATCATTTTGATGAACTTGATTCTATCCTTCTTCCCCAACTTCTTCGTTCAATTATCATAATAAGGGCTGGAAACTTTGAAAACAAATTGAAAATCTTTTATAATTGTACAATGCAATATTGGATTGGTAAATATAGCCTTCGCGTTTATCCAAAAACAACATTCTTGCTACAAATACCTGCCCATATGTGCATGATCTAACGAGAAAAATGTGTATTTGAAATTCCCCACAAAGACGATACAGAATTTGGTCAAAAAGTGAGATCACAAGTAGCATGTCCCCGCAATAAAAACTAGGATCATCGTTTTGCTGAATGCTTGATGTCGAAATACTGGGATTGTTGGCTTCGCGGGTTTATCACACTCGTATTTTGGATTTATAACGTGACTTGGCTATCACCATTCAACATTCTGGATTATCACACGACTCAGACACAACGTGGTCGGACTTCATATGCACCAACCCACTAAAATCATCAACGTAATTGCGCTCCATCTACAGGCTTGTACTGGAGACAAATGCGAACTCATTGACATCGGGAACCAAGTCCTGTAGATGTCGTGAATGTCAGCAGGACCAAAAACGTCGGTGCTGCGGACGCTTAATATGAATTTCCTGCAATGAGATTCAAACAATCATCGAAATTGCGTCAACAATGGGATTGGAGTTATTCCGCCTGCTTCTCTGAACAAGTCTAGCGAGTTTTGCTGCTCGAGTTCGTGGTTGCTATGTACCGAGAGCATTGGGTCAAGCGTCTCATGGCGATTGGATGGAGCGCAAACTGATCAACACTACAAACAAGATGTACTGCACAGCTCCACAGTTGTGTCGCACCGTAATCTTGTTTTTCCACAAAGATAAAGATGACCGTAAAATGAGGCACATCTAGCGTCTTGGTATCTAAAGTTGTACGCATGAAATCCACGTTTCGAAATAAGGTGTGGGCAATGCGACAACAATTCAGGGCCATAGAATCCCTTTATCCGATCTTGATTTTCTGCATACAAATGAACCTGGTCTTATACATCCACTTCTCCAGACGGAAAAACTTCATCTACTTACGAGCACCCTGTCGATCGGAAGAAACCCTTCAGTTGATACACACGTGGTGCGCTATTGTTGTCAAGTTGATTAATTCTTAATTCTGCCATCATCCCGGTTTTTTTGGACTTTTCGTCATTCATATTACTAAAGAGATCCCTGCTTAAAATGGTACCTGTTAGGTTTATAGGACGCATAAACGATCGGGTGATGTATCGTTTACGATATAATTTTCATTGTCGTGCCAATGTATTCCTTGACAAGCCATTTAAACATGCATCTTGGCACCGTTGATGAATTGTTGTGTTAGGGTCTATCTGGAAGGGTTTAGGTTGGGTGGCGTGCCGATGGCGTTTTTACAATCATCCCCAAGAATTCAGGTTTGCAATTGCCTGTCCGTCCGTTTGACTGGGTGTGACTGGGTATAAGCTTAGGTCCAATGGATGTGATTTTATTTATAAATGCTTAAGGACTTCCTTCAAGCAAAACTGAAGGCACTTAAGACAATCAATACCAACAAACTCCACGTTCTGTTACCATGTTGTTGAGCAATATATTCGTTCTCACTTCTTGCCTATTAGGGTTTGCGTATGGCTATGTGAACAATGGTTAGTAAACTCATCATATACTTGGTGCATCTATACTAAAAGAATGTAAATAGGAAAAACTGATGTAGTGCAATGGGATCGTTCATCCCTTGTTGTCAATGGAAAGAGAGTGTATATCTTTTCTGGCGAGTTTCATTATCCACGCCTGCCCGTTCCTGAATTATGGCTAGACATCTTTCAGAAGATGCGTGCATCAGGTTTCAATGCTGCAAGCATATACTTTTTTTGGTCTTACCATGAGGCCAAACAAGGCAATCTGGACTTTAAGAGCGGAGCAAAGGACATCCAAAGATTATTTGACTATGCGAAGCAAGCGGGTATCTGGATTATATGCAGACCAGGACCCTATATAAACGCGGAAACATCGGCTGGAGGACTAGCATTCTGGGCTTCCACTGGTGCTCACGGTGTCCCACGAACAGCTGACGAGAATTATCATCAAGCATGGCTCCCTTATATCACTCAAGTTGGAAAGATCATTGCTGCAAACCAGATTACCAAAGGAGGACCTGTTATCCTTGTACAACACGAAAACGAATACCTAGAATCTAACTACAATTCTAACGACACAAAAGTTTTACACATGAAGCAACTTATTGCTGCTTACGATGCAGCAGGTGTTGTCGTGCCATCAACACATAACGAGATTGGTATGCGTGGCATGAGTTGGTCGACTGATTACAATAATGTTGGTGGCGCAGTTAATATCTATGGACTTGATTCTTATCCTAATGGCTTCAATTGTGCCTTGCCTGATTCAGGATTCAAAGTTGTCCGCACATACTATGATTGGTTTCAGAAAGCGTCGCCAACGCAACCATCATACATTCCAGAGTTTCAGGGTGGAGCAATGGACAACTGGGGAGGAGCTTCATATGAGAATTGTGCAATCATGACTGGAACGAAATTTGTCGATGTCTTTTACAAAAGTCTTGTTATGCAAAAGGTATCACTTTTAAGTTTATACATGGCTTATGGTGGCACCAACTGGGGTCAGTCAGCAGCACCAGTTGTGTATTCAAGCTATGATTACGGGGCGCCTTTATCAGAATCAAGACAAGTGCGGGACAAAATGCGGGAGACAAAATTGCTGACCCTCTTCCTCCGCGTCTCGGATGATATCAAAAACACCATCTTCATGGGAGCAGGCAATAACTTTACAACATCCAATCCAGAGTTATACTACAACCGTCTCGTAAATCCTGTCAATAACGCAAATTTCTACTACTTTACACAAAACCAGACAAATCTATCCTCGTCTCTTTCCTTCCCTATCAGGGTTGAAACCAGTATTGGAACAATAACTACAACCGGTTCACTCGATGGACGACAAGGTAAATTCATGGTCACAGATTATAACTTTGGCACACAGACTTTGGCCTACTCAACTGCTGAGATCCTTACCTACTCTATTGTGGATGGACATGAAGTTTTAGTCATGTACCTGAATCAAGGGCAATCAGCAAACTTTGTACTGAAAGGCTTTACTGGCACTGTCACTTTCACTGGTAACGGTGCAACCGCAAAAGCTCTGAATGTTGGAAACAAACACACACTGGTCACATACACTCAAAACTCAGGACAAACAGTAGCATCTTTTAGCAACGGAGTGAAGATCATATTAGCCGATACACTCACAGCATGGAACTTCTGGGCTCCTGCTTTAACGAGTTCACCAGACGTCAGCGCAGACAAGCAAATCATCGTGACTGGTCCATATCTTGTTCGTTCAGCTGCTATAAACGGCAAGACTCTGAGCTTGACTGGAGATACCAATGTTACTACGCCCCTAGAAGTCTTTGCGCCCGCTAATATATCAATGCTCAACTGGAATGGAGCCAATGTATACTTCACTCGAACATCCTACAATAGTATCAAGGCCACTGTTGGTGGGCCAGCTGGTATTTCGTTACCAAACCTTGCTACTTTGAACTGGCACTCTCTAAACGCCTTGCCAGAATCAGATCCAGATTATGATGATAGTGCATGGACCGTCGCCAACCATCAAACTACCATGAATCCAGTCAAGCCGGAAACATTACCAGTCTTGTATCCAGGCGATTATGGCTTCCATGTTGGAACCAAATTATATCGCGGTTACTTCTCAAATAGTGGTGCTCCATCAGCCATATATCTTAAAGTTGGTGGCGGTATCGCGACTGGACTTAGTGTATGGGTGAACGGTATCTTTGTCGGCAGTTGGAAGGGAGATACGACAACACAAGTAGCAAATATGACTTTTCAATTCGAAAAAGTTGTCTTGAAACAACACAATGTTATGACAATAATTCACGACTACAACGGTCATGATCAAAGCGCCGTCAAAACTTGGGGGCCTAGAAACCCTAGGGGAATTATCAATGCATCACTAATTGGAGCTGGTAAACCTAGTTTCAGTTTATGGAAACTAAATGGAAATGCTGGTGGTGAGGCAGGTGTTGATGCTATCCGTCATCCATTCAATGAAGGCGGTTTGAACTCAGAAAGAATTGGTAAGTAATGCTAATTATAATTTTCGAGTTTGTTTCATCTAATTAAAGTGATTAGGTGCACACATACCAGGATTTGTTAGCACCAACTGGACAAGAAAAGGACCAACTACTGGCCTCTCAAGCGCTGGCGTCGAATTTTATGTTGGTGCTATTTCTCTTATCTAAACATTTCAGTTTACTAATCAATCTTTAGACTGCCGACTTTCAATTAGCTCTTCCAACTAAACACGATATACCTCTGGCCATTGTACTTTCTTCACCTGCAAACACTGTCTCCCGAGTGCAGATTTATGTAAACGGATACCAATATGGAAAATATAACCCACACATTGGCCCACAGACTGTCTTTCCTCTTCAGCCTGGTATTATCAATAACAATGGCAAAAACAAGGTTTCGGTCACTATTTGGGCTATGACCAATGCGGGCGCAAAGCTTAGTGATATACAATTGGTGGCGCAAGGGAAATATAATAGCGGATTTGAGTTAGGATTCGATTTTGACGCATCGTATTTGCAGCCAGCATACAGTAAATCACGCAGAGCTTATTATTAGAATGTCTTTACCTATATCTGTTTCATCTTTCTGTAGTACTGTATTGTATTGTATTTCTTACATCGCTGTTTCACACATGTACCATAGCTCGATCAAGAAACAAAAACCCTTGTGCATCTTTTAGTTAGAAACGACATTTTATTAAATCAGTCTGCCCCGCTTGACACTTGAGGAGAATATCCCTTTTGACATTACATCAATTATGCCTTGAAAATCCGATGCATGTCAAGAAGTGGTCAACGGCGATTATGTGTTGGTGAAAAATGTGCGAACGTGACAAATTAAATGCACAGATGACCCATGATTTATGGTGAATTTTTTTGTATATTATAAATGTCTATTATAGAATCTATCAGACTAAATAGAAACTGATCAGGAAAAACAGAATTGTATGGTGTTGTGAAACGATGATCCATGAAGATGCTGCGATTCTGCAGTATGGAAATAGCGATCAAAGCAACATTAATACAGGCGGTCGTTACCTTACTTTTGAAACGCACAGCTAAGTAAATGTGGAGCATATGCTTCAAGCATTTGTTTACATAGCACAACGCAATCCTTTATTAATAATAGAAGATTTAGTAGTAGTCTATATATAGTTATAACCGCAGAAGCTTAAATTTCCGTTAGGGCGTAGCTTTAATTAAGAGAAGGCCGAAAACGCATATCTATTGACCTGAACCTTGTTAGCGAATTCAAGTCGTATATTGTAAAGGTCATCAGGGCTTGGATATTTTGATCGCCACCCTTGTTCATGACGGGTATAATTAAGGATATTGCAGTAGCGGGATGCTGATCTAAATGATCATGCAAGGAACGTTTTGTCAAGATCGTTGTTGAAATGGTTATACTAGCCAGGAAATCGTGACCATAAAACTGGTCTGTGTCTATTTCGGATTGCTTCAATTTATCATGCTGAAGACAATCATGATAGCCAACAGTGATGGCTTACTAAATACACATAGTTATCATCAACATGGTAGACGGCAAAACTAAGAAATGGCAGTACAAACAGCCCACATTAAGGAAGTATTCCACATATCAAAATATGGTCATATACTGCTAGACCAAGGGCCACATCGAGCGGTTTTACATATCTCTGACACCAATAAGCTCTTGATTAGATGAGTCTACACGAGCCTTAATTACGAGCTTCCGGGAAGATCATGAGTCAGACCACTTAAGCTTCGCCGTCACGCCTTATGGATGCAACATATGGGTGATCATCATGTCAAATGTTCAAGTGGTCGCTTTTGGTTTATCTTCTTGAGAAGCATTGGGCCCTCTGATTTGGCGAAGGGCAACTAAATCTGACATAATCTCGCCTCATGCTGCATATAACATATGCACCATCAGATTGGCAAAACCACAATACTAAATGCGAAAGTCCGAACATTGATTTTCCATGTTTGGTCAGGGAGGTGGTTTTACAACTATTGGAAAGAGAAGGGCTTTGTGCCTTCTCTGCAAAAGGATTCAGAACATTCAGACAGACTGGGCATCTGAAGCAGCTCCGTTCGTTTCGTCTTTCTGCATCATACTAAAATTTCCTGCTCCGCTCGTGTTCCGGGAAGGTATTACTGCAGCTGAACCAAAGCTTCCGTAACCTACTGGCTCGTTAAAACTCAGCCGCACTCCAAGTGCGATAAGCAAGGCCGAAACGGGACATCAAGAAAGCCTCGAAATAGATGGAGCAATAATTTCCAACAGGAATCCTTGTAGCTTTGGACACTCAGAATGAATCGTATAGGAAAAGCAACTTTGCATTCCAAATACTTCAAAACTTGCATACTGTGCTGTTCAGTATGTCCATCAAGCCTATGCAACCTTATCAAGAAGTGTCCGAGGTGTTGGTTCATCCGGACAGAGTGGTTATTGGTGACGCACTCATGACAAAGGCAATTCAGTTACCTCCAATCGAGCATTGGAGTTTTGTATACAGGATTTCTGATGCGTCATGCCAGGAATCGTGCAGATGAATGTTTGCAGGGATATCTAGAATATGTCTCTCTTCGTATCACAGGCATAAGTATCCGTGAGTAAATTGATGGAAGGTGTTTACGGCATCTTCTTAGGTGTGTCCTGCCAATTTTGTATGTTACCCCACTAACAGTTCATCATTTTTGTTAGCGTTCAGCCCTTTGGACGCTTTCGTGTACCCACAAGTTATTCACCTCCATGGTTATCTACCCTCCTATGGATGGCTGGCCTTGCGTCTGGCTGAACTTTATAAGTCCTTCTTTTTCCGAGATTTTATTCTGACATCCCATTTCTGTAGCAACTTCTCATGATAAGACAATTCTGAGGTACAATTACTGGTGTGTTGAACAACTGATCTGAGCACGCCCTTACCCGACGGCCTTACACGACAACATATATAAAATTTATATAATACACACGTCGATACTATTTTCTTAAATATGTCGTTTTTCAATAAGCTTCGAAGTGGCTCTGATGCTCACGCCCCTCACCCAACACATGTGCAGACAGAGCCTCCGGCAGAGGTGGTCCAGCACCTTTCACAACCGTCGCCCAAGCCCTCCACTTTTCCAACACCAACGATTCAAGCTCCTCCCGATGATGGCCACGTACATAATCATAGAACACGCCGTTCTTCGACATCACCAAATTCTAGAACCGGTGGAGGTTCACGTTCATCCTCCAGAGTACGAACCGCGTCGTTTGGCAAGGGTGCGGTTGGCCCTCAACCATTTCCAACTCCATTCCACTCTTTTAGATTGAATCCGGCGACGACGAAAAACCAAGTCAACGCTCTCAAATTTGTGGATAGAATTGATTCTCTACTATACCTCGGTCACTCAGGTGCCACCGTACTCGAGGCTATCCCAGCTTGCATGACAAATTCGGAATCTCAAGCATGGTATAACAAGGTCCAAACAGCCGAACTTCATAGACCAGACACCATAGAGGATTTCCGTGCAAGATTAATTACGGATCATGTTTGGGCATACGAACAGAGTAGAATCACATCCCGCTATCAATCAAGGACTTCAAGTCGTAAGGATCCTTACCTAGAGAGTGCCGAGTTCAAGCTTCATCTAGGATACATTCGTGAGACAGTCAGATTAGAGGAAAGTTTGGCGCAAAGGGAAAAGAGGATAGCACTCCTGCAGTCCGAGCTTGAACAGCTTCAAGGGCGTGAAGGCCAATTTCAAATGACAATTGCCAATTTACAGAATGACCTGGCGCACAAGGAGGGAGGCGAGGCAATCCCAGTAGAGAAGCGTACTGGCGATTTATTGAACAACATGCGCGAGATGGACGAATCGAAGCTGAGAATTAAAGCTTTAGAACAGGAACGGGCACACTTACAACAGAGATTGGGTTCCATGCAGATGAGAGTCAACGATTTAGAGAGCCAGAACTCGGCAATTCAGCCATTACGGAGCCGGCTAGTGGAATGTGAAAGTCAAATCACACAATTACAGACCGCTGCAAACACTGTAGAGCCTTTGCGCACACGAGTTAGCGAACTTGAAGCACAAAACTCACAATTGAAACAAGCATCTGTAAATAGTACAACCCGATCTACCCCATCACCCGTTCTGGAACGGGATGCACAACAGCTAAGACAACAAATGCAACATCTTATCAATGAATTGAATAATAGGGAAAGTCGAATTTATGATCTTGAGAACAAACTCCAAACTCAGCAAGTCCTTCTAGACGCTAAAGGCCCGAGCACACAAAATCCACCATATCCAATGGGGCCACCAGGCTCAATCGTCCATGAGGCTACAAAATCTATGGATTCAGCTTTCAATGGTATGAATTTGAGCAATGCCAATTTGGAGATGATCATCGAGCAAAAGGATGCCACTATATATGAAATGCATCACAAACTTGGTTCTTTGACGGATGAGGCGCTTAATAGAATACAAAGAGTATTCCAGGTTGAACAATTATTGCTAGAGGCACAGACACTCTTGAGAAATAGAGATGTACAAATTCGTTATCTAGAACAACGCCTACAAACACTAGGACATAACAAAGATTGCAATTGTGCCGATTGTTCCAAAGCTAGTACTACCGCCGGTCCCTCACAGTCAGTATCAAGTGTAAGCGACACTATATCTAATTCCCACAGATCGTCCTCATGGGACCGTGATTCCATCGGTACTGGTACTACAACCCCACGAACTCTAAACTCTGGTGCGCATTCTCGCTTCTTAGATATCAAGTTTAAGTATGGATCACAACCATCGTTCATCCCATCACAAGCTATACCACAGGTTCAGCAGCTTTTGGAGCATGGTCTTTCAATCGTCCATCCTGGTGCTGAATACAAATTGCTATGGGACAACATTGCGAGGGCTCTTGTAGACACACTCGGAGACCACAGTATCATAGCCTCGCTTACACAACATATGAGGCTGTGTTTCCGTGAGAAGGAGGGTGACCATTTAAAAGGTTTGGTGGTTGCGGACGTTTGGACAGAAGTTTGGAGGGAAGTTACTGGTATTGATGTAGTGTGTGACTTTTGATGGATGAATCTTTAATTATACTGGATGACGAGTAGACATCTGTGATATCACGAACCTCATTGCCCTATCTGCTCTTCGAAAGCCTTGTTTTGTTGGATATAACTTGTATTGCAATAAATGGTATCATGAGCGAGGGCTTATCTTCTATTTTTTCTACAATCTCCTCTTCTTTGTTTCCTTGTTTACTTCTTTGTACTCTGATCATGATTGCTTCTTAGCGACTTTTGCGCCCATCCTATGGTTTTCGGCGCATTATATCATGTCATTTTTATTTGGTTCTATGGTGAATAAATCTTTGGCAATTAATTTCTTTGTACAATCACCTTTGAACACCTTGTGAGGTCAATATATATATATCACTTTTTTATCATCATGTATATAAGTATTCAGACAAGGTCCTGATGTAGTTAACATGTTTGCACTTGACATTTACCAAGACACGTCGCTGATCATCATTAGCGGATCTGCTTTTGTGTAACATCATCCAAATCTCATCGTAATTGTCTAATTGTGTATTCTATTATGGAACGATAATATAATCCACGTGGATCTTAGTGTACATACCTAACTGTTACGCTTTTTCATCCAACATGACTTTCTCTCTTTCAAGACGTGATTAGAGATGATTATACGTCTTAAGCTCATACTTGAGAAGTACGTGATTATATAGTGATATACACCCATAAATTCCAGA
>Ga0160427_10002967_pt1 | contig 10065 bp, 6 predicted proteins | sample SolpanmetagenomL_FD_108194 | JGI IMG/M metagenome (GOLD analysis project Ga0160427, IMG submission 108194) | Solar panel surface microbial communities from Lawrence Berkeley National Laboratory, California, USA - L | ecosystem: Engineered > Built environment > Solar panel > Unclassified ...
CGCGCTCGAAGTCATCCCGACGACGTTAGCGGAGAATGCGGGCCTCAATCCGATTCGTGTCGTTACCGAGCTCCGGCACAGACATGCCCTTGGAGAGAAGAACGCGGGTGTCAGCATCAGGAGTGGAGGTGTCAAGAGTGATATTGCGGGCGAGGAGAGCGTGCTACAGCCGCTGCTGGTCAGCACGAGCGCGATTGAGCTGGCGAGCGAAACGGTCAAGATGATTATGCGGATCGATGACATTGCGCTGGCGAGGTAGTTGGGCATCTCGACGAACTCACAGGCTTACGGCATTCATGTGTAATTATCTGACCGCAGAATAAACACCTTTGAACACTCTGCACCGGCGCAGAAGACGTGATGGCCGATTGGACCGGCGCCAAGCGACCCCCGACTCCACGTGGAGGAACAATAAGTGATGACAAGGTCTTGCAAGGAGGCATGAGAAAAATCGGAAGACTAACACGACATCCATCTAGGAAGGAACAATGAGAAGAAGATATAAATTGCGACGCTAGATCTACTTGCGCCAAAGCTCTTACACATGCAACGTTTCGTTTCTTAATTCGGCGAGAGCTCCCTCGGAAGCAGTTTCAATAACCGTGCATATGGGTTCCGTTCTTCGCCGCGGCCAGTCCATTAACCCCTGCTTGCGCGACTTCGACGTCCTGTGGTACTGTCCCACCGCTCACGCCAACCCCGCCGATCAGGAAGCCATCTTCGTAGAGTGGTAGACCTCCGCCGAAGACGACGAGGCCTCCGTTGGTCTCTTCGATGCCTGCGAAATATCGATCAGTATAATATGGTAGGGCGGTGAGCACCTTCAGCGACTTACCATACAAAGCTCCACCGGGCTGACTGCCGTTGTATAGACCCCCGCTCGGGATGCCGTTGAACAACACACTTGTCCGTGCCTTCTTGATGCTAATGTCGATACTGCCCGGGTACGCGTTGTCCATTCGCAAGAAGCCAACTAGCAGCCCCGAGGGGTCTACGACGGCGATGTTCTGGGGCACTGAGATGGACTCGGCGGAAACTCGTGCGGCGTGGATGATTGCTTGTGCTTGAACGTCGTTGACGTAGTGACGCTGGGCTGGGGTGCTTCCGATACCGTTATTTGTGATGGCTTGAGACATACTGAGCGAAACGAGCGGGGCGAGTGCTAGGGAGATAAGATGCGTGAAGCGCATGTCCTTTAGAAGTGCAAGTGAAAGGTACTGGGAAAGTCTACGCAATGCAAAGGTACGATGACGGGGGGATTCCCGGTCTGATTTATAGCCATACGCGCACGACTATCAGAATGGATCCATCCCGTTGAAGTGCGGGGAAGCATGCGGGGAAAGCCTCTAGCCTTCTAGACTAACATCATGCTTTGAGCTAGGCAACACCTAGAGGTGATGTCCACATGCGTCACTATGCGTCTGGATCAATGGAGAAGGTCTTTCGGGATTCCAGCATGCAACTACTCGGGCGTTGTTCGGTGCTGCCGCCATAAAGCATGAGAAGCGATGGAGCAGGCTATGTTTCGACTGACACCAGATGCGCTAGTTAACAATCGGCAAGCCCGACTCTTTGAGATTAGGGGAAGTGCACGGCGCCTTTGGCTTGAGCATACGAAAGCAGATGGGCTTCACCAGCGTGGAGATCCAAACAGCATTTGATCAATGTTGGTGTTCGAGCAGCAACATGAGTACCGCGAACACGACGCCTAGCAACGCCGAGCATTGTCCAAAAAGCAGTCGTGTTTTATCGGAGGGCTTTGTGCACCGATGGTCGAGGAACAGCCTGTGCTTATAGCGAGGGAAAGAAGATAGCACCGATGAAGGCCTTCATATAACATACATGTTACCGTAGAGTAGGAGCACATCCCAGCCAGCCAGCCATCGTGAGGTGAAGAGGACGGACTCTGGCCCGCCCGTACACGTGATCTTGACGCGCAGAATTCCCTCCATCCATCGTCACTCTTCCCTTCTTCACCCTTTTGCCGGAGTTAAACAAATCAATCGCCATCTCTTTCAAGTCCATCAGGAACGCTGCCAGACGCGTGATTCGAAGTCGATAGCACGCTCCATAGCCCTCTAAACCACACTTGCTAACAAGCCTGCAAGTCTGCCGCAACTGCCTTTCACTGGAACGGCGCCGTCATATCTGGTATCAGTGAAGCCATCAACCGCGGCGCACAACGACGCTCCACATGCATCGTTAGGAGCCAGTCTAGTTATCGAAGATACTGAGCTGCAGTGACGGGGAACTGGAAAAATGAACCCGGCTTATACTATGGTGCCGAATGCCACCTTGGTCAAAACACCACCTTCGAGCACTCCCTCCGTCCACGGGCCTACCTCTCCCGACCCTGCACAGCGTGTAGTACGCAAGAGAAACCGAGTACCATTGTCTTGCGGTCCTTGCAGGCACAGAAAGTGAGTTGTGGGGCTGTAGTCTGTTTCGACTGCGCCATGTCATCGGCTAACGCTGGTTGTAGGCTGAAATGCAACCGTTCGACGCCTTGCGACAATTGCCTTAAGCGTGGGGATGTCGCATCATGCTCATATGAGTCACCAGGGACTAGAAAGAAGAGTGGCTTCAGCAGCGCGAGCGCTTCTTCGTCACCCGATGAAATGCAGAACAGGATAGATCGCTTGGAAAGCCTGGTATTGTCGCTGATGACAAACGGAGCTCAGTCGGGAGGATCGGCAGCAGCGGCGGAAATGCTATCGAACGCTCGCGACGCGGCTTCCGAATCCCAGGAGGTGGAAGACGACCGTCAGATGCGTGAACGTCACCTACAAGAGGACAGTGACATTGAGCTGTCAAGATCCGTCGGCGTGATGAAGGTGCAAAACGATAAGCAGTTCTTCGCCTCAGAGGCTCACTGGTGGGCGATATTAAGCGATGTAAGCTTGCCTGGATGTTGCCGAATGGTTCCTTAGCTGACTGCTTCTACAGATTGCAGAAGTCAAGAGTTATTTCGCAGAGCATCGAAAACAGGTCGAAGACCAGTTGCGAAAGGTTAGAGCTACAAAATTGGGTAATTCGTCTATCGGTACATCGTTGCTTTTCAAAGGGACCTCCAAGCTGGACCGCAGCGAGATTCTTTCCAATTTTCCACCAAAGGCTGTAGCGGACAAACTGATCACTCGATACTTCAGTTCCGAGAACCCGGCCAGCCGTCAGTAACCTCTTCTTAAGCATGATATGACGTCTGGCTAACAGCGAATAGATATCATTCATTTCCCAAGTTTCAAGAGAGAGGTATGTTGCGCTACGTACCGTTCTCTCAGCTGGCCTAACATTATGATAGTACGAGACTCATTGGACGCAACCGGATAAGACGTCGGTCGTCTGGTTAGGCATGTGTTTTGCCATGATGTGTTTGGCGCTGCAGTCCTTCCATCACGCTGGCGATGAGCCGCCTGAATATCGCGGCAAGTCTCCGGACCTTGCTTTGAGCTACTCGGAATGGACAGCACAATGCTTGGTTTTCTCGGATTTCACACAGCCTTCGAATTACATGATCGAGGCCTTGATCTTTCACCTGCAGTCCGAACTCGGTCGAATCAAGGACGTAGATACTGGCATCTGGATCCTGGCAGGAGTCGTTACGCGATTGGCAATGCGACAGGGCATGCATCGAGACAGCAAGCCATATACTGCCCTGAGCTGCTTTCAAGGGGAGATGCGACGCCGCAAGTGGCATGTCATCCGCTCTACTGATCTCATGCTATCCTTCCAATGTGGTCTCCCCTCCATGATCAAGTCCTGCGATTTCGATACAGCCTTGCCGTCAAATATCTGGGATGATGAGTTTGACGAAAGCAGCAAGGCACTTCCACCATCGAGGCCAAGTACAGATATCACACATGTTTCTTACATGATTGCGAATCACGGCTTGACGTTGGTTCTGGCGAGAATTCTTGAGCAAACTCAATCTCTCGACATGCTGCCATATGAGGACACGATGAAGTTGGACACTGAACTGCGAGAGACCCGCTCACGTATACCTGAGCACTTTCAGCTATTATCAAGGCATGAATCGACTGTCGAGGCAAGCGACACTTTGATGGAGAGATACGTATTGGACCTTCTGTACAGCAAGAGTCAGTGCGCCCTGCATCGCCGGTACTTGTCCAGGTCAAGAGAAAGCCCTAGGTATGCCTACTCACAGCGGACATGTATCGACGCCTGCATGCAGCTGCTCGAACATCAGTCAACCCTACACAAAGAATGTCAACCGGGAGGTCGCCTGCGCTCAATCACCTGGTCTCCCTTTACCACGCTTACAAACCACGACTACATCCTAGCAGCGATGATCGTTTGCCTAGATTTGTATCGAACCGCACAAGCAGAAGCTGAGGGTCATACTGCTGGCGAGATGTACCAATGGGCACTTGAAAGGCGTGAGGCCATGTTTGTGGCCATCGAGCGTGCTGTTGGGATGTGGGAAGCACTTCGAGACCAAAGCATAGAGGCCTTCAAAGCTTCAACAATTCTCAAAGTCATGTTGGAGAAGTTGAAGAACCATACCAGCCTGCGACAGCAAATGAAGGGCAACTTCTCCTTCGAACAAAGTGCAGATGGTGCGGTACCAGGCGGTCATGTCGCCCCTGAGCACTCTGCTGCAATGACTCTGGGAATGATGAGTACTGGCAGCCTGAATCCTGACATGATGGGCATGTTCGACCGCGCGTATATGCAGCCTACGAGGACTGGACTCACCCCACAGCCTTACGAAAATGGCGCTCACATGGGCCATCAGATGGAGGGAGTGGCCCCATCGGCGCAAATGTTTGGGACGGGGTTCGGTGGCTTCAGCAATATTGATTTGCAGAACGCCAACTTTGATTGGGTAGGTGGCGTAGAGAAAAAACTCGACTATGCTGAAGACTGACACCTCTTTGTAGGATGCGTGGGACACTTATGTTCAAGGATACAACTTCGACGTAACCGATCAAACACATCACATTGATTCTGCCCTTCTGGACGGCATGACTTCCCAGCCTCATCTTCAGGGCGAAAAGCAGTACCCTGTACCTGGGATCCCTTGGACAACGCCTTCTGGGGCTCTCTTCATGGGGGGTCCAAGTACGAACACCGATCCAGCTATTATGAGGTGACCTTGTTCTTGATGGAGGCTAATGCACCATCCTTGGCCGTGATTCTATGGCTAAGATTGGCGAGCTAGAGTGTATGGCAGTTTTGGAGGGGCTTATTCACTTTCAGGGTGTTGGGCTTGATATGTTATGCTGGCGAAGACAAGCAAGAAAGATACCCCAAAATTAATACATACAATACTAATACCATTAGCATTGAATCCGCATGTTCCTGACGGCTTGGCAGGTGTGTGACGTAACCGTGCAAGCGACTCCCTTTCCCCACCTACCTTGCCTGCCGCTTTTCCTCTCCTCTCCTCTCCTCTCCTCTGCTTTGACTGCACTGCACTACTACACTCTGCTTCATCTGATCAACCTCTGCTATACAAGACAATATACTCGTTGGTCTCGTCGAACACACGTACATTTATAATGGCTTCCGCAACCAGAAAAGAGATCTTAGGCAAGGTCTACAAGATGATCCCGCCCATGCTTGAGAGCTTCCACAAGGGTATTTGGACTCTGCCGTCCACTTGCAGTCTTATGCTTACCACTATGCAGGTCAGCTCGGTCGTGTGGCAGTTATTGGAGGTTGCGACGAGTATACAGGAGCTCCTTACTTCTCCGCAATGGCCTCTGCCAGACTTGGTTGCGATATGGTGCGTTTTTCCACGTTCGAGGCAGCGGCCTACTCGAGCTAACCGGAGGCTTAGTCTCATGTCATCTGCGAGCCCGGTGCGGCACAGGTTATCAAGTCCTACTCACCGAACCTCATGGTGCATCCCTTGATGCGCCAACAGCACAACATGTCAGGCTCGGAGAACGTTGATAACGTCTCCGCCAATGTCGTCGACTTCCTTCCTCGCGTACACGTAATCGTCATTGGACCTGGTCTCGGACGTGATCAGGCCATGCAAGAAACGTGTGCACGCGTCATCACCGCAGCACGCAAGGCAGGCATTCCCTTCGTTCTCGACGCCGACGGGCTCATGCTCGCTACTTCACGACCGGAGCTTGTTCAAGGGTGCACCGAGTGTATCCTCACCCCGAACGTAGTCGAGTTTGGTCGATTGGCCGAGGCTATGGGTGTCAACGTCAAGGAGGGAGACCCATCCGAAATGTGCTCCAAGTTGTCCAAGGCGTACGGCGGTGTCACCATCATCCAGAAGGGTGCAAAGGATTACATCAGCAACGGGAAGCACACCCTTGTCAGTGATGGCGAGGGTGGTCTCAAGCGCTCCGGTGGTCAGGGAGATACCCTCACAGGTTCTTTGGCCACCCTTCTGGCGTACAGGGCCGCATATCTCGAGAAGCTTTGGGAACACGATGGGTCTTTGAGCGCCAGCGAGACCCTCGCTCTGTGTGCGTTCGGTGGAAGTGCAATCACGAGGGAGTGCTCGAAATTGGCCTTTGCCGAAAAGGGCCGAAGTCTGCAAGCCGGTGATTTGACCGACCACGTCCATACGGCATTCATGAATGTTATTGGCGAACCCAGCAAGTTGTAAGCACTTGTGGCGGGCGACAATGTCATGAATGATGATTTTTCAAATATAAGTTCTCGTGTGTCTGCAAACGTATGGTAACCTCTGCTTTATGATAACCCGTGCATACATCTTGTGAAGGGCTAAGGAAAACAGAGCTTCAACTTCCCTTGAGAGTCTAAATGTGGCTAGGTACGGTATATACTCGACTTACTGCTAACAGGAATATTTACGTTTATGTACAGAAGCATCTTCAGTAATGGCCAAAAGCCCGTCTCGCCCAGGTTGCTTGTGCAGGCGGCCTGGGTTTGAAATTGAAAGAGCTGTTCCATACATCTTCTATCATCGTCTGATATGGCGGTGATTGTCCTTGGTATTGCACTCTCATAGCGTGAAACATCTCGACGTAGTCGATCGTATTAAAGCCGCACACGTCGATCTTGACGCCATCGGAGAGGTATGCAAACGGCTCCAGAACCTTCCGGACCTGCGAGACGACCACATCGGTTCTCAGACGCTTCATGCCAGTCTTACGCTGGTTCCCGTTGAGCAGGACGAGGCGAAGCTCTTTCAGCACCTGACTTCTTCGGAGCCAGAAGCCCACATTTTCCGCCTGCGCCCGTAGCTCCTGGAAATCGGCTTCATCGATGAGGAGCTCACAGTCCCCGCGGTTCTGAGTGAAGTAGTGAAACTCGAAGCTCAGCCGGGGGAAGTGTGGCAGCCTCCCAAACGGCAGGTGAGGGGCGATTGAGAAGCGATGGAAGCTGCTGTAGAGGACTTCACTTGCTTCTTGGTGTATTGCCTTGCATGTTCGAAGCAGAGCGGGCGTCATGGGAGAACGCTCTTCCCCTGAAGCCCACATCTCAGATGGGGTCAGGAGGTGCTGATATATCTGGATGCGCAGCTCGGCGGGCAGGTCAAAGAGCTTGCCCCCGGGACTTTGCACTGTCTTCTTCTCTTTGTGTCGAAATCGTCGCATTGGAGTATGAATAGACAGGCAGGCTGTCTAGAGTATGTAGCTTCCAATTGATATACATGAACGATGGATGATATACATAATACTCGAGCACGTCCATGCAACGTCATTTCATTGGCCCGACAATCGCCTTCCTGTGGTGCATGACTGATCCATCTTCTACCTCCAACGCTCTCCCTGTCCTTCTCCTCCTCCTCTCTCTTCTTCCTCTTCCTTCTCCTCACTCACTTCCCTTCGGGGGTTTGCCCGCTTTCAATCCATCCAGTCTTGTATCTACCTGAAACATCCTTCTTCGCTCCCACAGCCGCCAGCTCCACAGGCCCGCCCGACCTCTGAACGAAACCCCGCTTTCAACGCGGCGGAATGGCTGGTCTTCCCTCCAACGCACTCTCCAAGACAATTAGTAGCACAGCACAGAACTCGACGTCGGCTCTCGCGCAGCTTGGACCCTCTATCAGTGGAGACAACAGCGCCCAGCGCCGTAGCGGCGGGTCAGGAAGCTTTGGGGCGGGAGCAGTCTCGCGTACTTCTGCCGCCGCGCCACGCAACAAGCAGGCTTCGCGCCCGCAGGGCAAGCAGTCAAGACGCTACAACAGAGTCGCCGACGAGGATGCTGTTGATGAGGCTGTGAGTCTGTCCCGCTGCCAGTCGTTGAGCGTGGCCCTAATCTGTCGATCCAGGCCGCCATGAGGTCCGTCAACAGTCGCAAGGGTCAAACCTCCATCACGCATCTTATGAACTTTTCCACGCCCCCTCGACCTTCCCACTACTACCAACAAGATAATCACCGCCGAAGCCAACGACGAACATGGGGGCTGGGATCAGGACATCACGCCGTCGATAAAGCAAGGTTCGTCTTTCGTCACCCGAGGGAATGATCATTTCCGCTTTTGTCTTTGCAGACCTATGAGCTGATACCAATGCACAGATTTGTTCACGCGAATTACCGATTTATCGTCGACCCTCGTGGGGATTATTACGAGCAGAGCATTGACGCCGACGTATACCTTGATTGGTCTACAATTCTTCAGATCCTTGTCTCTCCTCAATCGCAAGCCGCCGCATGCCCCATTTGCTTGGGTGATCCGGTAGCTCCGCGTATGGCAAAGTGCGGCCACATCTTTTGTCTGCCATGTCTCATCCGCTACATGCATTCTGGAGACGACGTTGAGCATGCTCACGACAAACGACCTCGCTGGAAAAAGTGTCCCATTTGCTGGGATAGCATCTATATATCCGAAACCAGACCCGTGCGGTGGTACATCGGTCAAGAGGGGCCAGCTCCTAGAGAGAGCGAGGACATTGTCCTGAGGCTGGTTACCCGTGCTGCGAACAGTACACTGGCGTTGCCTAGAGAAGGGTCTGTCTCATCTTCAAAAGGCGAAGATATCCCATGGCATTACGTCGCCGACGTGATGGACTTTGCTAGAGTTATGCGAGGCACCACGGAGTACATGGAGAGGCAATACACCGACGAGGAGGAGCAATTACGAGAGATGGAGCGTTATGACGAACTTATGTTTGGCGAAGACAGCGAATGGACCGGAAAGGCGATTCGATCAGTCAAAGAATCAAAGGAGAGGCTGAAAGAGTTGTCCAATCTTCCGCCACCAGCGAAGCCCGAGGAGGCCAAGCACCGGAAGAGACTCGTTCCCGGCCAAGATCCTGATACGGCGGTAGCAATGGACGGTGGAAGTCCTCAAAAAAGCGGACTCATGCCCTCTCTTGCGCAGTACCGCAATCAACAACAAAACATCAGTCGCACGCCAACCGACTATCACTTCTACCAAGCATTGCTGCACTACTATCTATCACCCTTGGATATACGTATTCTGAGAGCGGCATTCGGCGAGTTCACTTCCTTTCCATCTACGATACTTCCACGGGTGGAACGCGTTTCTACAGGGCACGTAATTGACGATGATATGAGGAAGAAAACTAAATATCTCGCACATCTCCCGCATGGTTGCGAGGTCAACTTTTTGGAATGTGACTGGACCGACACGGTGCCCCCTGAGGTCCTCGATACGTTCAAGGCTGAGATAGAGCGGCGGAGGAAGAAGAACTCTGACAAGGAGGCGCGTGAAGAACGTGATCGAGTACGTGCGGAAAAGGAGGAGGAGGCCAAAGGATGGGCAGCTGCGCGAAGAAAGCACGGTAGCTCTCCTGTCAATCGGTTCCAGACGACAGACTTCCAACCTCTGGTTCCTTCCATGGCCGAAGCAAGCGGATCTGTCGAGTCTACGTCACCAATGTGGAATTCGGGAGGAGGCAACGGATCTGCGTTTGCGACACTGGGATCCCCAGGGACGAGCCCGAATTCGCATCGTACTGTTTGGGGTACCTCGGCAATCACACCCTCTTCTCCTGGACTCCACGGCGTACAGCCAGATCTTGGGCCGGTCGATGATGGGTGGCTTCAAGATTGGGAGAAGGAGCTGCTTGCAGAGGAAGAGCTCATTGCGCGAGTTGCGGCAGCATCACTCGGCGGTGAATCGTCGAGCGCCGGAGCGATTTC
>Ga0160427_10002968_pt1 | contig 10065 bp, 8 predicted proteins | sample SolpanmetagenomL_FD_108194 | JGI IMG/M metagenome (GOLD analysis project Ga0160427, IMG submission 108194) | Solar panel surface microbial communities from Lawrence Berkeley National Laboratory, California, USA - L | ecosystem: Engineered > Built environment > Solar panel > Unclassified ...
AGTTCCAGTATGGTTAACAAGTGAAGAACGAATGTTTCTACTGAATCGTTTTCCTTGAGAAAATAGCGATTTATCCTGACGTACTAGGTATTACCATATTTCGCAATCTGGCTTCTCGATACACGGCCTTCTAGCTTTCTTCCAATCGGTCTTGTCGTTACCTCCAAGCATCAAGAATTGTTGGTTGTAAGTGCAATATCTTTCAGCTTCCTCCTTCTTGTATAATATACTTGTTCATATATATAACGAACCTTATCTACTACATAAGTATGTTCATCTCCTACCTATGGGATACTGTTGCCGGCCAGTAGGATCGTTGGAAAGTATACGCAAGTAAAGTAGATCAAAGATATACATATATGGCACTACATAGATATAACGAATTCTTCAAACAATAAATTATGTCTAGCACTTCTAGGACAAGTGCAAAGTGTCGATGCAATGAGGAAAATATCAATTGGTTGAATTTTTCTACACTCTCAATCAATCATAAGTCAGCCTGGCAAGATTTCATTGAAAAATGTTTGTCACATATCACCTTAGTCTGGACTGTTTGTTCCGAAAGTGAATAGCATATATATAGTTTCCGTCGACGAGGATACTCTTGAAGGGAGAGATGTAAATCATAGAGTTAAGGCACAGTGATAGTCTTGGGACAGGGTGGTCTGCATGTGCATTGACTTTTTGTTGTTTATACTGGTAATACAGTGCAGCTGTTATGGTGCTAGCCGAACTACGGTTTTTTGGGTTCATGGAACATGCTTTTGCCCCAACTTATCCATGATGAAAACTCATGGCTCTACAAGACTACTATTCTAGGTGGGATCCACAATCAGAGGATATATTTATAAGTATAATGTGTCGCGATATGTGTGTTGTGATGCTTGCCCTAATTCATTATTAGTTGTCGTGCGGCTTGTTTATAAATGTTTGTCCAGATGACATAAGATGAACGATGTCTAGCGCAAGATGATTCTCATGGTCATGAAGAGTACGAAGAGTAATAAATTCTTTCTTTCAGAATGCTATAGGTTTATCACGATGGACCTGTTTTGTCGCTTTTGCTGATCACTATTCTTGACATGACGAGGCTGTAGTAGTGGTGGCGGCAGGTGGTTGGCATCACGGATCACACATATTTTCAGGGGGAAGAAGAATTTGACAAAACAACAGGTGGATGGAGAGAAAAATAGATGTTATCTTGTTCCATAAGACTCTAGCTGAGAGGAAGTGTCCAGACTTGAAGAGATAAATACTTTCCGTGTATGTAGTCCAGTGGTAGTGTTGTTGAGACCTAGAGTTCCGGAAGGTTGATCAATATTCAATCGCTTCCCCATATTTTATAGTAAATAACAACGCCGAAGGTAGTAATATATGTTTGTGGATCATTGCCAATAATCTTATCAAAGACTCGCAGTGCGACAGCTAGTATTGACAGGCTCATGTTTGCCTGTTGGAGAGAGGCCACTCTCTCCATCTGACTTGGCGTGTTGGCAATCCTGCCATCCCGTGTCTGGGAAGGCCAATGCGTGTTATATTTACACTAAAAGCGCCCTATCTGCACCCGTCCAGTGGAGAAGAAGCAAGATGGCAAGTTTGCTGAGGAGGAGTGCAAGAAGGCAGTGCGGGCTGAAAAGCATGAAAATAGCGCACGAGACTAAAATGGGATTGGGGGAGGGGTAGTTTGTAAAAGCGCACCACCGTCCATCCATGAGAACAAAAGAGAGGAGAGAGAGAGAGAGAGCAGGGGCACCGTGACCTCTTTCTTTTTCTTCTGGTCCATCTGCATACTTGTTCCAGCGCATTGTATGCATCACACCCGTATTATGATTGCTATGATAACATACCGCCCTCCCTCCCATCATACTTTCTTCTTCTTCTTCTTCTGTTTCTTTCACTGAATGAACGAATGAATGGATGATTGACAGAGCAAGAGAGCAAGAAAGAAAGAAAGAAAGCGGGTTTCTCCTATTTTCAACAGAGAAGCACCCATCTCCATCTATCCAACATATCGCCCTCTTCTCTTCTCTCCTCACTCTCTGCTTTACTCGCACCTGTCCATCACCAATCATCTATTTACCTCACCAGTTGATCAACTAATCAATCAATCTACCTACCAACCTACCAGCCAGCCCACCAACCAGCGCTACCAATCTGGACTTAATATTTCATTTCCGCCATTCCTCTTTCCATTCTCTACAATCCTGTACTTCGAGGTAGCCTTAGCACTCCAAATCTTTTACTGATCTAACGTCTCTTGCATTTATTTCACTCATTCACACTCTCCTCTCCACTACTTGCTTGCTTGCTTTGATACCATCACTTCTGGGAATCTTCTCTTTCAACATCCAATTTGAGCTGAGAGTTCACGGGGGCAATCACTCTTATCCTGCGAACATCCCCTTTTCACTCTCCTTCCACCTTGGATACCCACACCGGTCTACATATTTCAGCACTTTGAAAAGAAGACTTAGCAAGTTTTCCTAGTCTCGCTAACTCAAATCATTTTACATTTCCATGAATTGAGTGTTGTTTTTTGATACCATTACTTTTTGTGTGTTCCTGAATTCCGTATACAAGGCTCGTGTGGCCGCCAACCCCCCCCGTCCTTACCCACCATACTGCAACAAAAGTCTATAGTATCTTGCTCTGCTCACAATCTTCGCACTGGTGGTATGACCAAACTCCCTCCCCTACAGACGCCATTCTAGCACACTTTCTGTGGTGTTGCAGTCGCACGACTTCAGCATGTCCAACAACGTGAGGAAGCGCGTTTTGAACGTAGCGGATGGTGAAATACTGGATGGGATGGATGTGGATAGTGCCGGTGATAAAGAAGGACGCGTTTTGCGAGCTCGACGGTCGCTACCAGCTCTATCGTCAACACCAACATCAACAATAACAACAAAATCGACAACATTTGGATCGTCAACAAAACCACCAACTACGAAGCAAAATTCAACCAACTCACAAGAAATCCCAGCTCACTCTGCACGAAGGCACTCTAGCAGAGTTGAATCGATTATAGCAGATAAGAAGCTTCTAACCAACAGAACATCGTCGGCTACACCAGAAGTCTCAACCAGACCCAAACGAAATCTAATTCAACCAAAGAGTATTATTCTAAGAACTGAACCACAAAAGCCCATCGGAAGAAATCAGTCAGGGAAAGGCAAAGATGTTTTCACATTCAAAGAGAGTGATAGCAGTAGCAGCGACACCGACAGCGGCAGTAGCAGCGCTAGTTCAGATGAAGATTCCGACTCAAGTGATGACGATAAACCAGAAATTGCACCAGGCTCTCAGGTCTTAAAGAAGAAATGGGCAACACACGGCCTCTACGTTGGTCAAGACATGCACATTAAAGGTCGAAGCACACTTAAAGGGATGAAAGGTTCAAGAGAAGTGAAAAAGGAACCCCTGCCACTCCCAATGTACAAAGGGATGCAAATCATGGACAGCGAGAAGGATTTCATACTACCTTTCGGCATATTCAATTTGACGCCTTGGGTCATACCTAAGCCTCCTGGTTGGAAGAGCCTTAAACGAAGTGAGTTACAAGGCCCGAATTCTTTTTCATGTTATTCTGCTAATGCCCTGCCTAGACGTTTTCTGTGGAGATGCCTTCGAAATTTACAAGCGTCACCAAAACTTTACAAAACGAGCTATGCAAAGTACTGTTTGTGCATGTGCCGTAGCCACGGGAGGTTGCGACTCAAACTGCTTGAACCGAATCATGTATTACGAATGTGACAAATCCAATTGTGCACTCGAAGACTGTGCAAACCGGCCCTTCCGTGACCTAGCCATCAGGGTTGAGAATGACACATGGTTCAATGATGGAATAGAGATTGTCTTGGTACTTGAAAAGAATTCTCGAAACAAAACAGGTTTACAGCGTGCTGACTGAACATGTAGACCTCAGACAAAGGATATGGTCTACGTGCTGTTCGGTCATTTGGGCCGAATCAAGTCATTGTTGAGTACTGTGGTGAAATAATCACACAGGAGGAATGTGATGACCGACTGAACAAGATTTACAAGGATAATGAGGTATGTGTGAAGCTGCACTACTCATGCATATAAAGCTGACATTGTCATCGAAGAGCTTCTATCTTATGGAGTTTGACAATTCCATGATCATCGATGCTACCAGAGGATCCGTCGCCCGTTTCGTCAATCATAGTTGTAATCCAAACTGCAAGATGGAAAAATGGTTGGTGGCCCATTAATGTTTGTAAACAAATCACTGATAAAGGCAGGATGGTGGAAGGCAAACCTCGGATGGCATTATTTGCTGGTGACCTTGGGATAGAGGTTGGAGAAGAACTCACCTACGATTATAATTTCAAGTATGTCAAACCAACGCAAAATTCTAGCACACAAATGGCTAATAGATAATTTAATAGTTGGTTTTCTGGGGTGAGCTCTCAAGTTTGTCGATGCGGAGCGAGGAACTGTAGAGGATCTCTAGGTAAACGCTCGGATGGGAAGAAAGCTTCGTCTGATGACGATGACTCAACTGGCCGTGGCAGAGGCCATGGCAAAGGCTCCAAGCCTAAAAAGGTTATACGGAAAAAAATCGTTAAAGCTTCAAATGCACGTATCATCAAGAACACATCCAAAGTTGCGGGGAAGACGAACAAAATAACACAAGTCAATCCACCAAACAAGTCAAAGGCAGTTGCCCTTGATGCATCGAAGAAGGGAAGATTGTCTAGTACAACCATCGAGAAACAAAGCCAAAGAACAGTGGATAAGAAAGAGTCTACCACCATTTCACTAAAGAAGACAAAAAGCAAAGTCTTCAAAGTCACTAAAACTTATTCTAAGAAAGAGGTAACAAACAGTCAAGTTGTAAAGAAGACTTTGGTCGAGGAGCAGCCTATCAAAAAAGCCTCTATCAAGCAGCCAAAGAAGTCTGTTGCAACATTAGTCACAGAAACATTAAAACCAAAAACCTATAGGAACACCATCAAGCCAAAGCTATATTCCGAACGTATTCAGAAGGCAGCAATTTTAGCTGAAATTTTAGATCCAACAATACCGACCAAGCCAAAGAAGATAAACCTTATATGTAACAGCCCAGGAAGCTCAGTGAAGTCTAGCGTGACCAAGAAACCTGTGAAATCCTTACGCATCAACGGACCAACAGTAGGCAAGGCGACTACATCGAAAAATCAATCTGCCTCAAGAGAGTGGTCTATTGAGTCAAAAAGTGATACTGAGATGACCAAAGCCCCAATACAAAAGAAAGCAAAACCTCAGAAACCTACATCCGCTCCTTCGCGTGCACTAGCAAAGAAACAAGCAGCCAAGTCCGTCTCCAAAGCTACAAAAAAGACTCGTGGTATACCACCGCCAGCAACGGCACAGAAACAAGCGGTTTCTCAACCGGAACTTGATGACAACGATGACGGAGCCTACGAAACTGAAGTCGACTTTCCGCGTGCCAAACTGAAGACGAAGGCAACCACCAAGAAAGAAGGCAAATCAGCGAAGTCCAAAACAGACGACGAGAGGACACGTCGCAAACGAGGTCGTCCAAGAGGTTGCCTAGGCAAAAAGAGCGATGACACAACCGCTCCAACTTCCAAGCGGAATATTGACTCAGATCTTGTCTACCCATGTTCCGCCAGTATCGGTGGTGTTGCCACTAGTATAAATACTGGTACCTTCTATGGCCTTACCGGAGGCGTTACCCGAACTCCTGCATATGAAGAATTGCTCTATCAACGACCAGTCATGCCCTCACTACACAGAGCCATCAAGCGGTCTAGAGACGACAATAGTATTGACAGCTCAGAGACATACAGACGACCAGGGTCAGACGATACTCCGCTGACTGAGCTGACCAATTCAATCTACTCAGAGACTGAAGAAATAGCCGATAAATATATGCTACACAAGAACAAGACTAATGATAAGACCACGAGGGTGCCGCCCGAAACAAACAACATGCAAGATCTGCAAGCATCAAAACGGCAAAGAATCGTACGAGTAGAGCCAATAGAGTCATTACCACCGACCCCTTCTACGTTTGGAAGAGGCGATATTGCGCAGTGATTGCTCTCATTTGACCCTCACTTGCGTCTCCATCTCTTTTTTACACATCTTGTTAATCATGAGCAAAGCTGTGCTTAACTTAAAGTATAGAGTGGCAACTTTTTTTTGGTCTTATAATGTAACAACTTCTTTTGTTTTTGCTTGCCTGGGTTGTATTGCTTCCTTTTCATATTTGTGTCATTCTCTAGTATTCTTTTCTTTCTGCTTTAAAGAGGAGTTGTGCTGCATTAATAGTTTCATCTCGAGCTTTTCCTTCTTGTATTATTCATCTTTTTTTTGACTTCTTTAGTGTGTGCTTTGTCAAATGACCATCGTGTTTGATTGCTGGAACGATGGTGTTAATTTTCCTCCTCAACTTCGATATTGATATTCTCCAGGGTGAAGTGATCATCTTCTCGGATAGGAATATTACAATCTAGAATATCTAATTTCTTGATGATTGAGAGTGACGTGGTAATTCCTTGTTTTACATTAACGATTGCGTTCTAAGAACAAATGTGTAAATTCTCTACATGTTCATTTATCACAATTCATACCATTTAAAAATAAATTTATTGTCGCTCATTTATGATGAGATATCCACCACCATATCACTCGTTTTGTCCATATCTGTTGCTCCTATTACCACCATTGTATCCACCATCATCTTCGTCCTGGCGACGTCGCCTGTTACCATACTCTTCACCCTCGTTTGACCTTCCATAGTTTCCCTCTTCCTCTTCATTGTGACGACGACCATGACCTCGTTCGCCCGAAGATCCGTCTTCGTTACTTTGGTATTGATTGCGGCCATACGATTGCTCGTTACTTTGTCCATACACATCCTGTTCATTTCGTCGACGCGATGGAGGCTCTTCATCATCTTGACGGTGGCTGCGTCCATATGATTGCGTCTCATCACCACCATCATTGTTTCTGTGACTGCGGCCATATGCTGGTGTCTCGTCATCATTCTGTTGTTGTCTGTACCCTGATTGACCCTGTCTTTCGTATGATGGTGTCTCGTCCGCGTTGTTGCGGCCGTATGAATGCTCTTGTTGTCTACCATAAGATGGTGTTTCTTGGTCGTCATTACGTTGGCGTTGTCCATATGATGTGGTCTCTTCCGACTCTTCTTGGTTTCGCGTGTTACGGTTGTAAGGAGCTTCGTCATCATTGTTGCGTCCATAAGACAGTTGGTCATGTCGGCTCTCCAAGTCATTCTGCCTTCCTCCATACCTTTGTTCATTGTTGTAATTATTCCTGCCTTGATTCTCATAAGAATTGCCACCATTGTAGCCAGATGTACGACCACCATAACTTGTGGCATCATCATCATTCCGACCGGGTCGTCCTTGATGACCACCTTCAAATCCAGATGATCCATGTTGTTGGATTCCTTGCTGGCGGTCTGGAGTATACATGTCACTCAAATCGGACTTCTCTTGAGCTCCTTGAGCCACTGCCATACTGCCCAAGAAGGCATTGCCAAGTACGTTGCCAACAGCGCCAATGCCAGGTTCCTGAGAGTGGTTTAGTGGTACAGGTTCATACTGAACTCTTCCGGAACCCCCAGCATGACTGTGTCCTCCGGCAATGCTGGGGTCTTCGCCAGTGTGATTCTTTCCAGCCCGTACACCTTCCTTTGATAGCGCCTCTCGAAGCTCCTGTTGCTGTCTTCGGGGCTTCTCTTCCCACCACTTCTGTACAGTGGCAAACATTCGGGTTTGTCCTACATGGTTCTCATCCCGAAGAGCTGGATGATGAAGGACTTTAAGAATGTTGTCAATGGTCGCATTTGCATCCTTCTCTGGGTTCTCCCAGCACTCAACAATAAGAGGAGCAACAAAGCTGACAATGGTTGAAGCAACCTTTCCGGCTGGATTGTTTAGAATGTTGGTGAAATGATCTTTGGAAAGCACAGAGTGAGTTGGATCTGTTCGCGGTAATTAGCTTCAACTATTATGGGATGGCGACGAGGAGTCACACCTGAGCACAATTCATCATCAAAGACTCGAAATTGAGCCGCCTCACTGCTGGCTAGTACACCCTTTGATCCTATACCTAGCAGATCTCGTACTTGACCTAATATTGGCTTGATAAATGGCGCCATCATGCTGAATACAAATATCTGAAGGGCCCCAGTAAGAGTTTCGATTGTCTCGCTTAACCCAGGAATCATATCAAGTGCTTGTACAACCGTCTTCATGATACGGTCGTGAAATTCGAGGATTGGGTAAACTTGAGCAAATGCTTCCTCCGCTTGTTTTTGCAGTTCTACAACATCATATCCACCAATTTTCTTTTGCTGAATATTCGCTTGGTTTTCCATTTTCTTGGATAAAGCATTATTCTGAATGTCGTCCATTTGGCTTCCAAAATCATTTTGATCGCCGCCGCCACCACTGATCATGTTCCACGGAACTTTGTTGAATACGGCCTTCAACACGGATGTAGAGCCTTGGTCATTCTCAGCATTGATCATCTTGGTGTCTAACTCTTGAGTAGCAGATTGAGCCATTTTATCGCTAACTTCACCAACAACAGAGTGAATGCTAGATATCGTTAGTTGAGATCTCCCGACGATCTTGACGACTCACAAATCAATCATTCCAAACGTTCCAGTGACGATGGGCCATAGTGTTTTTCCGTTTGTCTGACACTCGGTTTTTGCTCCGGTGTGTGGATAGGCGTCAACGCCAAGCTCACGCAGGACAAGTTCAACATAATTTGAATGTGCCGCAAAATCTATCATAACGATCGTTAGCGAAATCTTGCTAAAATGATGTCTGGTTCCTCTTTAATACCTTCTAGAGTATGACTTCCAGTACCAAGAAGTCTTAGTGCTTCATAAAAATCGTCGTCATTGTTCTCTCGATAGTGCTTTCTGCCAAGTTCAATACTCTTCTCGAAGCATTTACGGACAAATCCAGCTACAAGCTGTCAATACGAGTATTTTTGTCGAAGATGGTGGACTGACCAGATGTGTCAATGCCTCTGCCTTCGGATGCGATGTACAACTTCATAGCATTGCCCCAGTCTACAGAGATTTCATTCTGCTCATTGCATGGAGCGCGAAGACGAGGATCATATTGTCTTGCATCTAAGTTATCTGCATAGTCTCGAGGATTGTCGATATGCTCCTCTACATCATATGGGTCAGACACACACAACACTCAGTAGGGTCAAAATGACGAACCTGGACGGTAACATCCCAATCTCTCGCTAGTAACTTGAAATTCTTTTGTTGCATATCCAAAGGTCATGAAACCTAATACTGAGATCTAAAACAATAGCTATAAGCGATCGTCGGCAAACATAGTACTCGAGTTCAACTTACCAAGAGCCGAAGGGTTTCTGCAGGCAACTGCTTCAAACCACCTACATCAATTGCCTGAGAGTAATCACGGAGCCAATTTCCCTGATAGTCGAGACACCATTAGTAGGTTGGTCTCTAAGATACGAGACATGGATGAACAGACAAAGTAAACACGTTTAACGCTTAGATCGTCAAACTTCCTGTTGTGAGCGATTGAAATGAGCAACTGTAGTAGCGTATCCTCAATATCACCATGCCTATAGTTGCTTCCTTCGACACTTGAGATATTGATAATATTTCCAGCTCCAAAGGCAGATACGGGCGAGCTGAAAAACACCAAGAAAACCCCAATGGTGAGTAGGATGGATAAGTCGAGAGATCCCATCCTGTGAATAAATCAAAGGTCTATTAAGCTTGTGTCGATATCAGAGAGCTAGTTGAATCTTTTGTGATCTTGTGTCTTCTGATTGTTTCTTCTTGTACTGTTGAAACGATTGTGTGGATTGAATGATTCAAGGTGGGATTCTCTCTACTCCATGATGCGTATAGGAAAAAAATGCCCCTCACTAGCTAGCAAAGCTGGAGCTCTAATTCGACTTAGCCCTGTCATTTTTATTTTGTTTTATTTTCTCTTCTGCTGTCATCTCCTTGTTGAACAAGCAAGCAAGTAGTCGGTATTTGCATCATTATTTGTGTTGGTC
>Ga0160427_10002970_pt1 | contig 10060 bp, 7 predicted proteins | sample SolpanmetagenomL_FD_108194 | JGI IMG/M metagenome (GOLD analysis project Ga0160427, IMG submission 108194) | Solar panel surface microbial communities from Lawrence Berkeley National Laboratory, California, USA - L | ecosystem: Engineered > Built environment > Solar panel > Unclassified ...
GTCGTGTCCGTGGCGCTCGTCGCCGTCAGGAACGCCGTATTGGCGGAGATATTCTTGTTGATGGTGAGGCGCTGGGCGAGACCCGCGAGCTTCGATCCGCCGTCGAGCGAGCCCGTGTAGAGGGTGTTGCCCGTGCCATCGACGAACAGCGCGATCTGCGGATAGCCCGACGCGGGATCCGCCGAGGTCGGGACGGTGATGCTCGCCGCCGCGGTGACCTGCGGAGAGGCGGCCGAACTCGTGATGGTGATGGCCGCGCCGGTGCCGGACGCCGACAGGGTGGGATCGAGGGCGCTCAGCGCCGCGCTGACTTGGTTCGGATCCACCGGGATCTGAATCTTCGCCACCAGGGCGTTGGCATCGGCGGTCTGGCTCGCCGTGATCGGCGACGGGTCGTTGGACGCGACCAGGATGATGTTCCGGCCTTTGCTGTTCGCGCTGGCGGGGATCGTCAGGGTGTTGCCGGGCTGAAGACCGGTCAGATCGATCGCGGCGGAGTTGCCCCCCCCCTGCGTCGCGGTGGTCTGCTTGTTGGTCAGCGCAGTGGCGAGACCCGCCGCAAGATCGTCAAGCTGGCGCTGGGCCTGCGGCAGGGTCTGGTCGCGCAACTCGAATTCGGCGGCGAGGCTGCCGGAGCGCAGCACATTCGGTGCGCCGAGATCGATGATGCCGCCGCCCGGCAGTGTGGCGGTGATGGTCCCGACCGAGCGCTGGTTCGGATCGGTCGCGTAGGTCGACGTGGCGTTCAGGGTACCGCGCCCGTCGAAGCTCAGGGAAGCCGCGGATCCCCGGTCGACCAGCGTCACGCCGGACTGGGTGATGACCGAGATCGTCCCGTCGCGCTGCGGGGTGGTCTTGACGTCCATGTAGCTCGACAGGCTCGTGACCGCCTGATCGCGCTGGTCCTGCAGATCGGCGATCGAGGCGCCGTCGGAGGTGTTCTGGATCTTGGTGTTCAGGTTCGCGATGCTGGTCAACAGCGCGCCCGCCGCGCTCGTATCGGAGCCGAGTTGCGCCTCGATCCCGCTGCGCAGGGACTGCACCGTGCCGGCGGCACTGTTGATCTGGCTGGCCAGCGCCGAGGCGTTGCCGAGGACCGTCGTGCGTGCCGCCGCGGAGGTCGGGCTCGCGGCCAGCTCCTGCAACGACTCGGTGAAGGTGTTCAGCGTGCCATCGAGCGACGCCGCGCTGCCCGGTGTGCCGTACAGGGCATCGAGCTGCGTGGTGATTCCGGCCTTGGTGCTGGTGTAGGCGGCCCCCGACGTCTCCAGCCGCAGCTGGTTGAGCGCCGCAGCGTCGAAGCTGCGCGTGATCTGCCCGGCCGCGACCCCGGAATTGTTGGGGCCGGTGGAGACCGTCGAGAGCGTTCGTTTGACGTAGCCCGCGGTCCCCGCATTGGCGACGTTCTGCGAGACGACGTTGATCGCCGCCTGTGTGGCGGCCAGCCCCGCGGTGGCGGTCGAAAGCGCATTCAGCGACATCTCACACCCTCCGCGGCCCGGCGCTCATCACTCAGCGGATCACGTTGAGCAGATCAGACATCATCGTCTGAGCCGTCGACATGACCCGCGTGTTCGCAGAATAGGCCTGCTGGGTTACGATCATCTTAGAGAATTCGGTTGCAATGTCGGTGTTGGATTGCTCGATGCTCGCCCCCGAAAGCGTGCTGCCGTTGAGCCCGGTGAGTGGCGGACCGGAATCGACCGTCTGGAGATAGTTGCCGCTCGTGTCGCCCTTCAGGCCGTCCGAATTGGCGAACTGGGCGATGCCCACCGTGGCGATCGCCGCCACCGACCCGTTGGAAAACGTGCCGTTGACTTTGCCGTCGCTGCCGACATCGACGCTGGTCAGGGTGCCGGCGGAGTTGCCGTCCTGGGTCAGCTTGTTCGTCGTGACGGCGCCGCTCGTATCCGAGTACTGTGTCAGGCCGCCGGTTCCGATGTTCAAGCTGACGCTTGGAAACGTGTAATCGCCAATGGTGATTGCGCCGAGGGGGACAGGATTGGCGGCCGGCCCCAGCATCTTGCCGGTGGAGTCGAACGTGAAATCCTGCCCGACATTCTGCCACGCGCTCGCGGTTGCCGAGACGGTCGGGTCGGACGCGTAGAAGAGATTCCACGTCGCCGGGGTGTTGCTGGCCGGGTCGGCATCCTTCATCTTCGCCCAGCGTGTGCTCAAGGTCAGCGGCGCGCCGGTCGCCGTGTAGGCCGTGACCGAGGGTCCGGCGATGCTCTTGCTGACGAAATCCGGAGCATTCGCCGCAGTGACCGAGGCTCCCGCCGCGCCATTGAAGGTGTCGTCCTTCGTCGAGGCGTAATTGGCGGTCGCGGGCGTCGCCGGCAGGTTGGCGGCGTAAGTGATCGTGGTCGTAGCCTGAGCCGGAAGCGAGACGCTGCTGAGCTGGACGGGCCCCGTGCTGACCACCTGGCCCGTTTTCGGATCGAGATTCGTGCCGGTCAGGTATCCGCCGGCCCCGTTGACCAGATAGCCGTCCTTGTCCTGGGTGAAGTCCCCCCGGCGCGTGTACATGGTCGTGCCGCCCAGCGTCGAAGCCCCGTTCGCATCGCCGGTCTTCTGCACCACCGTGAAGAAACCCGTGCCGCTGATAGCCATATTGGTCGGCACGGTGGTCGCGACGATGTTGCCGGCCAGCGTGTTGGTGAGCTGCGACTGCGCCAGGACGGAACCGGAGGTTTCACGCTTCGGCGTCGATTCGTTCATCAGGTCGACGAAGCTGGTGTCGACGCGCTTGAATCCGGTCGTCTGCGAGTTCGCGATGTTCCCGGAGATGTTGCTGATGGCGTAGGATTGCGCCTGCAATCCGGAGACCGAGGTCTGCAGGGCTGAGAAAAGATCCATGGCGAGCGATCCCGATGCGCGCCGGCACGGCCCGCAGCCCCAGACGGCCGCAACCGCTGTGCCAGGGCTAAACCCCTGTAAACATTGGATCTGCCGCGGAACGACCCGGCAGTCTTGGCAGCCTGGACGGTCGGAGCCGGCAAAACCTGCCTGGCGGACCCGCTGCCGGCCCTAGACCGTCCCCGACCCGCGTTTACGACGCGTTATCCGGGCTCATGCGATGATCGCCTTCGGCCAGGATCGGGTGCGGCGCATTCTGCCTGGAAGCGCCGAACCGGTGGGGATTTCAGGTCTCGGGATCATGCGGGCGAAACGGACGAGCCTCGTCCACATCATCTACTTCTCGCGCCTGAATCTGTCGTCGGACGCGGCGAAGCGGTCGGAGCAGATCGGCGAGATCGGCCGAATCGCCCAGAAGAAGAACGAGTTCGCGGTCATCACGAGTTTCCTCGTGATCGAGGGCAACTTCGCCTGCCAGGTCATTGAGGGCGAGCGCTCGTCCGTCCACGAGACCTTCGACCGGGTCAGCGCCGACAGCCGCCATCGGGACGTACAGATCAGCGAATGGCGCGAGATCGCCAAGCGTGAATTCGTCCACTCCTTCAAGAGCGCTCAGCGCACGCCCGGGAACGAGACGCTGTTCGCCAAGGCCAACCTGCTGCCGATGCTCCAGCGCGGCACGCCGAAGGCCTCGGCGATCCACGGGCTGTGCCTGACTCTGCAATCCGACACGATGTCCCGCCAGGGCATCGATCATCTCTTCGTCTGAGCCGCGCGATGTCCGAGAGCGATACGCCCCCGATCCTCATCGTCGACGATCAGGAGAAACTACTCCGGTTGATCATCATGCTGATGACCCGGATCGGTTTCCCGGACGTCGAGGGCGTCACCAGTGCGCCCGAGGCTCTGGAGCGCCTGCGCCAGCGCCGCTACGCCCTGGTGATCTCCGACCTCGATATGGAGCCCATGGACGGGCTCAGCCTGCTGCGCGAGATCCGTGCCGACGACGCGCTGATGAACACGCCCTTCATGCTCACCGAATCGTCCTTCGACTTCGAGGACATCAACCTCGCCCACCAGGCGGGGGCGGACGCCTTCATCCTCAAGCCGTTCGACATGGCGGTGCTGAAAGCGAAGCTGAAGCAGGTGCTCAACCGCAAGCCGCGCAAGCGCGAAACGCCGATGGCGGCTGAGTCGAGCCTGAGCGTGGAGTTTCCGATGCTGGGGAAGTTCTGAGGCCCCGCTGAGACTTGAGAGACCCAACTCACGCCCTCATCCTGAGACGCCGAAGCGAAGCGGAGGCCTCGAAGCAGGGCTCCAGAAATCGCGCGGTTCGCTGGAGGGCTCACTCGAGGCCCGCTGACGCGTGTGCCTCAGGATGAGGGCGTGGGTTGGCTGTGCCCTCTCGGACAGCCTCACGCCGCCCGCTTCTGATAATCCTTCACGTCCGTGAAGCGCACAGCCGGGTAGCGTTCCTCCTCGTAGCGGAGCGAGAACGCCGTGGTCGCCATGAAGACCGGCGCCCCGTCGAGATCCTTCGCCATGGCCGAGCCGTGCGTGTCGATGAACTTGTCGAGTTCGACCTCAGAATCCGATTCGATCCACCGGCAGACCGAGAACCGCGAGGTCTCGTAATCAACCGGCAGGCCATACTCGGCCTGGAGCCGCTCCTTCAGCACGTCGAGCTGGAGCGCACCGACCACGCCGACGATCGCCTGGCTGCCGTCCTGCGGCACGAACACCTGGACGACGCCCTCCTCGCCCATCTGCTGGAGCGCCTCGCGCAGCTTCTTGGCCTTCATGGCGTCGGTCAGCTTGATCCGGCGCAGGATCTCCGGGGCGAAGCTGGGGACGCCGCGGAACACGATGTCCTCGCCCTCGGTGAGCGTGTCGCCGATCCGGAGCGTGCCGTGGTTCGGGATGCCGACCACGTCGCCCGCGAAGGCCTCATCCGCGATGGCCCGGTCCTGCGCGAAGAAGAATTGCGGCGCCGACAGCGAGATCGGCTTGCCGGTGCGCACGAGCCGGGCCTTCATGCCCCGGTTGAGCTTGCCCGAGCAGACTCGCATGAATGCGATCCGGTCCCGGTGGTTCGGATCCATGTTCGCCTGGATCTTGAACACGAAGCCGGTCATGCGCGGCTCGGTCGGCTCGACGAGGCGCTTGTCGGCATCCTGGCCCCGGGGGGGCGGCGCCACCTTGGCCAGCCCGTCGATCAGGTCGCGGACACCGAAATTGCGCAGCGCCGAGCCGAAGAACACCGGCGTCAGGTGACCCTCGCGGAACGCGTCGAGGTCGAACGGCTTCAGCCCGCCCTCGGCGAGTTCCACCTCCTCGCGCCATGCATCGGCCGCGCCGTTCTCGGTGAGCAACTCATCGAATAGCGGGTCGCCCGGCCCGGCGACCGTCACCATCCCGGCATCCTCGGCGGCGTCGAGCCGGCGCACGCGGTTGCCGCCGAGCTCGTAAGTGCCGGAGAAGTTGCGGCCGGTGCCAATCGGCCACGTGACCGGCGCGACGTCGAGCGCGAGCGTCTTCTCGATCTCGTCCAGCAACTCGAACGGATCGCGGGCCTCGCGGTCGAGCTTGTTGACGAAGGTGACGATCGGGATGTCACGCAGGCGGCAGACCTCGAACAGCTTTCGCGTGCGCGCCTCGATGCCCTTGGCGGCGTCGATCACCATGACGGCCGAATCGACCGCGGTCAGGGTGCGATAGGTATCCTCCGAAAAGTCCTCGTGGCCGGGCGTGTCGAGCAGGTTGAAGACGCAGTCGCCGTACTCGAAGGTCATCACCGAGGTGACGACCGAGATGCCGCGCTCCTTCTCGATCCCCATCCAGTCGGAGCGGGTCGAGACCCGGTTGCGCTTGGCCTTGACCTCGCCGGCGAGCTGGATCGCGCCTCCGAACAGCAGCAGCTTCTCGGTGAGCGTGGTCTTGCCCGCGTCCGGGTGGGAGATGATCGCGAAGGTACGCCGCCGCGCCACCGGATCGGCCGGCTTCGCCTCGGTCTTGGTCTGCATCAGCATGGAGCGAACGCTCTGGATCGGCGGAAACGGGGTGGTGCGCGTCGGGCGCGGTCTCGGGATCGTGTAGCGGCACGCCCCGATATTGGCAAAGACGCGGGGCTCATCGGGCCGTCCCTTCAGGGACCGTACAGGGGCCCGGCAACAGGCTCCCTATGCCGATTCACGACCCGCGAGGCTGCTATGTCGCGCGCCGCACCACGCTGTTTCCTGATCGCTGCCCTGCTCGTGTCCTCTGCGGGGCCCGGGCCACAGGCGGCCGGCTCGCCCGCCCCCTCCGCTGCAGCCGATATCGCGTTCCTCGACGCCCTGACCTGGGGCGCCACGCCCTCCGCCTTCGCGCAGGTCGAGGTCGAGGGGCGGGCGCGCTGGCTGCACGGGCAGCTGCATCCACCCGCCGGAACGCGGCTGCCGCCGGACGCGCAGGCCGCAATCGATGCGCTGACCCCTACGGGCAGCTTGTTCGAGCGGGCCCAGGCGCTCGACGCGCAGGCGAAGGCCTTCAAGGATATTCAGGACCCCGAGGCCAAGAAGGCCGGGCAGCAGGCCTTCCAGGCGGCGCTCAATACGGCGGCGCGGAACGCCGCCTCATCCTGGGTGCTGCGCGCCCTCTACAGCCCGGACCAGCTGCGCGAGCGGCTGACATGGTTCTGGTTCAACCGGTTCAACGTGCACCAGGGCAAGGCGACCCTGCGGGCCGCCGTGGGCGACTACCTCGACACAGCGATCCGTCCGCACGCGCTCGGGCGCTTCCGCGACCTGCTGATGGCGAGCCTGCGCCACCCGGCGATGCTGCACTACCTCGACAACGACGCCAACGCGGCGGGCCGCATCAACGAGAATTACGCCCGGGAGATCATGGAGCTGCACACGATGGGTGTCGGCTCCGGCTACACGCAGGGCGACGTGGAAGCGCTGGCGCGGATCCTGACCGGGGTCGGCATCGACCTGAAGCCCGAGGGTCCGAAGCTGCGGCCCGAGCACGCTGCGGATTTCCACCGGGACGGTCTGTTCGAGTTCAACCCGAACCGCCACGATTACGGCGACAAGCTCTTCCTGGGAACGCGCATCCAGGGCCGCGGCTGGCCGGAGATCGAGGAGGCTGTGAACCTCCTCGTCCACCATCCCGCCACCGCGACGAACGTCTCACGGGCGGTCGCCACCTACATCCTCGGGCAGGCACCGGACGATGGGCTGGTCGCCCGGCTCGCCGCGACCTTCACCCGCACGGACGGCGACATCGCGGCCGTGATGGAGGCGCTGCTGCGCGAGCCCGCCTTCGCGGCCGAACGCGGCGGCTTCAAGGATCCCGTCCGCTACGTCTTCTCGGCCGTGCGCATGGCCTACGACCAGCGCGTGATCCTCAATCCAGGCCCGGTGCTCGGCTGGCTGAACCGGCTCGGCGAGGGCCTGTTCAACCGCTCGACGCCGGACGGCTACCCCCTCGATTCCGCGGCCTGGAGCGGGCCGGGGCAGCTCGCCACGCGGTTCGAGATCGCCCGGCAGATCGGCTCCGGCCCGGCCGGGCTGTTCAAGCCGCCGGCGCCCGATCAGCCCGAGCAGCCAGCCTTCCCGGTTCTGGCCAACGGGCTCTACTTCACGGTCCTGTCGGGCACGCTTTCGGCCTCGACGCGGGCTGCGCTGGCCCAGGCGGTCTCGCCCCAGGATTGGAACACCCTCTACCTCGCCTCGCCGGAGTTCATGCGATGAAGCGTCGCGACATGATTCGCGCCTCGGCGGCGCTCGGCCTGTCCACGGTGGTGGGGCGTGTCTGGGCGGCCCCGCAGGCTGATGCGCGCCTGCTGGTGGTGTTCCTGCGCGGCGCCTACGATGCCGCCAACGTGGTCATCCCCACCGGCAGCGATTTTTACTACAAGTCGCGGCCGAACCTCGCGATCGCGAAGCCCGATGCCGCCGATCCGAAGGCCGCCCTGGCGCTCGACGCCGACTGGAGCCTGCATCCGGCACTTCGCGAGACGGTCCTGCCGCTCTTCGCGAAAGGACAGGCGGCCTTCGTTCCCTTCGCGGGCACCGACGACCTGACGCGCAGCCACTTCGAGACCCAGGACACGATCGAGATGGGCCAGACGATCGGGGCCGTCCGCGACTACAATTCCGGCTTCATGGCGCGGCTCGTCACGGAGCTGACCCGGGTCCGGCCGATCGCCTTCAGCGAGCAGATGCCGCTAATCTTCCGGGGCGGCGAGACGGTTCCGAACATCGCTATCAACGGCGTCGGCAAGCCCGGCATCGACGATCGCCAGGCGAAGCTCATCGCCGCCATGTACAGCGGGACCAAGCTCGCCGGCGCCGTCGCCGAGGGCTTCCGCGTGCGCGACGAGGTCTACCGCTCGATCTCCGATCACGCGGCTCAGGCCGACCGCGGCGCGGTCTCGCCGAAGGGGTTCGAGCTGTCGGCGCGGCGCATCGGCCGCCTGATGCGCGACTCGTTCAACCTCGGCTTCGTGGATGTCGGCGGCTGGGACACACACGCGAACCAGGGTGCCGGCACCGGCTACCTCGCCGACCGGCTGGGCGAGTTGGGACGGGCCCTGTCCGGCTTTGTCGAGGAGATCGGGCCCGGCTGGTCCGATACCGTGGTGGTGGTCCTGTCCGAGTTCGGCCGCACCTTCCGTGAGAACGGCACCCGCGGCACCGACCATGGCCACGGCAGTGCCTACTGGATCCTCGGCGGCGGCGTCCGGGGCGGTCGGATCGCGGGGCCGCAGGTGCGCGCCGACGAAGCCAACCTGTTCCAGAACCGGGACTATCCGGTCCTGACCAACTACCGGGGCCTGCTCGGCGGCCTGTTCCGACGCCTCTACGACCTCGATCAGGCGAGCCTGCGCCGGATCTTCCCGAGCGCGGATCCGGCCGATCTGGCGCTGCTGTAGCGGCCGGCTTCAGGCGGCCGCAGCCGACAGCGTGCGCAGATCGCCGACCAGCTGATCGACCCGATCCAGCTTGGCGTCCCAGGCGAACATGAAGCGTGCCCCGCCACCGATGAAAGTGTAGAAGCGCCAGCCCCGGGTGCGCAGGCCCTCCATTGTGGCGGGCGGCATCGCCAGGAAGACGGCGTTGGCCTCCACGGGAAACAGCGCCCGCACCCCCGGCAGACCGGCGACCGCCTCGGAGAAGCGCTGGGCGCAGGCATTGCCGTGGGCCGCGTTCCGCAACCAAGCACCGCTCTCCAGCATGCCGACCCAGGGCGCTGCGAGGAAGCGCATCTTGGAGGCGAGTTGGCCGGCCTGCTTGCAGCGATAGCCGAAATCCTCGGCGAGCTTGCGGTCGAAGAACACCACCGCCTCGCCGGCATGCATGCCGTTCTTGGTGCCCCCAAAGCACAGGACGTCGACGCCGGAGCGCCACGTCATGTCGGCCGGGCTGCAGCCGAGGCTCGCGCAGGCATTGGCGAAACGCGAACCGTCCATGTGCAGGGCGAGCCCAAGTTCCCGGCAGGTCGCCGACAGCGCCTGCAGCTCGGCCAGCGTGTAGACCTGTCCCGTCTCGGTGGGTTGCGTGACCGTTGCCACCCGGGGCCGGGGGAAGTGGATGTCGCTGCGATTGGTGGCGAGCCCACGGATCGCCTCCGGGGTGAGCTTGCCGCCCTCGGTCCGGACGGTGAGCAGCTTCGAGCCGTTCGAGAAGAATTCCGGCGCGCCGCACTCGTCGGTCTCGACATGGGCCGAATCGGCGCAGATCACGCTGTGGTAGGATTGGCAGAGCGCGGCGAGCGCGAGGGCGTTGGCAGCGGTACCGTTGAACGCGAAGAACACCTCGCATTCGATCTCGAAGAGGTGGCGGAAGGCGTCGGCGGCCCTGGTCGTCCAGGCATCCTCGCCGTAGGCCGGGGCGTGGCCGCGATTGGCGGCCTCCATGGCCGCCCAGGCCTCAGGACAGATGCCGGAATAGTTGTCGCTGGCGAATTGCTGCGAGTCGTCGTGTCTCATCCCGGCAACCTAGCACGGCGCCGGCGCAGATCGATCGTGCGAACAGGTTGGAACTGGTGCGCGCTTGGTGTAATAGCCCCGTCAAGGCGTGGGCTCCACGCCGATTCGGAAACCGACGTTCCCGTCCCTCCCGGGTTCACCCGGGCGAGGGACGTTGTCGGTTTCCAGATCGGCGGCGGGCTGCGCGAGCCCCAAATCCAGGTCCAGAGGATCAAGTCCGTTGCA
>Ga0160427_10002971_pt1 | contig 10057 bp, 12 predicted proteins | sample SolpanmetagenomL_FD_108194 | JGI IMG/M metagenome (GOLD analysis project Ga0160427, IMG submission 108194) | Solar panel surface microbial communities from Lawrence Berkeley National Laboratory, California, USA - L | ecosystem: Engineered > Built environment > Solar panel > Unclassified ...
GGTCGAGGTCTTCGGCCCGGCTTCCGACAACCCGGTCGCCAACATCAAGCCCGACTGGTACCTGCTCTGGATCTTCGGTGTGCTGGAGATGATTCCCGCCTCGGCCAAGTTCACGCTGTTCGGCGGCGAGATCGGGCCGGAGTTCATCGGCGGCATCGTGGTCGCCACGCTGGTGCTGCTGGTGATGCTGGCGGTGCCCGTGTTCGACCAGAGCAAGGAGAACCTGTACTACAGCGAGAACCCCACCGACCACCCCAAGCGGCTGGCGGCAGGCGTGGCCTTCTTCGCCCTGCTGATCGTCTGGAGCGTGGCCGGATACAAGAACGATTTCCAGTGGCCGGTCGCTCCGTTCTGGATCCTGACCTTCGTGGCTCCGGCCGTGGCGTACTTCGTGACCCTCGCCATCGTGCGCGGCATCAAGAGCTTCAAGGCCGCCGACGAGCGCGACCGTGAGCTTCACGCTGCCGCCGCCGACGACTGAACATCGCCGGACGGCAGGAAAGAGGAGCGGCTTCGGCTGCTCCTCTTTTTTGGCTCGCGGAAACAAACGGCTGGGCGGAAACACACGCGTTACACTGCCTCGCATGACCGATCTCGAACGCTGGCTGGCCGCGCAGGCCCGCACCCTGGGCCTCGGCACGGACACGGTGGAAGAGGCGGACACCGAGGTGTTGCGCGACTACTGCCGACAGGTGCTGTCGGAGCTGGCGGCGCGCGGCCTGCTCGCTGCCGACGCTGCGCCCGGCTGCTACGCCGCCGTCCGGCCCGCCGGAAACTGAGCGCAGATAACGGTCAGGGCGGCGAACTCGGTTTCTGGCTTTTACCGTCTCTACACCTCGTGGGTGCAGCATGTCGGCCGGGTTGGTGCAGTTGGATGAATGGGGGTGGCGCGACCGGCTGGACCGCCGCCAATTCATCACCGGGCGACTGCCTCACCCAGGGAGGCCCACATGACCCGTACCTCGCACCTGTTGCACGCCGCGCCCGTCCGTATCGAAGCCCAGTTTCAGAGCCTGTCGCGCCGCATCGCCGACTTCAGCGGGACCGCCGTCGCCTTCATCTGCGCGGCCAGCAGCATCGTGGTCTGGCTGATCACCGGGCCGATCTTCCGTTACTCGGACGGCTGGCAGTTGGTCATCAACACCGGCACCACCATCATCACCTTCCTGATGGTGTTCCTGATCCAGAACGCCCAGAACGAGGACACGAGAGAGCTGCACGCGAAGCTCGACGCCGTGTTGCAGGAGCTGCGCGCCGAGCGCACCATGCTGCACGGCACCGAACTGCTCCAACTCACGCCCGAGGAACTGCTGCAGGAGGCCAGAGCCGGTGATTAACACCACGAACGAAGACCCTCCCAGTCGACCTTCCACTTCTGCTTTCACTTTCCTCCGCGTGGCCTGACCCGGCAGACACGCGGAGGTTTCGTTGTCGTGGGCGGAGGCGGTCAATCTGGTCTGGTGTCCGCTTATCCCGATCCGCCTCTTCCTTTTGCCGCCTTCCAGGTGCCTCCGTAGCGGTATTCCGGGTTGCTCACGTCGGCTGTTCTGCGGCAGGCGGGGCACAGGAACACCCACCCTTCCTCCTGGCACCGGATCACGCGGTACATCACGTCCGACGGCTGACTGCAGGCGGCGCACAGCTTCTCGCGCACGCGGTGAATCTGGGTCTTGGGCATGCGGGCAGGCTACGGCCTGTGTGGACTGCGGTGGGTGTTCATTCCCGCTCACCCCCCAATCTCACCTTCAGCAAAGCCTTAGAATGTGCGGCTGAATCGAGGCCTGCTTTCTACAGGCGGCCCAGGGAGCAGGAATGACACAATCCATCGAACCACCCACCGCGGTGGACATCAAGAAGGTCGGCTTCATCAGCCTCGGATGCCCGAAGGCCCTGGTGGACAGCGAACGAATTCTGACGCAGCTGCGCGCTGAGGGTTACAGCGTCGCCGACAGCTACGCCGACGCCGACACGGTGATCGTGAACACCTGCGGCTTCATCACGCCCGCCGTCGAGGAGAGCCTGCAGGCCATCGGCGAGGCGCTCGACGCCACCGGCCGCGTGATCGTGACCGGCTGCCTGGGCGAGCGCCCCGAGACCATCCGCGAGCGGCACCCGAAGGTGGCGGCCATCACCGGCAGCGAGGCCGTCGACGACGTGATGGCCGCGGTGCACGAGCTGCTGCCGCCCGACCAGAACCCGTTCACGGCGCTCATCCCGGGGCAGACCGGCGGCCAGGTGAAGCTCACGCCGCGCCACTACGCCTACCTCAAGATCGCCGAGGGCTGCAACCACAAGTGCAGCTTCTGCATCATTCCCAAGCTGCGCGGCCTGCAGGTCAGCCGCGACGCGGGCAGCGTACTGTACGAGGCGTACCGCCTGATCGCGGGTGGCACGCGCGAGCTGATGATCATCTCGCAGGACACCTCGGCCTACGGCGTCGACATCCGTCACCGCGAGTCGGAGTTTCAGGAGCGCCAGGTGCGCGCCCACCTCACCGACCTCGCCGCCGCTCTGGGCGAACTGGGCGTGTGGGTGCGCATGCACTACGTCTACCCTTACCCGCACGTCGAGGAGGTCGTGAAGATGATGGCGGCGGGCAAGATCCTGCCGTATCTCGACGTGCCGCTGCAGCATGCCTCACCGCGCGTGCTCAAGCTGATGCGCCGCCCGAGTGCGGGCAAGCAGCTCGACACCATCCGGCGCTGGCGTGAGATCTGCCCGGACCTGACCATCCGCAGCACCTTCATCGTGGGCTTTCCGGGTGAGACCGAGGCCGAGTTCCAGGAACTGCTCGATTTCCTGGAGCAGGCGCAGCTCGACCGGGTGGGGGCCTTCACCTACTCGGACGTGCCGGAAGCCGACGCCAACGCCCTGGAAGGGGCCGTGCCGGAAGAGATCAAGCAGGAGCGGCTCGCCCGCTTCATGGAAGTCTCGCAGCGCATCAGCACCGCGAGGCTGGCACAGAAGGTCGGGCGCACGGTGCAGGTCATCATCGACGAGTTCAACGACGACGATGACGACGTGGTGGCGGGCACCCGGCTGATCGGGCGCACGGCGGGCGACGCTCCCGGCATCGACGGGCAGGTGTACCTGTACGCGGCCGACTTCGTGGGCCAGATCAAGATCGGCGACCGGGTGCGGGCGATCATCGAGGACAGCGACGAGTACGACCTGTTCGGCGAAGTGGTGGGTCTCGACCCCTGGGTCACGACTGTGCCACAGCTGGGGCACTTCCAGCGGCACTGAGGCGAGTCTCGAACAAACCATACCGGGCGGCAGCGGGGCGCATAGACTGGGGTCATGCGCCCCGCTGCTCTGCTGCCTTCGTTGATGCTCGCTGCCCTGTTCGTTTCTCCGCCGGCCACCGCCCAGACTTCTCCTCCGGCGGCCCCGCTCACCGAGGCCCAGCAGAAGGCCGCCGACGACGCCGCGAGGCAGGCGATGTACGCCAGTTGCGGCGGCGTCGAGGCCACGACCCTGCCGACCGGCGTGGCTCCCGGCGTCTATCAGGGCACGCTGGGCGGGCGGCCCGTCACGCTGGAACTGGCCGCGCGGGCAAACGCGGACACCGAGGTGCAGGACCGCTACAGTTACGACCGTCACGGCATCGACGTGAAGCTGGAGCGCGGGCGACCGGCCGACCGCACCGCGACCCAGACACTGGCCGAGGTCGAGTCGGTGATCGGTGACGACGACTTTCAGCCGCACGCCCGCGCGTGCCTGCAGCTGTCGGCCGGAAGCGGCACCGGTCTGGGCGGCAGCTGGCGGCCGGTCGGCGGCGCGGCGCTGCCGCTGACCCTGCGGCGCGTGAACGTGGCTACGCTGCCGCTGGCGCTGCCCACGTCGCCGGGGCTGCTGGCCCTGCGCACCGAAGACCCGTACACCTTCGTGAAGGTCAACAGACCGTGGGCGAAGATGGCGGGCAGCCTGAAAGAGTCGTACACCGGCGTGAGCTATCCGCGTGTGGCCGGTGGAACGGCGGCGCTGAATGCGGCCCTGCAAGACCGCCAGCTCTCTCTGGTGACCGACGCGCTCGACTGCCTGGCCGACTACGGCAACCGTGACGGGCGGACCGATTACCAGGGCAGCGGCACCCTGTCGTGGCACAGCCAGCGGCTGGCGTCGGTGAACGAGAACGTCGAGCTGTACTGCGGCGGCGCGCACCCGGACGCCTACACCGCCGGAGCGACGCTCGACACCCGCACCGGCCGGGAGGTGACGCTGGCCGCGAAACCGGGCGCCGTCTGGTCCGGCCTGAGTGCGGCGAAGCTGCAGGCGATGTATCTGGCGCGCTACCCGCAGGACAACGACGTCGACGAGTGCCGTGACGAGCTGGCGGGCGACGAGGGGCGCGACACCGAGTACGGCTTTCCCTATGCCCTCTACCTGACCAGGCAGGGGCTGGCCGTGTGGCCCAACTACCTGCCGCATGTGACCCTGGCCTGCGCCGAGGTGGTCACGCTGTCCTACAGCAGCCTGCGCGGCCTCGCCAACCCGAAGTCGCCGTATTTCCGCGACCTCTACCCGCGCTGAGGTGCTGCTGAGCATCGACTGGGACGCCTACAGCGGCTGCGCCGAACACGTCTTCGACGCGCCGATCTGGGGCACCCGCGACCGTGAATACGACCGGCTGGAGGCGTGGCGCGCCCGGGCCAGCAAGCGCGGCGGCCACGACTGGCAGGTTCTGCGAGACGACTTCCCCCTCTTTTCCGGCTGGCAGGAGTTGAGGCGCTATGCGGGCTGTCCGGCCTACGTCACGCTCAGCCACGCGGCGGCGCGCGACTGGCTGGCCCTCCTTCCAGGCCGGAGCGTGCTGAACCTTGACAGCCACCACGACCTGTACAGTCAGAGCGGCGACCCGGACCGCTGGCGGCCGGGAAACTGGGCCGGGCTGGGGCTGGCGGCCAGCCTGATCACCCGATACGCCGTTCGCTACCCGGAGTGGCACGCCGGACTGATGGTGGCCGAGGGCCACGACCTAGCGCGCACCCAAGCCGAGCTGGAGGCGGCCCTGCTTCCTGAGCTGCTCGCCCGGGTGCGGCTGGAGCGCGGCCCGGAGCTGCCGCCCGCCTCCGAGGTCGAGGCGCTGCTGCTGGTGCAGTCGCCCGCCTGGAGCAGCCCGGCCCACGATGCGAACTTTCACGCGCTGGCAGGAATGCTCCGGGCCGTTCCGATCGGCGAGGCTCCGCTCGACCGAAGGCACCTGGCGCAGGCCGGCGGCTGACCTGACCCGGAGGCGTCGGCTCGGGGGGCGTTTCCGGTCCTCCCCCGACCAATCAGGGGGGGCCGTCCTTCGCTGTCCGCCCACAGCGGGCTGGGCTACCATACGGTGAGAATGTCGATGTCCTACCAAGTCGGGCTGTATGCCCTGGTGCAGCACCACGGAGCCTATCTGATGGTTCGTCAGCTGGCCTCCACGCTGCCGCCAAGCGCTTACGGGTTGCCGGGCGCCGGCCTGATCGGCGAGGTGGGCAGTGGCGTGGCCGAGCTTCATCTGCGGCGCAAGCTGCTCTCCCAGCTCGGTCTTTCAGTCGGACCCCTGACGCTCTGCGGCAGCCATACGCTGCGCCTGCCAGACGGCCGCGTGGTGCTCAACCTGATCTTCGGCACCGAGTACAACTCCGGTGTGCCCGTTCCTCAGCCGGGCGTGATCTCCCGTCTGGAGTGGTGCAGCCTGAGCGACCTGCAGGCGCGCGGCGACGTGCCCGACTGGCTGCTGAGCACCATGAAGAATTTTCAGGAGCAGGCGGGCGTCGCCTCGGTGGGCCGGACCGAGGGCCGGGGCATCCTGCGCTGGGGGCGTTGAGCGATACCGAACGTCTTCCAGCAGCGGTGGCCGGAACCTGCTAGCCTGACCGCCTGCCTGTGACCTGTCCTGTCGCTGTGCTGGAGGCTCAATTCATGAAGACTGCCCCGACTGCCGGTTCCATGCGCAGCGGCCCCGACTGGGCCACATACCTGCTCGTGGCGCTGTACGTGCTGAGCATCCTGCTCGCCAACCTGACGCTCAACCGCTTCATCGCGCTGCCGATCTACGGCCAGCTGAGCGTCGGCACCATCTTCTTCGCCGCCGTGTTCACCCTGCGCGACCGCATCCACCGCCACGGACTGAAGGCGGTGTACGTCGCCATCGGGCTGGCCCTGATCGTCAACACGCTGGCGGCCCTGTATACCGGTACGCCCTGGCGCTTCGTCGGGGCGTCGTTTCTGGCGATTCTGGTGGGCGAGCTGGCCGACACCCGCGTCTACCAGTCGCTGCTGCACCGCTCGTGGTGGGTGCGGGTGCTGAGCAGCAACGCCGTGAGCGTACCGCTCGACAGCGTGCTGTTCACGCTGCTGGCCTTTTACGGCGACATGACCTGGAACATGATCTTCCAGATCATCTTCGCCGACATCGTGGTGAAGTACCTGATCGCCGCGCTGCTGGCCGTCCGGGGCCGCTCGCACGAAGACCGGCTGGTGCCGACCGGCCCGCATGACTGAGGTGGAGCGCCCGCGTCTGGGCGTGATCGCTGGCGACCGCCCGGCCCTCGACCCCCACATCGACCACCTGCTGAAGATGCCCGAACTCTGCCCGTACAGCCACAACTCCGGCCCCGGCAGCACCCTGCGGCTCTCGTACATGGCGGGCGCGTGGATTCTGGAACTGTTCGCTCTCGAGGCCTACCTGCCGGGCTTCATCGCGCATCCGGTGGTACGCGACAACGAGCTGCTGGCCCAGACAGTGGCGACCGAGGCAGCCGAGGTGCTGGGTGTCCCGATCGAGGTCGAGCTCGACCTGAAGGTGGCGGGACTGAAGCAGCGGCGACGCGTGCCGGTGCGGGCCGGTTGACGCCCGGACAGGGAAAAGCGGCCCGTCAGTTCAGGCCCGCGCCTCGCGCAGCAGTTCCGAGAGGCGCGACAGGCAGCGGGCGTACTTCTTGGCGAACGCGCCCTGGCGGTAGGTGTCGTCGAATAGGGTCTCCAGCGCGGCCCCGGTGAAGGCCGCCTGTCCGCCGAGGTCGTACACCTTGTCCACGAAATGCACGAAGCGCAGCGCGTCGTTCTGGCTGGGCATCGGCACCAGCCCGTTCAGACCGAGCGCGGCCACACCTTCCAGCAGGCTCCCGAAGCGCGCCGGATGCACCGCCGTCAGCAGCGGCTGAAGCTGGTCGTAGTCGAGCTCGGCCAGCGTGGCGGGGTGCTGCCGACCGCGCCACAGGTCGTACTCGGCGGTGCTCAGCGGCTGTTCGGGGGTGCTGCCGCGCTGGCGGTAGTCGGGGCCGTCGAGCCGCAGGTTGCCGAAGCGCCCGGCGATCGCCTGGATCTGGCGCTCGAAGTCGCGGGCGTTGAACCGCCCTTCGCCCAGCCGGCCGGGTTCGGTGTTCGAGGTCGCCACCACGTTCAGGCCCTGCGGCATCAGCTCGCCCAGAAAAGTGTTGGCCATGTGGGTGTTGCCCGGGTCGTCGAGCTCGAATTCGTCGATGCACAGCAGCCGGATGGGCCGCACCGCGTCGAGGGCCGCGTTCATGCCCAGGGCACCGATCAGATACATCAGGTCCTGAAAGCTCAGGAAGGCGCTCGGCAGCCCCGCCGCCTGGGCCGCGTGGTAGGTCGAGGCGAGCAGGTGCGTCTTGCCCACGCCGAAGCCGCCGTCGAGGTATAGCCCGCGGCCCTCGGGCGGCGCGGACTTGCGGCCGAACAGCCGTTTCAGGCCGCTGGGCACAGCGACCGGGGTCTCCAGGCCGGCCACGAAGCCGCGCAGCGCGTCCTGGGCCTCGGCCTGCGACGGGTAGGCGGGGTTGGGCAGGTAGCTGGCGAAGCTCACTGTCTGGAAGCGCTGGCCGGGCGTCAGGCCGCCGAGCAGCTGGCCCGAACCGAACTGGGGGCGGCGGACGGTAAGGTCGATTTCGGCCCCCTGCACCACCTGGGCGGCTGCACTCACGAATCGACTTCCGGTCGCCCCCGCTTCACTTGTGAACTTCCAGTTCGACCTTGTAGTTGCCGCGCCGGGTCTCGTTCAGCACCCGCTTGAAGTCGATGCGGCCCAGCCCCTCCGCCGACAGGCTGTCGCCCTCGCGGATGTCGCTGCTGGCCCGGGCTGGCTGGCCGTTGAGGCGCACCTTGCCGGCCTCGACGCCCTGCTGAAAGTAGGCGCGGCTCACGCCGAAGCCCTTGGCGCCCACCACGTCGGCGCGCATCGAGGGCACCACCACCTCGCGCAGCTTGCTGCCCCGCCCGGCGGCGGCCCCGATCTCCTCGACCTCGACCTGCCGCGTGCCCAGGGCGGTCACGCCTTCGAGCGCCTTCACGGCCTTGCCAGTGGCGGCGATCAGGAAGGTGCCGCGCTCCTCGCGCACCTCGCCCAACAGCTCTTCCGGCAGGTTCAGGCTGCGCAGCGCTACGCTGAAATCCTGGGTGTCCCAACCGGCGACTTCCGGCGTTACCCGGAACACGGTCAGACCGGTATCGACGTCCGGAATATGGGTGGGGTAGAGGGTCAGCACCACCCGGCGGGCGTCGGGAAAGCCTCCGGCGATGTGGTGGCGCACTTCTTCGTGCTGCAGGACGCGGCGGTCGAGCGTCTCGGCGTCGACGAAGGCGGTTCGCACCACCCGGCCCCCGGCGGCCTGAGCGACCAGGGTGGATAACTTGGGGGCAGCTTTGGTCATGCCTTCAGGATAGCGTCCGGGCCTGCGGCAGATCGTCGCCAGAGGTGGAGTTTCTTCAGGTCGCGCCGCCTGCCCCACAGCAGGAGAGGCCTGGAACCGGAGACGAATCTGCGGTTTCGGGCCCCCAGTCTGTGCCGAGCCTCAGCGAATGTAGAAGTAGGTTTCCTGCACGTCGCGGTCGGCGGGTGCGTAGCCCTGCACATAGCCGTTGGTGGTGTCGTTCCAGCGGTTCTGGTCGTAGCTGCCCTGAAAGTACAGGTCGGTGTTGGGCCGCGCGCGGGTGAAGATGGCCCGCACACGCTGCACGCCGCGCGGCGGCGCCACCGTGAAGCTGGCGGCGCCGTCCTGCAGGCGCGGGAAGCTGGTGGTGCCGGCGTTCACGTAGGCGCTCCGGACCAGCACGTTGCTGTAGCCGTTGGGGTCGAGGCTCACGAGGGTCAGGTAGCCGGAGGTGCGGGTGGTGACCAGCAGGCGGATACTGCTGCCCACCACGTAGCTGCTTCCTTCACCTCGGTCCGGTCGCACGTTGGCGATCAGGTTCGAGCTGCTGTACGACAGGCCCGCGTTGGGGCGAACAGAGACGGTGCAGGCGCTCAGCCCGAGGGCGAGGGTTCCCAGAAGGAGTGCGGTACGCATGCCGCACAATACCCACAGGCGCCTGACGCCAACCTGAACCTGTGCCCGCTTCGTCTTCAGAGACTCCGCATCCAGTTGTCACGCAATCGTGAGGCGGTCCCGGCCGGCCGGCGTCTGGAGCGGTAGCATGCCCCATGCGCCCTCTGTCCACTGTCCGGCGAACGGCCCGCGCCGCGCTCGCCAGCCGCGTCCTGACCCTCACGCTCCTGTGCGGGGCCGGTTCGCTCGCCTGGGCCGCCCAGTTGCAGCCCACCCCTGCCAAGACGGCCCAGGCGCAGGCCGAGCAGACCCAGGCCGGACAGACGCCCGGCAACCTCGCCGGGGCCACGCCCTCGACCTACGCGGCCAGCGCACTGTTCAGCGACGTGAAACTCGGACGGGTGACCGGCCTCACGCTTCAGGGAGATGGCAGCGCCAACGTAAGCTTCCAGGACGGCAGCCGCCGCTTCGTGGTGCTGCCGCCCGACGCCCAGACGCTCACCAGTCTGCGGGCGGCGGGCGTGCCGGTACAGGTGATCGGCAGCGGTTCGCCCTTCGACTGGCTGACCTCGGTATTGCCGCTGGTGCTCGCGGTGCTGATTCTGGCCGTCCTCTGGCGCAGTATGCGCGGCGCCCAGGGCGGCGGCGGCGCGGCGCAGTTCGGACGCAGCAAGGCGACGGTGCACAGCGAAGGGCAGGTGAAGGTGAGTTTCGCGGACGTGGCGGGAGCGGACGAGGCCAAGGCCGATCTGGTCGAGGTGGTGGACTTCCTGAAACACCCGGAGCGCTAC
>Ga0160427_10002972_pt1 | contig 10054 bp, 14 predicted proteins | sample SolpanmetagenomL_FD_108194 | JGI IMG/M metagenome (GOLD analysis project Ga0160427, IMG submission 108194) | Solar panel surface microbial communities from Lawrence Berkeley National Laboratory, California, USA - L | ecosystem: Engineered > Built environment > Solar panel > Unclassified ...
ACGGCCGCTGCCCTCAACCTGGATCGTCTGGCCGCCTGGTTCGGGCACAGACCCCTGGCCTCGGCGCACACCTCACGCTTCAGCGCTCTCGCCGCATAGCCGCCGACTTCGCCAACAGTGTCCAGGAGTTTTCCTGACTTAGCTGCGGTTACATCAAGGTCGTGTCCCAGGCGGTGGTGTAGCTGGGGGTGGTCATCGGCGGTTGCCGGGTAGGGTCGGGTTGCGACGACCAACTCCGAACCCGAGAGCCCCCCGATGACCGACGAGATCATGGCCCTGCGTGGGCTGATGGAGAAGAGTGCCGACGCCGATCTGCTGCGCGAGATGATCGGTTTTGCAGCCGAGCGACTGATGGAGCTGGAAGTGGGCGGCCTGACCGGCGCGGCCCACGGCGAGAAGAGCGCCGAGCGACTGGTCCAGCGCAACGGCTACCGTGACCGAGACTGGCAGACGCGGGCTGGCACGGTCGAACTGCGCATCCCGAAGCTGCGCAAGGGCTCGTACTTCCCCGGCTTCCTGGAGCCGCGCCGGATGGCCGAGAAAGCGCTGACGGCGGTGATCCAGGAGGCCTACATCCAGGGCATCTCGACCCGCTCCGTGGATGATCTGGTCCAGACAGGGCACCCATCGCGGCAAGCCGCGATAGGGACCCTCCATGGGCGGCACGGGCGTGTCGAAGAGCCAAGTCTCGCGCCTGTGCCAGGAGATCGACGAACGGGTGGGCGCGTTCCTCGACCGACCCATCGAAGGCGAGTGGCCGTATCTCTGGATCGACGCCACCTACGTGAAGGTTAGGAGCGAGGGCCGGATTGTCTCGGTTGCCGTCATCGTGGCGGTCGGCGTCAACAGCGACGGCCGAAGGGAGGTGTTGGGCATGGACGTCGGGCCCTCCGAGGCCGAGACGCATCGGACCGCCTTCCTGCGCAAGCTCGCCCGGCGCGGTTTGCGAGGGGTCAAGCTGGTGATCTCGGATGCGCACGAAGGCATCAAGGCCTCGGTGGTCAAGGTGATGAACGCCACCTGGCAGCGTTGCCGTGTGCACACCATCCGAACGCAATTGCGCGTCGTGCCGGCCTGGATTGGGGCCGCTCGGCTGTGAGGGGGGCAACGGAATGACATGGCGGATCTCCAAGCTGCCATCGCCGACGATGATGCGGTCAATCACGAGCTGCAAGATCGCCTGCTTGTCGTCGAGGGACGCCGCTTCGAGCCGCCCGCGGGTGCGTTCGCAGAACGCCTCCAGACTGGTTCGGACGGCCTGAGCCTGCACGCGCTGACAGCTGAGCGCATCGGCCTCCCGCTGCTGGCGTTCGAGAAGCAGGCGCTCGTCGGAGAGATGGCGTCGGCGCTCCGACAACTCGCCCAGGCTGATCGCCTCGGCCTCGTAGGCGTCCAGCAGGCGCTTGTCGGCCCGCACGACACGATCGAGCCGAGCGCGCCGCTGCTGGCTGGCGGCGCGGTCCTGCATCGTGCCAGCCTCCGCTCCGGCCGCGAAGCGGTCGAACTGCGCCATCAGCCGCTCCGGGCTGGTCAGCAGCCCGGCGACGTGCTCCCACACGGCGGTCTCGATCTCCTCGGCCTTGACGTTCCGGCTCGGGCAAGCTGCAGGACGGGCGCTGAGGATGCAGTCCTTGCCATGGCACATGTAGTAACGCCGTTCCGGCTGACGCCCTCTTGCGATGTAAGTTCGGCCGAACATGGCCAAGCCGCAATTGCAGCATGTCATCAGGCAGCGAAGCATATAGTTATGCTTGGTGTTGTTGCGGAATGAGAGCGTCGCATTGCGGGCCAGCTGGGTTTGTGCTCGATCCCAGGTTTGGATATCGACGATGGCCGGGACGCAAACGGCAATCCACTGCTCCCGTGGCTTGAGTTGACGACAACTCGCTTCGCCGGACCGGGGACCCCGAGCGTGACGCGGCTTCTTGGGCGGTACAAAACTGTAGCGGTTGGCATAGGCCGTACCGGCGTAGACCGGATCGGCCAAGATGTGGTGCACGACGGACGGCGACCACGCGTGGCGGCCGGAACGCGGTAGGAAGGGGCTCGCGTTCAGGCGCTTGAGGATCTGCCGGATCGTGGTCTGCTCGTCGATGAGCCAGTCGTAGATCATGCGCACCAGGCTGGCCTCCTGCTCGTCCACGACGAGATGACCTGGCACAGCATCCTGGCGGCGCACGTAACGGTAGCCGTAGGGCGCGCTCCCACCCTGATAATGCCCGTCGCGGGCCCGCTGCAGCTTGCCGCGCCGGAAGCGCTCGCCCAGGACGGCGCGCTCGTACTCCGCGATGGCCCCCTGGATCTGCAGCAGGAGTTGATCGTTCGGATCATCGGAGATGGGGTGCTGCAAGAAGACGATCTCACATCCGGCGCGGCGGAACTCCTCCAGAAGCAGCACCTGGTAGGCATATTTGCGGGCGAGGCGATCGGGGGTCAGCACGGCAATTGTGGCGACGATCCCGTCGCGCACGGCGTCGCGCAACGCGTCGAGCCCGGGTCGGTCGAGACGGCTGCCGCTGTATCCCTCGTCGCGGAAGATGTGCTCATCGGCGAGGACATGCTCACCACCAGCGGCCCAGGCGCGCAGGGCGGTAAGCTGGCTGTCGATGGTTGCGTAGCGCTCCTGGCGCTCAGTGGAAACGCGGGCATAGACGGCGACGTGCATGGCGGCCTCACCTCTGTTTGGGGGGTAGGAATCGGGAATGGTGGGTCAGAAAGGAGACGACGGTAGACTCGATCCACCCGTTCGAGGCCGTCGCGGGCGCGCACAGGCGTCGAATGGATGAGCCAAGGCCTCGCTCCAGGCCGTGACGGTTGCGGCATCGGGCATGACCTCCGCGGAGGGGTGGCCTGCCAGATGATTCATTGTCCGCTCAGGGGAAGCGCGCGTCGCGACGCCGCCGCCGCACGGCCGGTCCCGATCCTGTGAAAGGCAGCGAGGCGACGAAACGGAGTGCGTCGATTGCGTTCGCATCGTGCACTTCATGAGGAACGTGCTCGCCCATGCCGGCCGCAGCGGGCGGCGCGTCGTGTCGGCCTTCATCGCCACCGCCTTCGCCCAGGATGATGCCGAGGCGGCCCGTCAGCAATGGCGGCGGGTGGCCGACCAGCTCCGCCCCAAGGTGCCCAAGCTCGCCGCCCTGATGGACGCTGCCGAGCCCGACGTGCTGGCCTATATGGGCTTCCCAGCCGCTCACCGGGTCAAGCTGCGCTCGACCAATCCGTTGGAGCGCCTGAACGGCGAGATCAAGCGCCGGACCGAGGTGGTCGGCATCTTCCCCAACGAGGCTGCCATCACCCGCCTCGTCGGCGCGATCCTGCTCGAACAGAATGACGAATGGGCCGTCCAGCGGTCGCGCTACATGACCCTGGAAAGCATCGCCCCGATCGGCGATGATCCCCTCGTCAGCCTGCCCACCCTGGCAGCCTGATCGTCCCGGCCCAAGCCGGTGAATCGCGGTGGCCCTCATCGAGCTACACCACGCCCAGGGACACGACCTACATCAAGATCTAAAATCGTCCGACGCTTAGATGCTTGATTTGGCCAGGATCGAAGGCTAGGCGCTCGTTCATGCCGCATGTGCACCTGCGCCGCTCGGGGGTTCAAGCGCCGCGGTATCCTTCCTTCGTTTCGCTCGGTTGGGAACGGCTTCGATCGGTATCATCGAAGCCGCTGTGTCCAGGATCGCCTTGGTCGCCAGGCTCAGTCGCTCTAGGCGAACTCGCTCCTTCCACCGTGCGGCTGACCGCCTTCTCGGGGTAGGCACGTCCTCCAACTGCCGGCTGAAGCGGATCGTCGTCGAGCTTCGGATCGGTGATCTGGCTCAAGGCGACCTCCTCGTGGGGTAACTTCGAGGGGAGAGGGAACCCTTGCCGGGACACCTCCGCGGCGGCTTACGGACAACTGGCAACCGACACCTGCACCGAAGAGACGCTTCGGGAAGAGCTCGTGGATCAGCAATAAGCCGTTCCGCTAAGCAGCGGCCTAGGCAAGCAGCCGATGGATGATGCCGGCGCGCCGGCCCGTCAGAAGTCTTCGGCCTGGAGTGATCTCCGGAAGGCGACCACCGATCTCACGCGCACCAAGGGTCGGCTGAGAAGGGCGATTGACGAGAACGCCAAGGTTCACGAGCAATCCATCCAAGGCGGTTTTCATGGCTCAACCCACACGATATCGATCCGGGTAGGTCAACGCGATTGCGCGGCCCCAGTTCGGAACCTGGCGCTCGGCTTCAAGCTGCTCGTCGGGAGAAGGAGCGCGGCCTTAGGGTACTCAGTAGGGCCGAAAGGCCGACGAGATGATGGTTGGATGATTGAGCACGACGAACGCGCCTACGACCCCGATCTCGATGACCCAGACAATGCCATCTCGCTCCTCGGTTCCGACCCCTTACCCACGTGGACGGCCGAACACGCCGTCCACCATGACCACCATACGGCTAGGCACCTGACCTGGATCCAGGTTGCGGAACCAGGCGTCCCCTACTTCGTCACCGAGACGGGCGCTTCTTGGACGCCGGTCGGGACGCCGGTCGGTCAGAACGATGCGATCAGCTGGGACGAACTGGCCGGCCTCTTCCGCCGACGCAATCTCGCGGCCGTGGAGGCGCACCTCCGGTACCTGGCGGAACACGGGGTCACCTGCCTGCGCCTGATGCTCGAATATGCTCAGGTGCGCCATCGTTACATCGAGCGTCCCGTCGGCAGGTTCGTACCTGCCATGGTCCGCCTCTGGGATGACCTGTTTGCCCTCTGCAAGAAGGTAGGCCTGCGGATCCTGCTCACGCCCTTCGACACCTTCTGGATGTGGCTGCATTGGCGCCATCATCCCTACAATCAGCAAAACGGCGGCCAGCTGGCGCATCCCTCCCGTTTCCTGCTCGATGAGGCAGTGCGCGCTGCAATCAAGGACCGACTCACCTTTGCCGTCGAGCGTTGGGGCGGCTCAGGCGCCTTGTTCGCATGGGATCTCTGGAATGAGATCCATCCAGCGCATGGCGAGGAACATGCCGATGGCTTTGCTCCCTTCATCGCAGATCTGAGCCAGCATGTTCGGGGGCTTGAGATGAAGCTCTACGGGCGCAGTCATCTCCAGACGGTGTTGCTGTTCGGACCGGAGCTTCTCTGGCGTCCGCACCTGCCGATGGCGGAGCCGATCTTTCGTCACCCGGATCTCGATTTTGCATCCATCCACATCTACGCCAGCGGCACGGATCGACGATCCGCGCAACACCGTCGACCCGGCGCTCGCCATGGGACGGATCGTTCGCGAGAGCCTGGCGCAGATCCATGACGGCAGGCCCTTTCTCGACACTGAGCACGGTCCGATTCACAGCTTCAAGGACCGGCACATCACCCTGCCGGAGGCCTTTGACGACGAGTACTTCCGCCACCTGCAATGGGCGCATCTGGCAAGTGGTGGGGCCGGCGGTGGGATGCGTTGGCCGAACCGACATCCGCATTGCCTGACACCCGGAATGCGGGTCGCTCAGCGTAGCCTCGCCGGCTTCTTGCCTCTGATCGACTGGGCACATTTCCGGCGGCGCAACCTGAACGAGGAGGTTGAGACTAGCGTACCAGGTGTGGCTGTGTCCGCTTGCGGAGACGAAAGCCAGGCTGTGATCTGGTGCCTGCGCATGACAACCCTAGCTCCAGATGGTCGAGTGCGTCGCGACGCGCCTCCTCTGGCGCTACGCCTTTCGCTGCCCGGTCTGCAGCCAGGGCGTTACGCGGTTTCGGCATGGGACACCGAGGCCGGACTACTTCGCAATCAAGAGAGCGTCGTTGCCGGCGCCTCTGCGCTGACCGAGATCGCCGTTCCGCCATTTACCACAGACGTGGCATTGGCTGTTCGTCGGAGCTGACGCTCCTAAATTTCTTGGCATATGGACCGCGGCTGCGGAGCTGAGCGCTCGCAGGTTGCGCGGTTTGGAATGGTAGAATGCTCAGGCGCAGCGATGAAGCGGCAGCTCTGGATCTCGTGTCGGAGGGCAGGCTTGGCTTTGCGCCAAAGTAACCTATGTTCCCATCATCTCTGGCAGGGCACCGCTTGAACGGGAGACCCTTGTGCACGGCAAACCACCTCCTGAACCTGACAGCTCTTCGATCCGCGCGCCTTTAGACCCGGACCTCCTACAGGCGGCTGTCGAGGCGAGTGGTGAGGCAATCCTCATCACCTCCGCCGATGTCGCTGGATCCGGCTTTCGGATCGTGTACGCCAATCCCGCCTTCACCCAGATGACGGGCTACGCATTGGAGGAAGTCCTCAGGCAGTCACCGCGCCTTCTGCAAGGGCCGGAGACAGACCCAGATGTGCTAGCGCGCATGGGGAGCGCACTTGCTGCGGGTACCTCGTTCCAGGGCGAAGCAATCAACTACCGCAAGGATGGCTCGACCTATGCGGTTGAATGGCTGATCACGCCTGTTCGCGATGCCGCCGGTGAGGTGACGCACTGGGTCTCCGCTCAACGCGATGTCACAGCCCGCCATCAGGCAGAGGCGCATCAGCGGCTCCTCGTTCGCGAATTGCACCATCGGGTCAGGAACACGCTGACCACCGTGCAGGCGATCATGAGTGCGACGGTGCGCTCATCCCCGACTATGAGCGAGTTCCAGCATGCCTTTGCCGGTCGTATGACGTCTCTGGCCAACACGCATGCGTTGCTGACAGAGGATCGCATCCAAGCGGTTCTCTTCGATGATCTTCTCCGAGCCGAGCTGCAGCCCCACGAGAATGGCCTGCCAGCGCGCATCAAGCTACAGGGGCCAACGGTCGAACTACCCTCTGAACTCGCAGTGCCAATTGGCATGGCGGTTCATGAGCTGACGACCAACGCGGCCAAGTATGGGGCTTTGGCCGAATACGACGGCCGGGTTGAGGTGACGTGGTGGGTTCTGACCGAGCCGGATGGTCAGCGCCTGCGCTGGGAGTGGAATGAGCATGATGGTCCGCCCGTGGCATTGCCAACCCGCGAGGGGTTCGGCTCCCGGCTGCTCCAACGTGTGCTAACCGACCAGATTCAAGCTGTGGTGGCGATTGCCTTTGAGCCAGATGGGCTGCGGGTCACGGTCGATGTTCCCTTACCGGCCGCTCCCGAGCCTGGAGCCGCACTGCAGCCTTGAGGCCCCCGCCGCTGGGAGCCGCGCTGCCCGCCGACCGACACTCCTATACCCAGCTACATGCTGACCTTCCGCTTCATGACAGGCGGCGGCAGCGCTTATCACCTTCGCGCTGTCCCCAAGAACGTTGAGCGCCATCCGGACCTCAGGGAGCACTCGTGCGTTCTTCGCACTCGCTAAGCTGCGCCGTTGGGCGCGAGCAATGAGACAGGAGAACAGCGCTATGGCCACGAAGCCGAAGACCTTGAACGATGCCTTCTACGAGACGCTGAAGGACGTTTATTATGCCGAGCGCCAATCCGTAAAGGCACTCAAGAAATCCGCCAAGGCCGCCGAGCATGACGAGTTGCGTCAGGCGTTCGAGACCCATGCCGAGGAAAGCGCACAGCAGGTTGAGCGCCTTCAGCAGGTGTTTGAGATCATCGGCAAGCCGGCTCGCGGCAAGACCTGCGAGGCGATGCAGGGCCTGACCTCCGAGATGGAGGAAGATCTGGAAGACTTCGGCGACAGCCCGGCAGCGGACGCGGTTCTGGTCGGCTGTGCGCAGGCCATCGAGCACTACGAGATTGCCCGCTATGGCACCTTGAAGACCTGGGCGAACCAGCTCGGCTACGAAGATGCCGCCAAGCTCCTCGATGAGACCTTGCAGGAAGAGAAGAAGACCGACGAACTCCTGTCGCAGATTGCAGAGCGCATTAACGTTGAGGGCTCTGAGGAGGCTCAAGCCTCCACTAAGGGCAAGGGCAGCAAGGCAGCCTAAGCGGCGATGCACCGAAGGCGGATTTCAGGAGGGGGTGCCGCCAGCGGCGCCCCTTCGCTGTTGCGGAGTATCGCCTCCAGGCGGTCAGCACTTCTTTATACCGTGGAAGCCTGTGGCGGCTATCGGCAGCCCCCATAGCCATTTTAGCCTGGATTATCAATGAATCTTCAGAATGAAAACCACAGCGACGCAGAGAGCTTCCAAAATGGAAATAACGTCTAGCAATCTATCAAGGAACGACGTAGTCTTTTTACATCCGCCTCATGGCTTTCCGGATCTATGGGGTGGGCTTGAGCGCAGCACCGTCTGCTTAGTTGCCCAATGTTGCGACTAATTCGTGTAAACGTGGTATGCAGACCGCATCAAGACTTTATAGATCGTCGGACGACACCTAGTTCTCGTCAATCCTCGTGTGCGCAGATCCCCTGATACGTTCCGCCTTGAGTTCCCGCTCGGCCAACAGCCAGAACTCGATCTCGAATCCTTCTGGCCGATGGTTACGCTCCCAGAGCTCGTACGCTCGCTCACGGATCTGTTCGAATGTAATCTCAGCCGTGGAATCCATCCGTCTTTCCTATCTTGAACCCAAATTGGCGTACTTCAAAACACTCAGAGGATTCCCTCAAATACACTTGCGTCTTTAAATTACATGATCAAGCGAAAAGGCCTTTGGTTCGCAAATAACCCCTGGGAAAACATTTGTTCTTCGAAGCCTCGGCGGAGCTGAACGATACCAAATAAGAGACAACCTGTGGTTTACTTCTCAGGGCATTTAACCGGAAGTAGATCAAAGTTGTCCGATTGGTAGGATTTCAGACGGAGCAACAAAGCTCGTTCAGCTCGTTGTTAACGTTCTATTTACATCCCAGCACGTGACGCGGCTATCCCTTTTAGCGCTTGAGGCGATTACCCTATGACCGTCATGCAGCCCTTCTCCACGACCCGCACGCCGACGCACATCGACATCTACGATGCCTCTGTCCGCCAGCTCTGGACCGAGCGCTTCGGGATCTCAGATCAGCAGCTGCGTAAGGCCGTGCAGCTCGCTGGGTCCCGCGTGTCGACGGTCGCCGGGCACTTAGGCAAGCCGATCGCATAGGGTGGAAGACGCAAGGACCAATTCAGCCGAGCCCGATATAGGCCGTCTTTCTCACATGCATCGTACCGCAGCGTTGATGTCCCAGCGTACCGAGCCGTCCCCACTATCGATCGATCAGGATGATTTCGTCCTGCCGGTATCTGTTCGTCAGCACCTTGGGGCGCAGCTACGCGCCTTCTATGGCTTGCCTGAAGAGTTGATTGCTTCAGCCGCTATCCAGGTGCTTCTAGAACGGCTTAGCGTAGCACTGACGGCTCAAAGCGAAGCCCTCACTGCTGAGATTCGTGATGGGCTCGCAGCCCATATGCCAGACCTCATGCGCTATGCTCTGTCGCTGACGAAGGATCCGTCCGCGCAGACGATCTGGTTCAGGAGACCCTGGTTCGGGCTTGGCGCAGCCGTCACACGTACCAGCGCGACACCAACCTCGTAGGCTGGTTGACGATGATCCAGCGCAACGCTTTCTATACAGGCCATCGTAGACGCTGCCGTGAGGTCGAAGATCCAGAGGAGGCATATGCGGCAAAGCTCAGTATTCCTCCTGCCCAGGAGGACAGTCTCCACCTGCGAGACGCTCAAGTTGCGTTGGCACAGCTCTCACCCAAACTCCGTGAAGTGCTGGTGCTGATCGTGCTGAACGATCTGAGCTACGAGCAGGCCGCATCCGTGATGGGCTGCAACATAGGGACCATCAAGAGCCGCATGTTCCGTGAGCGCGAGCAGCTCGCCGAGCTCATTGGCTACACCGGTTTCCGAGAACGTCGCTTCGGCTGAAAGTTAAGGAGTTGGGTCTGAGCCTCAGACACTGCTTGCGCCGCCTTACGAGGGTTTGTAGGCAACCAGGAACCCGACGAGCGCATCTATCCCGGAGTAAGACCTCCGCCATAAAGCCGGGGTCAGAATGGTGTGCCTTGTCCGACGTCAGCACCTGTGGGACAGATTGCGGGTCTTCACGAACGGAGGATGGCTGGTTCATCGTAGCCCCTGAGGAGCGAAGATGAAGCAGACATCCGGACCGGCCAAGAAGCCGGCAGAAGCGGTGATCAAGGACATCCGCCGGGCCACACGTCGGCAGT
>Ga0160427_10002973_pt1 | contig 10054 bp, 9 predicted proteins | sample SolpanmetagenomL_FD_108194 | JGI IMG/M metagenome (GOLD analysis project Ga0160427, IMG submission 108194) | Solar panel surface microbial communities from Lawrence Berkeley National Laboratory, California, USA - L | ecosystem: Engineered > Built environment > Solar panel > Unclassified ...
GACAGTGAACTTCGACCAATTCACAGCCTTGCCCAGCCAGTCAAGGTTTTCGCGGATGAAGAAGTCTCCTGTAGTACCAGCATTCATAAAAGCATTGGCGAAAGTGACTGCGGAGTGGAAGATGGAGTTACGTGCTTCCAGGCTGTTCTTGAGCTTCGTGAGTATAGACTTGTCCGTCTTGCTTGTCCTGTACAAAAACTCGAGTGCAAACTCGATGCTCTTTGAACCTTGTAGAATATCTCTAATCGCGGTGTATGCCTTGATATGTGGCTCTTTAACAGGCTTGTTGCGGGACGGTATTGTGGCTGTGGTTGGCCCACCAGAGCTATTTGCAAGTTCTGTAAGCAACTGTGCTGAAGCTGAATCTGCATCGGTGTTGTTTGATGTGGAAGTGGCAGTCGTGCCGCTTGGCAAGAACTCTGACTTTTCGTCGTCCGTCTGTGGCAGAGCATTTATGACCTTGCTGAGGAAATCCTGAATACCGTTGTCGTAGAGGTCGAAAGAGATCTGGTAAGCAACAGCCAGTGAATGAGGGTCGTCCTTCTCCACAAGTTGTTGCAATATGTCCGCAGCCATAGCATGCTGCCCGAGATAGACCATACACTTGGCGATTGAGAAGTAATCTGGTGAGGAGATCTGCTTTGACAAGAGAAGATCTAGGATGAGGCGAAGAATCTGTAACGTCTGTCAGCAAACGACCCTTGCTGCTGGTATATTTCGGACAAGCCACTCACTTCGTTTCTGAGAGCACGCTCCTGAATGACGTTCAAACAGATATCGAGAAGATAGTCCATGAGCTCCTCTCGCCTGCTTGCATCTTCTTGTGACTTGCCCTTACTGCCTTGCTCGCTTGCCCTCACAATAGTCTCTCTCAAGATATCCAGGTTCTTGGCCTCGACAGCGATTCCAACGACTTGATGATATGCTCCTTCTTGAAAACATCGCTCGAAGAGACGTCTGATGATACTGTTCAGAGCTTGTTGTGTCTTCTGAGGCAGAGCCGTCGATGGGTATCCTGAACTAGCTGATGTTGGAAGACCATTACCGGAAGGTTCTGACATGGTGTTTTCTCTTGACAACAATGACTTTGATGGCAGTGCCGATTGCGAGAAGGGAGTCATTGAAGACGTGTGGGCTGCCGATGTGCTCGCGGAGCCATTGACGCCATTAGAGAACACCTGGTGTAGCTCCTCCGAATTCTGGGTTGAGTCCTCCTTCGAATCTGTGGCATAGAGCGAAGCGGAGATCGCAATGTAAGTATCTATGCACTTGGCTAGTTTTACTCCATTAGCTGGGCCACCTTTACTTTACACTTCTTTTCATGACAAGCATACCGATGATAGTATCTTCGAACTCGCCCTCGCGCTCAATATCAAACAGCTTTCCAGCTCCCAGAGCGAAGACCATGCTCTCATCATATTCTTGCAAGTGGTAGTAGATCTTTGAGGCGACCAGCGCAGCCAAGGAGCGTTCTGGGAACGATTCGTCTTCGTATAATGCTTCTCTACATTCGCACGTTAGTGATTCATCCAGTATAATTGACGCTCTTCACGAGCAGACCTTGTCTGCTCCGAGCAGCCTCACACTCACATTTGGCCAACTGAACTCGCGAGCTCCGTCCATAACAAGCTGATCCCTTCATTCGCTGTTCGAAGAGCAAAGACTTGGAGATCTGGATCCGACTCTGAGAGAAGGCCAATCACACCAGCTGCGGACACGATTCCCACCATCTTCAGGAACTTTTGTGTGAGGTCTTCGTCTGCAGTTGAAAAGGCACGGTCTTGACTTGAAGTAAGTAAGGGTGCTGATGTTTGTGACGTGGAAGCTCGTGGCAAGATTAGGTGTCGTTGATGAGTAAGGGCAGAAAGGCTATGCAAAGCGTCGAATACCTGATGTTAGTGGCGAGAATCCGTACGGCGAGATGCAACAAGGGAAAGTACTGTGATGGCAGAGAATTGGAAAAGGTATTGCTGGTGGATTTATCGCGTGCCTGAATGAATGGACGAACTGAGGCAACCGCAAAGGGACCACGATCGTCATTGCCCTATGTGGCTTACCCTGCTCCCAGACTCCAATCTGTCATCAACATTAAAACATCAGACGAAAACAAAGCGCATTATTAGTGCACCAGTTGTATATATCGCGCTCACTATCTACAGCGCGCATCCTCTGCGCCTACGATCCTCTATGCGCCGCGATCATTGCGCTTGAATAGCCTTTCTGTGGCGCCTGGCAGTTGTTTAAAAGACGGATCGTGGACGCGCTTGCAGGGCGGTGAAAGGTCATGTCAGACGAGGAAAAAGTTTAGACGATGGACTTCAACACCATCCTCAACGGCGAGGATGATGAGAGAAGGAGACCTCGGGGGTCGTCAGGTGCGCAGTCAAGATCCAACACGCTGCCAACACTGCACACGACACCAAGTGAATCACCCGGCATAGCAAGAAGTCGAACACTTCAGGACGACCAATACTTTCCTCTCCAGACATCACCTGCCGGCTACGCTCCACCACAGCTCCCTCGATCAGCTTCTTACCATGCAGGACCTTACAGCGCTGGTTCGCCTATTGGCCCTCCTCTCTCACAACAGCTTGCACCAATCTCACCTCATGCACAAAGTCCCAGCACTGGTCAACCACCTACTTCGCTGCACCGTCACATCTCACATCCTTCCCAGACATCAACACCGACTTCGATGTATCCGCCCACCCCTTATGGTACACGGCACAGCCCTGTAGTCGCCCACTCACCGTATGGTCAAGCACCACCACCTATTCAAGGATATCCTGGGCATCCCATTACACCTTCGGCTGGTCATCCACATCCTCTGCAACATCCATACCAACAACAGCAGCAACGGCGCGTCTTGAGTGGACCACCACCTAATATGCACTTGCAAATGTCGAGTCCTGATTCAAGACAACCCCATTATCCTCAACGCATCAGTCCTGGAGGTCACCAGCTGCCAAGTTCGTACGTTGGTCATGTCTCAACAGCAGCTCCTGTAGTGCATCCAATGCATGCTCCGCCAAGCATACCACGTTCGCAGCATTCGAGACAGAGCAGTTCCTTGGGCGTAACAGGCAGGGAGCGTACACAGAGTATTAGCGTAAGTCCAAAGACATTGGTTACAGATCTTCCATCCCGTGCAGGCAGTCTTAACGGATCGTTCGCTGGACAATCTGTTGCGCCTGCAGCTGAGGAAGTGGTCGCGCCGTCATCCGGTGTGCGTGGCTCTGTGCAACCTCGATCTGACTCGTACCAATCAGGTTAGTGAATCTCAATCCATTTTGTTGTGGTCAATGTAGATCGTGTTCGACTTGAAATTGAAAGTGAAACTGCAAAAGATTATGGCATTCAAAGTGCTTAAGTGAAGTCTCTGTCGGATCATCAGCTAATCTTCTGTCAAGACTTCCTAGAGAGACCAAGACCACAGCAACGCAAAGGAACCCACTCTTCCGAACCTTTTGAGCATACGTCCTCGCCGCTCAATAGTATACGACCACGACCAGAACCCTCTCGACCATCACAACCGCCTCTGAAATCAGAGAGTTCTGGCTCGATTTTAGACATTCCGGCAAGAACGCCCATGGATAACAATAAAGTTGCCTCGATTGCTCCGCCAACGTTAAAGAGAGCTCTCGACTCGGATCCAGTCATAACTCAACAGCCACCACCAGCGAAGCGTCGACGTGGCACAGAGATACCGATGTGGGCACGTCAGGCATCAGGGACTGCTCCGCTTCCTAAATATCGTGGCGTAACCGCGACTAATGGTGGCACTCTGCCTCCGAGGCCAAATATAGGCACAACAGCAGCATCTGCACTGCATAGGCCTGAAGCACACGTCACGACGCCAATGAACATCGAGCCCCCTATGACCTTGGAAGCTTCATTCAAGGACGAACAGCCTTTTGAGGATGTTCACAAAGCAGTTTGCGACTTTCTGTTCGGTGCTGTTGTACAGAACCTAAACTTTGATACAACACGAAGCGCGCTGGGTGAGCTCGAGATCGAGGCCAAGCTTGGCACGATTATTGATCGAAACACGAATGAACGACTTAGGCTGCCAACACTCTCGGAGGCCGTGCTGCCCGAAGGCTACCATGTTGCCTTCGAGAGCATGATGACGGAGGTAAGTAGATCCAGCCTGACAGTAGTTGGTCGCGATCAGCCACTGATTTGTCATTCTAGCAAGAGCACAGCCAGTTCAACAGCGCTCTCAATGATGCCGTTGCTCAATCTCTTGGTTTGGGACGTTCACAGAGCAAGCCTCGCGCCAAGATCGAATATGTTCACCGATATGAGATCGACACATTTTATGCTCTACTACAAGAAGAAATACAGGGTCTCCCACCCTCGATCATTCCCCTCGTCCACAACCGAAGGCCTAAAGTACGCGTCACCAAAGATATGAAGACTGGCGAAGTGCTTGCCCAAATTGTCAAGGTCCGTTTGGGCGATATGCACGTTTTCAGTCCAAAAACGCGGTTTGATTGGCGCGTTAGTGTCAGCGCGGAAGTCCACTGGAATGGTGATGTGAAACAGCTTATGGCGATAGCGGCAAGCAGCAAACAAGCTAAATCACAACCGGATCGCAACAAGGATCGTATGTCTTACAAACACCAATACTGCCAGATCGATTTGACCCAGGTAAAGCCAGAAGCAAATGCTGGAAGTGACAAAGCTACTCATGAACTCGAGGTCGAGCTTGACGCGACCATTGTGCGGCAGCAAGGAAGACTAGCGGAGCAGGGCATGGCAAACATCTACGACAAAGTTGTGAGAACACTGATCGACAACGTGAGAATCTTGACCAGGATCCCTGGAGCACGTCAAGGATGAACGAATGAGCCTCGAACAAATTCACAGTAAGAGGAGGACTGAACAAATGGATAGTAAGAGGAGGACCGCGTATGGAAAGGAGTATGTATGATTATGAAAAAGTGTTGCACAGTGGAGTGCACAGCCAGCATAGCAAGGCGTTTTGAGTGAGAGGCTTTGGCTAGGTGGGAAGATACCCCTTTTGCTATTGAATAGAACGCACACTAAGGTAATTTACCTTGAATTGTATATACAGTTGTTTCAGATCTTGGCGCAGTTTCAGATTGACCACGGGGCCACTTCCGGGACATGATGTCAAAAAAATAGTCGGCCTGAAATTACCTTCTCTGCAAGAACAACATTTCCATATATGCTGCCACTCAAACTCGACAGGCTAAGACCTATACATACATATCTTACGAATCTATCCTCGAACCCTCCCATCTCGCGTGTCATACCCTTATCAGCTCGTAATGCCTCTTTCTCAGCACGGCGACGCCTACGCCAAAAGCCAACAAAACCACGAGCCGAGCTACTACCAGCGCTGTCACCCGAGGAACGCGCTGCTCGTGCTAGAGAACGGCAAAGTATTAATGATCAGGTGAATGTCAACTTCTTCGAGCAAGACGAGGAAGGGCAACCGGGCGAATATGAAGGAGGACCGCAAGCAAAAAGGCGTCGCGTCGAGGATGACCAATATCTAGAAGAGCTTGCCGAGGACGAGGATAACTTTGATCAGGGCCTGGAAGCGATCGAGGAAGACTTGGAACGCTTTCAGCTTCCGAAGGATGAGAACGATGATGCTTTACAGGATGTGTTCAGCAAGGAAGACCGGGCGGCAGGAACTGCAGCGTTGATACGGAATCTCAATAATCATGGAGGCTTCCCACATCGAGTCAAACTACCCGACGTCAAAGACGAAGCAAGTCGAATATTCTTGGAAAAGCTTAACCAATGTTTGGATGAAGCGAGTTTGGATCCTGGTAATGAAAAAGCACGGAAAGACCTTTGGAGGTTCTATGAGCGGAGCAAGATATACATACCTGGATTTCTAGCTTTGCTGCCCGAAGCGGCCTGGGAATTACTATGGACATCGCAGTCAGAGGAATCGGACGCCAACACATCCAGAGCAGCACATTTACGAGTATTGAGTGATGACATGATCAAAGCAGGGCGAAAGCTTGACTCGGAGAAGCGGCTTGGGAGGCTTGAAGGACTATTTCTGGATGGAAAACAAAAAGACGCATTACAAGAGTGGGAAAAGGCAAGAGAAGCAGGAGACGCCGGCAACCCAGAGTTTCTTGAGCTTGGAATCCGTATGCATACATATGCTGCCAAGCTGGAACGAGCTGAAGAGTTAGTGGATGTGCTTTTCAAGCTACATAGTACTTCTAGTCCGCGGATCATGGCGCAGCTCATATCTGCCAGCATAAATACAGGTACTGAAGAGGGTGCTCAGCGAGGCTGGACAGTGTACAACCAGATGAGAGATCGTTTAGCTGACGATATGACTATGGAGGACTTCGACAGCGTGTCTATGGACTTCTTGCGCAACGACAAGAAAGATTATGCTCTGGCTGTCTTCAGAGACATGATGATACTAGGAGAAGCTAGAGAGTCAGAAGCACCTTCCATGCTTCAAAGAGTATCCAAAAGGTTCGCCTCGCTCCTGAATAGTACTACCGACGCAAAAGAAACGACGAATATCGCCCTCCAGACCATGGAATACATGCCGCGAAAATACCAAAACAGGTTCTTTTATGCTAAGTGGCTGAAAAAGCTTATTGGTATGGGCGAGCTCGACTCCGCAGCTCAAGTAATAGAGCTCATGTACGAGCGCGGCGTGTATCCTGACGCCAAGCATCTGAACGGTATTATTGGTGCATGGCTACGACAAGACAGTACAGCCAATCGACAAAAAGCAGAACAGCTAGCATGGGCTATGATACAAAAGCGGTTGGATTATGTACGCCAACGACAGCTGACGCGAAATCCGGAAGCTCAGATGCCAACTATATCCGTATATGACGACCAAGAGGTTCAGATACCACTTTACAAAGAAAGACGAGTACCGAGCGCCACCATTGAGACATTCTGCACTTTGCTAGCTTTTTACGTTCAGCAATCGTTCGTAGAACAGGTTCGCCATTTGCGCAATCTTCTAGACCAAGCGGAGATTCATATGAACAGTGTCTTCATGAATCAGCTGATCTATCACTACTTTCAGACGAATGGTCACCGCGAAGCCTATGGCCGCTTCGTTGTTCTTACGCGCACTGATCGATCACCAAACGATCCAACTCAACCTGTAAACCCTGATATCGAGACGTGGATTACACTTTGGGAATGTATGAAGACCGAACTGCTGGAAGCAAGCAACATTAGCGCGTACACAAGTCATGCCAACAAGCAAGGCTTTCCTAGCCCTCGCCAACTACTTACACGTATGGTGAATTGGTCGGCGTCACTTCGCGGTCAGTCTCGAGCCAACGCGCTCTCAGACGTTGAGAATGACACGTACAACGACATCATACGGACCTTCCTCATGGCGCGCGATCTTCCTGGTGCTTTCGTCGGTATGCACGTTTTGACTGCTTCCCTTGACGTTTGGCCATCTGGCAAAACAGCTCGTATGCTTCTACTGCAGATCTCTCAGCACAACACGGATCGTGCTCGGCGACACCGTCGAGTACTGAAGCCTGGTAGTGCAGATATGGACGACAAGATGGGACGTACCGCGAGCGTGCTGGATTTAGTCACTCAACATCGCCGAGATGCGCTGAAAGCTCAGACTGGACGGGACTTTGATGCATTGGACGAGGGAGGTCAAGCGGAGGAGAGTCTGAGAACGTTGCTACAGTTCTTGTATACGCTTATCAGGAGACAAGAAGGTGGAGAGGGAAGGGCTGGAGAACAGATTCAGAGGGCCGCGGAAGAGATGGGAGTGAAAGGGCTCGATGTTGAGCAGAGGCTTATGTTGTGGAAGTCACCGTGATTGGAGGACTGAGCGCTACTGATAGAGCTTTGTAATATTACGATATCTAGACTCATATAATATGATACTACACCACTTCTTCTCTATTGTTTGACTTAGGTTTCAACGTTGTTACCTAATATCTGTTGTGTATTAATAATCGCGCCGCATTCGTCATGCTTTGGGACGAGCTTACCAGACATACGAGATTACCATCTTTCTTACAATCGTAATACCACACGCTTGTGCCCTTTTATGCTTGACGACTAGTATCAATTGACGACGATCTCGCAATATTTGTTTTCGCCACAAGTGTATGCAAGAATAGATTTGATACGCAATGGTATTTACCACCATGCCCCACACCTCGATCATCTGCAACACTCCGGCTAACAACTGATTGCGCGACAGGCGGTGACCAAGCGCGCAGGTCGCAACAAGAATGCTGGTAGCGCAGCTCAAGCTAGTTCCGGCGGAAATCAGCAAGTGCGAAAAGCAGTCTTCGAGAGTACAAAGAAGAAAGAGGTCGGCGTTTCAGATCTTACATTGATCAGCAAGATATCGAATGAGGCTATCAACGAGAACTTGCAGAAGAGGTTTCAAAATGGAGAGATTTATGTGAGTGCTTTCGGAGCGTCTTGTTGAGCAGGAAAGGGACAAGCTCGGAGGCCTGAATGGTTGCAGGTACTAATGATTTGCAGACATATATCGGCCATGTGCTTGTCTCGGTCAACCCATTCAGAGACTGTAAGCCTATGCAAACGAAAGCATGTCTGACGAGGTATGCGCTGACGATCTACAGTGGGCATCTACACCGACCAGGTTCTACATAGCTATCAAGGCAAGAACCGGCTAGAGGTAAAGCACATCCATCTAGAGCAATAGCACGAAATCTGACCAACGCAGATGCCACCCCACGTCTTCGCGATCGCCGAATCAGCATACTACAACATGAAAGGATATAATGAGAACCAGTGTATCATCATTTCGGGCGAGTCTGGAGCTGGCAAGACGGAGGCTGCAAAGCGCATCATGCAGTATATTGCGAATGTCTCGGGCGGAAGAGATTCTTCAATTCAGCAGACAAAAGACATGGTGCTGGCTACAAATCCCTTGTTGGAGTCTTTCGGTAATGCAAAGACATTGAGGAATAACAACTCGTCAAGATTTGGAAAATACCTGGAAATTCAGTTCAATGCTCAAGGAGAACCCAATGGTGCGAATGTTATCAATTACCTCTTGGAGAAAACGAGAGTTGTTTCACAGATCAAGAATGAGAGGAACTTCCACATCTTCTATCAGTTCACAAAGGCTGCGCCACAGAAATACAGAGGTGAGGATGTTGTCTGTAGATTAACATCATCAAAATACTGATATGCGGACTTTAGACTCATTTGGAATTCAACAACCCCAAACATATGTGTATACCAGCCGATCACAATGTTATGATGTTCAAGGAATAGACGACCATGCAGAGTTCGCCGATACATTGAAAGCAATGAAGATTATTGGCATGACTGAGGCAGAACAAGACAACGTGTTCCGCATGCTTTCCGCGATTCTGTGGCTTGGTAACATCACCTTTCGTGAAAACGACGAGGGTAACGGCGAGATTGCAGACCAGTCGGTCGTAGACTTTGTCGCGTACCTACTTGAAGTAGATGCGGCTCATGTCAATAAGGCAATGACAACGCGCATCATGGAGACCAGCCGAGGTGGCCGAAGAGGCTCAGTCTACGACGTTCCGCTCAACCCTGCTCAAGCTGCTTCTGTGCGTGATGCTTTGGCAAAGGGAATCTACAACAACTTATTCGATTGGCTCATCGTCAGAGTAAACCAATCGTTACAAGCTCGTGGCGCCGTCAAGCAATCCATTGGAATCCTTGATATTTACGGTTTCGAGATCTTCGAGCACAACAGCTTCGAACAGCTTTCCATCAACTATGTCAACGAAAAATTGCAACAAATCTTCATTCAACTCACTCTCAAGACGGAGCAAGAAGAGTACGAGCGAGAGCAGATCAAGTGGACGCCGATTAAGTACTTTGATAACAAGGTTGTGTGCGAATTGATTGAGGAGAAGAGACCTCCCGGAGTCTTCGCTGCCCTGAATGACGCTTGTGCAACAGCTCACGCTGATCCCGCTGCCGCTGATCAGACATTTGTGCAGCGTCTTAATGCTCTATCTTCCAACCCGAACTTCCAACCAAGAACAGGCCAATTTATCATCAAGCACTACGCTGGAGATGTGTCGTA
>Ga0160427_10002974_pt1 | contig 10054 bp, 8 predicted proteins | sample SolpanmetagenomL_FD_108194 | JGI IMG/M metagenome (GOLD analysis project Ga0160427, IMG submission 108194) | Solar panel surface microbial communities from Lawrence Berkeley National Laboratory, California, USA - L | ecosystem: Engineered > Built environment > Solar panel > Unclassified ...
GATCAATTGCGCGGAGCGCCATGCGTGTAAGCATGGTGGCTATGCCACACATTCAACACGATTGTAGCAAAAATGCATTTTTGCAACCATGGCCTTCGGCAATTGCGCGTAGCGCCATGGGTTTGCATTTTGCCTAGCAAAATGCAACACAATTATTGTAAAGCTACCATAATACAAAACACTAAATCAATTTATTAAAGAAAAGGTTTAAACTTATTTTGTAAATTGATTTTTTTGTTGACTCAATTTTTTTTTCAAAAAATTTAATCAACAAAGTGGTAAATCTATTGTTTCCCTGAATAAAAAATACAAAGATTAAATTTATCCTTACATTAAACTCGTTTTAACTTTACAAGATTTTGATACAACAATAATTTTTTTTGTAAACTGCCTTATATTTTATGAGTGTTGCGTTGCTTTTGGCAACGCACTAAACAAAAAAACACTCAAAAAAAACACTAAAAACATCACTTTCTGGAAAGCAAAATATTTATTTATTCAGTAATTGAAGAAACTACACCTGCTCCAACTGTACGTCCGCCTTCTCGAATAGCAAAACGCATTCCTTTTTCAATAGCAATTGGCTGAATTAGTTCAACTGCCATTTTAATACGGTCACCAGGCATAACCATCTGAGTAGCACTGTCATCATCCGCACGAAAAGATTCAATTTTTCCAGTTACGTCTGTAGTTCTTACGTAGAACTGAGGTCTATAACCTGGGAAAAAAGGAGTGTGACGTCCCCCCTCTTCTTTAGTAAGAACATAAACTTGTGCTAAAAATTTTGTGTGTGGTGTAATAGTTCCTGGTTTTGCAATAACCATTCCACGCTCTATGTCATTTTTTTGAATTCCTCGAAGAAGTACACCCACATTATCACCGGCAACACTTTCTTCTAGCGTTTTTTGAAACATTTCTAAACCTGTAACTGTTGTAGTTCTTGTGTTTTTTAGTCCAACAAGTTCAATGGATTCACCCACTTTAACTGCACCTCTTTCAACTCTTCCCGTAGCTACTGTACCACGACCAGTAATAGAGAATACATCTTCTACAGCCATTAAAAAAGATTTGTCTGTGTCTCTTTGAGGGGTAGGAATATATTGATCGACTTGATCCATAAGAGAAAAAACTTTGTCCACCCATTTGTTATTACCGCGTTCAAGTTTTGGATTTTCTGTTAAAGCTTCTAAAGCTAAAAGGGCAGATCCTGAAACAATTGGAATATTGTCTCCAGGAAATTCATAATTGTCTAATGTTTCACGCACTTCAAGCTCTACTAATTCTAAAATTTCTGGATCATCTACCTGATCCTCTTTGTTTAGAAAAACAACTATATTAGGAACACCAACTTGTTTAGCCAATAGAATATGCTCTTTTGTTTGTGGCATTGGGCCATCTGCGCCAGATACTACTAGAATAGCTCCATCCATTTGTGCAGCACCTGTAATCATGTTTTTAACATAATCCGCATGACCAGGGCAATCAACGTGTGCATAATGACGAGCATCTGTTTCATATTCAACATGTGCTGTGTTTATTGTAATTCCACGTGCTTTTTCTTCTGGTGCACAGTCAATGTCATCATATTTTCTTGCTTTTCCTCCACTACGACCTGCCAAAGTCATGGTAATAGCTGCTGTTAAAGTGGTCTTTCCGTGATCAACGTGACCAATTGTACCTATGTTTATATGAGGTTTTTTTCGTTCAAATTTTCCACGTGCCATAATTTTTAGTTTTTATGTAAGATTTATTATTATCAAATATTTGATTTTGATTTACAAACTGTTTCACTAAGATTTTTCTTATAAATCTTGTTTTCCTACGGAAAACTTGGTTTTTGATGCTGAACATTTTACCATGTCAAATGTTACAAATCTATTTTTGCTACAATTGATCTTCGATTTATGGTGGCTGTGCAAAAATATATTTTTGCAACACAATCGTGCTTTGCACGCATGTTTCTATTTATTACATCTTTATTTTATAAAAATGTTCAAAAACAAAGACTTTGTGAAAACAAAAGCAAAAATTTAAAATATCTTTTCAAATTACATGTTATATATTTGCTTTTTTTTTTACTTCTTGTTTTTGCTTGTTACATTTTTATAAGATAAAAATGTAACAAGCAAAAACGAAGAAAAGAATTTTTATATCACTATTACTTATTAAGTATACCTTTTTTTCTAATTAGCAAGCAACCCGCTTTTTATTTTTATCCTTTTTTTTTAATTTCCTAAACAAAATTTAAATAAATAAGCATAAAACAAACAAAATAGATTGAAGATCAATTGTGCTATCATCAGCAACAAAACTTAGTAGAAAAAAAAACTGTCAATTTTTTTTACGCTTACATTTCTACAAAGTTAAAATGTTAAAAAAAATGTAAAACCTTTTTTAATTTTACTAAAAATAGTTCTGATAAGCAAAGTGACTTTTTTCACTTTATAAAAATACAAGAATATTTTTGCGTGCTTATCACAACTAAGTTTTTGCTTTTTGCGTTGCCAAAATTTATTTTGGCATCAAATGAATTTGTAACATTTGACGTAATAAAATGTGATGCAAAAACGTCTTTGGTGCTGCGCACGGCAGTGCCAAAATAGATTTTGGCGTACATTTTGCTCCTTTGTTCAGCATCAGATGTTGTATTTTTTGCGAAGCAAAAAACAAAGCACGTAAACACAATTCACAATTCTAGCAAAAATGCATTTTTGCTAGAATTGTGGCTTTGCCGCCAATGAAAAATAAAACATCACTTTGACCGGTGAAGTTGAAGATTTAACTTTATGAAATGCTATTTGTTTTTACTCCGAAAAAATACAGTACTTTTTCTTATAAAGTAAAGATAGATGTAAAATTTAGAATTGTGATATACTTTTAATTTAAATGTAAAAATAAAAATGTTCTATTTTGTTAAAATAAAAACGAAATTAAAACAATTTCTGCGAGGCGTTTTTAACAAAACAAGAAAACTCTTATTTATTTTAAAATTTTTAGTAAAAAGGTGATTACCACTTTATTGAAAACAATTTTCAAGATATTATAAAAAAGAATAAAAAATTTTTAAATATTTTAGCTTTTTTATTCTAAAATTTATTTCATTTTTCTAAAAGAAAGGCTCTTTTTTTTTTGTGAAAATAAATCAATAATGAATTTGTTTGCTAAGTTTTGTTTTCTAAGTTTTTACTTTGTAAAAACAAAGGTTTCATTACATTTTGTTTACAAAATGTAAGAAAACCTTCGGAAAACTTGGTTTTTACTTTTAAAAAACTTGAATTTCTTGTAAAAATAGATTTGTAATATTTTACGAGCAAAAATGTATTTTTGCACGTAAAATGTAATACAAAAATGTTTTTGATGCCAAAATCTATTTTGGCATACATTTTGCTCCCTTGTTCAGCATCAAAAACTTAGGAAACCTGGCTTTTACTACCTTTAGATTTACAAAGTAAATCTTAGAAAGCGGTTTGCAAAAGCTTGGGATATTTTTGTTTTTTATGAAACAAAAAACACGACATTTTTGTAAAAAAAATCAAAGCCTTTGATTTTTTACATATTACAAAATAAAGCAAAAATACTATTTTTCAAAAACTCACATTTTGTATATAAAATAGGAAAAAATGATCTCTTAACATTTTGGAAACAAAGTGTAAGTACATTTTGCTTGCAAAAATGCATTTTTGCATCAGCTACTACGGTTACCTTGCAAAAATACATTTTTGTATCTTTGTTTTTGTACATTTTGTTCAAATTTTACAAAAACAAAGAATAAAATATAAAAACTAAAATTAAGATAGTGTTTTTATTTAATAAAAAGAGCAATTCACTTCTATTTAGTTTTACAAAATGTTCTTTCTTTTCACTTTTTTTGTTTTTTATTTTATAAAAAACACCACATCATATATTTTATTTTTTTACTTGATGCAAAAATGCATTTTTGCACAAAAAACAAAATCGATTTGATCTTCGATCAAATGATATAAACTCTATTTAATTTATATTTAGCTATGCTAAAACTATTTTGTAATCAAATATCTTTTTTTGAAATTACTCAAAAAAGAAAAAAAATAATGCAAAATTTTTTAATTTTTTGCGCGTTTACTCAACTTTTTAACATAAATGTAATACCATCTGCACAAGCCTACCCTATTTTTGCTCAACAAAATTATGAAAATCCGAGGGAGGCTAATGGTCGTATAGTTTGTGCGAATTGTCACTTAGCACAGAAGGATGTTGAATTAGAAGTTCCCCAATCTGTATTACCAGATACTGTTTTTGAAGCTGTCGTTAAAATACCTTATGATCAACAAGTAAAACAGGTTCTTGGAAATGGTAAAAAGGGTGCTCTAAATGTAGGAGCAGTTTTAATTCTTCCTGACGGTTTTTCTTTAGCGCCGAAAGAAAGAATTTCTGAAGAATTACAAACAAAAGTTGGAAAACTTTATTTTCAACCATACAGCGACAATAGAAAAAACATTCTTGTTATAGGTCCTGTGCCCGGAAAAAAATATAGTGAGATGACTTTTCCTCTTCTTTCACCCGACCCTAAAAAAGAAAAATCAGTATCCTATTTAAAATACCCTCTTTATTTAGGAGCAAATCGTGGTCGTGGGCAAGTTTACCCTGACGGATCAAGAAGTAACAATACTGTGTACAACGCTCCTGTAAAAGGTAAGATAAGTAAAATTGAGCCTATAGAGAAAAAAGGAGGATTTGAAATAACTATTGATCGAGTTAACGAAGAAGCAACTGTTGAAAAAATACCAGCAGGGCTTGAGTTACTTGTTAAAGTAGGGCAAAATGTAGAAGCAGATCAACCTTTAACTAATAACCCAAACGTTGGAGGATTTGGTCAAAAAGAAACTGAAATAGTTTTACAAAATCCGGCAAGAATTCAAGGGGTAATTTTATTCTTTGTTTTTATTGTTCTTGCACAAGTTTTCTTAGTTTTAAAGAAAAAACAATTCGAAAAAGTTCAATTAGCAGAAATGAGCTAAATTATTTGAAAAGAAATGGCCTGATGCAAAAATGCCTTTTTGCAAGGCAATTGTCGAAGACACTGCTACGCAAAAGGGAAGGTGCTGTGCAGAAATGCTTTTTTGCAATGCGCGGTTCGCGTACATTTCTTTTGCAAACCGCTTTCTAACATTTTGTAAACAAAATGTAAGCTTCGCAAGAAGGTGCTGTGCTGAACATTTTACTTTGTAAAATGTAAGCATTGCAAAAATACATTTTTGCATCAAATCTATTTTTGCAAGTGCTTCACTCGGGTTTGCAAAATGAATGTATGTCGTATTTTGTAAAAAAAAGCGCATTACGTTTTATTGACGAAAATTTAAAATTGAAAGAAGGCATACATTTTTGCAAAGTTAAAATATTATAAGGCATGGCGTTGTGTTCTGCTATGCAAAGTGGCACACCATCGTTACGTAAGATATAAATTTACAAAATAAAGATAAAAATGTAGACAAAAATTTTTATTTCAATTAGTTTTTAAGTCAAAAATCGTATTTTATTGTATATTTGTGGTTTGCACCTTCTGCGAAGCCTTCGTGCTTTTGCCACAAAGAGCACCTTTGGTGCCTTAATTTTCTTTAAATTTTATAAATAAAATTATATAGTAAACTTATTTCTCTAATCTAAGGTTTGTAAATTTTCTATTTTTACAAAAACTATTTTATGACATAAAACACAAAAAGCATTTATTTAATTAAGATTTTATTCTCCAAAATAAAAGGTTTTCCTTGCAAAAAAACATTTTTGCGTCAGAAAAATGTGACTTTTCCAAAGCTTAGAATTTAAAGCTTTGCTAAACTAACAGAGAAGAAATTGATCCTTGCTTGGCACCTAGTGTTTTCACTTTGTAAAAACAAATAAATCTCTCTGTTATGGAATAAAAGCAAATTTAGTTAAAAAACATTATCATTGTACTTACCTAATATTTATTGTAAGCAAATATCAAATCATTTGGTGGCTGTACAAAAAAGCATTTGATGCCAAAATATATTTTGGCAACGCAACACAAATGTCTGTAGGACGATTGATAAAAATTTATAGCATAATAAAAAATATAAAATATGGTGGAACCTCTTTTGTCTGGAATAGTGTTAGGTTTGGTGCCTGTAACACTAATTGGTTTATTTGTAACAGCTTATTTGCAATATCGTCGTGGTGATCGTGTGACCAGTACTTTTTAAATTATTTGCATCTTAAAACTTTTTGTTTCATTAAGTAAAAGATATTGATTTACTTAGTTTGTGAAATTAAACAAATAGTCATCAATCACCTACGAGAATTTGTCCTTTGGACATAACGGTGTAGCTGTGCTTTTTGCTAAGCAAAAAACAAAGCTATGCAAAATGGAACGCAATTGCGTTAAATGTGTGGCTCCGCCATCATGCTTACCGCCATGCTTTTTATAAAATTTCAATGTCATTAATTTTATAATACTTTATTTAATTTTATCTATCATATAATATGATTACTATTACTAGTTATTTATTTTTTCTTACCGGTTTTCTCGTAGGAACAATTGTAATTTACTTAGGCCTTCTTAAAATAGAATTGATTTAATTTCTTAATCACTATAAAGAATAGATTTACAAAGCAAATTTCAAGCAAAATTTTAATTCTAACCCGTAATTCTTGTTTTTAAAACATCACCTGCGGTTAGCTTCTATTTTACTTGGTAAAACTGCAAGTAAAATAGAAGCTAACCATTTATTTTGAAATAAAATTAGAATTTTTTGTCTGACTCCAATTTTATTTCATCAAACTTATGGTGGTTGTGCTGTGTTTTTTGATGCAAAAATGCTTTTTTGCAACGCACCAAATGCATTTTTGCAAAGCGTACATTTTGTTCTTTTGTTCAGCACAGCTACACATCCTTTGAAAGATTGTGTTTTTAGTGTTTTTTTGTTTTTGCAAAAACAAAAAAACACTAAAAACACAATCTTTCAAAGGAAGCATATTTTTCCAAAATTTTGTAAAACAAAATCTTAGAAAAAATTTCCTATTTACTTACAAATATATTATTATTGTACAAAAAAACCTTCTTTAAATGTAAACAACTATTTTAATTTTTAAATTCCTATTTTAAACTAAAAGTTTTAGCTACCCCAAATACTAATCATTAAAAAAATTTTGTGATTTTCTTACGGAAAACTTTGTTTTTATACATTTTGCAAAGCAAAATGTAAGCAAAAACTTAAACTTGCAATAGAAAACCTAAAACGCCTTTTTAACTCAGTAGGTAGAGTTTTTGCATGGTAAGCAAAAGGTCGCCGGTTCAAGTCCGGCAAGAGGCTAAAAAATAAAGTAGATCTTATTATTTCAATAAAAATACTGAAAATAATAAACTCAAAATAAAAAAGGATAAAAAATCTAAAAGATTTTTTTAAAGATAAAAATCAGCCATACAAAAAATGCATTTTTTGTACCCACATTTTTTAAATTCAAAAAAAATTTAAAAAAGTAGATCCTCTTTTGATTTTGACTGTATTGGAGCTATGTTATATCTTTTATATAATATTTTTTTTTAGAAAAATTCCCTTTTATAAAGGCTTCAGCGCTGTCCTGTTCACAGCAAAATGACTGTTTTGGGGTGAGCAAAACATTAAAAAAAGATTTTTTATACAGAATTTTTATTCTTAAAAAAAAAATAAAAATTAAAGAGTATCTAAAAAGTTCATTTTTTCAAGTAAAGTTTTACGTTTAGAAAAAGCAACAGCATTAAAACCATTTGCATCACTAGCCATTTTGCCTCTAGTGTCTACAAACTCTATATACAATTCTTCCACATATAAGTCCTTGTCGAAATCTAAACTTTTTATATCAGCTTTTAGAAAAGCTTCAAAAAGCTTCACAGTAGTCGAACCTCTTCTCTGTGTTATTAAATCTGAGTTTATGATCTGTTACAAGAGGACCTCCTGGTCTTACTCAAAAAAAAGGGTCTGCTTTTACTTTCTTTCTCCATTCTTCAATAGAGAAAAGCTTCATACTTTTATATCCTAAAGGGAAATCAATACAAAAAATACTTTCTAACATATATTTTGCTTTGCAAAATGTATCGGTTTAGTTTTTCCTCAAAGAATTTACGATGATTACGTATCTTTTTAATAGTTTTATCAAACAGACCTATTTTAGGATTAAATACTTTAAAAGCGTAATTTCCTTTTCCCCAATATACGGCTACAATAAAGAAGTTTTTAGTTTTATACTCTACATTCTATGCTAATTTTAATTTATATGTCTTCCTAAAATTGTTTATATGCTTTTTTGCATACTCGTCTAATTCTAAAGCAAATTTATTATAGTCTTTACATTTATCAATAAAAACATCTTTAAAATGAAAAAGTGGACCACGTATTAAAGCGCGATTGCATAGTACATGTTACTAAAAATTTGCATTGAAGGTTTTTTATCTTTTTCCCTTAAATGAAATAGAGCATTTAACGAATATGAGCCCCCATTTGTGAGTATTTGATTGCAGTTTAAAGCTTTTGCCATCATAGAAGGTTGCAAAAATACAGTGCTATCTTTTTAGTGCAAAAATGTATTTTTGCAAAGAAGCAAAAAACAAAGCAATTACCTAACGTTGCGTTGCCAAAATAGATTTTTGTCGCTACCCGTCCTTTCCGACTTCGTCCGATAGGACGTAGGAGGAACATCAAATCCATTTTGGTATCAAGCAATTTTTGCTACAATTGGTTTTTAGAAAACAAAGTGCTGTAGATTTTATGCACAAACTATAAAAAAACTTCAAAAACTCAAAATTTATGTCAAAAAAACACATAAAATCTCATATTTTATATTATAAAGGCGAACGACGGGATTTGAACCCGCGAATGGTGGAGTCACAATCCACTGCCTTACCACTTGGCTACGCCCGCCATATTTTTTATTATATCATATGTATTTTCAACCTGTCTACTTGAGTTTTTACAAATGTATAAAAAAGTTATAATTTTTATTATAAAATATTTTACCAGGTAATACTAGTTAAAACGTAAATAAAAAAGTTTTTTTGGCGCAAAAGAATTTGCTTGAGACAGGAAATAAAAAAGTAGATCAAGAAATTTACCATTAATAACCTTTTTTCCTTTTATTAATCTTATACTCTAAAATTGATATGTGTGAAAAAAATATTATTATCAATTCAATAAAAATGGTTTCCTTATAAAATTGGAAATTTTATTTAGTCTTTGTTAAAAATGCGAAAAGTGTATAAAAATCAAATGAAAAATGCAAAAATTTAATTTCAAAGAAATTATTAAAATTTTTTGCAAAATCAGGTGAAATTAGATGTAAATACACTTTACGGTTGTTTTTGTAGCCTAAGTTTTCACTTCTTACAAAAAGACATTTTTGCATCAAAAACCAAGTTTTCCGAAAGAAAACCTTATTTCCCTATAGGAAATGTAGTTGTTGCACATAACATAACAGGTGCATTCCTAGCGTTTCGCGCAATTGTAGCAAAAATGGCCTGATGCCAAAATGGATTTGATGCTGAACATTTTGTTTTGCAAAATGTTCAGTAACGCATCAGCGAAATATTCACACGGCTTTTAATTTTATAAAAAATAAACCATCGTTTTTATTAACTCCAATAATGTGACCCGTGCTTCTTAGTTTTTTGCTTCTTTCTTTTTTTTTGTCAACAAAAAAACACTAAAAACACAACCTTCTGCGAAGCCTGCTTCTTCTTATTACTTTTACACGTGCTGTGTTTTTATTACACAAAAAGAAAAAGTATTTCACAAAATGAAATGTAAAAAGCAAATATTCTTTGTCTTGAGTTTTTTATAAAATATGACATAGCTGTGCTGTGTTTTTTACTTAGTAAAATGTGGTGTGGTGTTTTTTTACTAGGTCAAAAAACAAGGTGAAAATTTTCTTTTGGAAAATGTACGCCAAAATAGACTTTTACACCAAAGACATTTTTGCATCAAATCCATTTTGGCACTGCCTTTGTTTTTTGCTGTGCTTTGCAAAAAGACATTTTTGCACTGCCTTTGTTTTTTGCTGCGCAAAAAACACAGCAGCACCAAACACA
>Ga0160427_10002975_pt1 | contig 10053 bp, 7 predicted proteins | sample SolpanmetagenomL_FD_108194 | JGI IMG/M metagenome (GOLD analysis project Ga0160427, IMG submission 108194) | Solar panel surface microbial communities from Lawrence Berkeley National Laboratory, California, USA - L | ecosystem: Engineered > Built environment > Solar panel > Unclassified ...
CAGCGCCGCGGATGCGCGGATCGATCATCGTGTAGGCCAGGTCGGCCAGCAAGTTTAGCGCGATGTAGGTCAGCGACACGAAAAGCACGATCGCCTGCACGACCAGGAAGTCGCGCGCTTGAATCGACTGCATCGCGAGCTGGCCGACGCCGGGCCAGGCGAACACCGTCTCCACGATCACCGCCCCGGCCAGCAGATTGCCGATCTCGAGCGCCGCGATGGTGATGACCGGAATGGCGGCGTTACGCAGCACGTGGCGAACGACCGCGGCGCGCATCGACAGGCCGCGCGCGCGGGCGGCGTTGACGTAATCTCGCCCCAACTCGTCCAGCACCGAGATCCGCGTCATGCGCGCGAAGGTGGACATCGCCACCGCGCCGAGTGCGATCGACGGCATGATGAGCGAGGCGAACCCTTCCGCGCCCGAGGTTGGCAGCCAGCGCAGCGTCACCCCGAACAGCAGGATCAGCAGCACGCCGGACCAGAAGGTCGGCAGGCTCTGCCCCGCCAGCACGAACGCAGAAAGCAGCTTTTCCACCATGCCGCCGCGCCAGACCGCCATTGCGATCCCGGCCGGGATGCCGATCGCCAGTGCGACGACCAGCGACCCGGCCGCCAGCGCCAGCGTGTAAGGCAGACGCGAGAACAGGATCAGCGACACCGGCAGCCGCTGCACGAGCGACTGGCCGAGGTCGCCCTGCGCCAGCGTGCCGAGATAGCCAAAATATTGTTGGTAGAGCGGCTGGTCGAAGCCGAGCAGGTGCCGTAGCTGCGCAATCTGTTCCGCGCTGGCGCCCTCCGGCGCCAGCAGCAGGGTCGGATCACCGGACAGGTGCATGACGAAGAAGACCAAGGTCACGACGCCAAACGTCGCGATCGCCGCCTGCAGCAGGCGGGAGGCCAGATGTCGCAACGGCTATTGCCAGCGCATGTCGAAGACGAACATGGCCTCGTTGGCCGTGAGCGTCCATTTCAGGTGTGGATTGGCGCCGTAGATGGCGACGTCCTGGAACAGGCCGATGCCCGGTACCTCGTCGTGTAGGATCTGGAAGGCATCGCGGTAGGCCTGCTTGCGCTTACCCTCATCCAGCGTCGAGCGCGCGGCGTCCACCAGCGCGTCAAAGGTCGGGTTGGAGTATTTCGACCAGACGGAGCCGGTGCGGAACAGCGGGAAGATGACGCCATCGGCATCCTGGCAGGCGCAGGACCAGCGGCCCTGTGATAGCGTGCCGGCTTCGGTCGCGGGACCCTGACGACGGCGCAGGAAGCTCGGCTGGTCCATCATGACGATGTCGACCTTGAGTCCGATATCGGCCAGCATCTGCTGCACTGCCTCATTCAGCCGCCGATCGTAGACCGGCGAGGTGATAAACCGCACGGTGGTGCTCTCCGCCCCGGCCTCCTTGACCAGCTTGCGGGCGGCGTCCGGATCGAACGGCCAGGCCGGCACGTCGGTCGTGTAGCCGAAATTGGCCGGCGTCAGCACTTCAGCGACAGGGCGGGCATAGCCCTGTTGTAGCGCCGAGATCAGCGTCTCGCGGTCGATCGCCATGGCCATGGCGCGCCGCACGCGAACGTCCTTACCCGGCCCGGCCAGGGCGTTGATTGACAGATACGCCACCCGTTCGGTCGGGATCGTCAGCAGCTGCACGCCACGCTCCAATTTCAGCGCCTCCGCATCGTCCGGCGACAGGCCGCGCACCAGGTCGGCGCGCCCCGCCCGCAAATCCGCCATCCGCGTCGTCACGTCCGGCACGGCGCGGAACACCACGCTGGGGAAGGGTGGCGTCCCCCTCCAATAGCCCGGCACCGCATCGAGCGTGGTCGCCACGCCATGCTGCCACGAGCGCAGCTTGTAGGGGCCGCTGCCGACCGGATGCTGGTTGAACTCGGTGTCACCGAGCTTCTCAACCACCGCCTTCGGCACGATCGACAGCTTTACCAATTGCGCTAGCAGAACGGGATACGGTGTTTTGGTGTGCAGCGTCACCTGCGCCGGGCCGGTGACCTCGGCCGAGCTGATCTGGTCGAACTGGCTGAGCTGCGAACTCTTCAGCGCCGGGTCGATGATGCGGTTGACGGAAAAAGCGACGTCGCCGGCGGTCAACGGCGAGCCGTCATGGAAGGTGATGCCCGCCCGGATGTCGAACACCAGCGTGGTATCGTCCGTGTAGCGCCATGCGGTGGCGACCTGCGGCACAATCGCACCGGCGGCGTCACGGGTGACGAGGTTGTCGAAGATGTTGCGATAAATCGAATAGCTGTCGGTGTCCCATTGCAGCTGCGGATCGAGCGTCGCGGCGTCTGCGGCCAGATCGATCGTCAGCTCGGACTTCTGCGCCCGGGCCGGACCGGTGACGAGGGCGGAGGCGAGCAATGCGGCAAACAGGCGATGGAGCATCAAGCGGCCTTCAAAAGTCGCGCTTGATCGTGCGCCGCGACGGCACTTCATGCAACATGGCACACCCCTCGACCGCCATGATCGGATCCGCCGTTGCACTCACTACGCGTTGCCCTCGTCGCCGCCCTGCTCGCCAGCGGCGTCTTGAGGCCGGCCATCGCCGATCAGGCCAATCTCGTCGTCGATCTGCCGACTGATCCGGCCTCGCTCGACCCGCATCTGCAGTGGGACCCCGATAGCTACGCCGCCTACCGCAACATGTTCGACAACGTCGTCACGCGCGACCCCAGCGGCGCCATCGTCCCGCAGGTCGCCACCGGGTGGCGCTACGAGGACGACACCCACGTCGTGTTCACCATCCGCGACGACATCAGCTTCCACGACGGCACCAGGCTGACGCCCGAGGACGTGGTGTACTCCGTCAAACGCATCACCGACCCGGCGTTCAAGAGCCCGCAGCTCAGCCAGTTCGATCAGATCACCGGCGCCGAGGTCATCGGCCCGCACGAGATCCGCCTCACCACCCGCACGGCCTACCCGGTGCTCCTGGCGCAACTGACCAAGCTGTCCGTGGTGCCCCGCGCCGCCGTCGAGGCGCTGGGCGAGAAGTTCAACCAGCAGCCGATCGGCAGCGGCCCCTACAAATTCGTCTCCCGCCGCCAGGGCGTAAACATTGTCATGGTCGCGAACGAGACATATTGGCGCGGTAAACCGCCATTCCCGCGCGTCGAGCTGCACCCCGTCGGCGACGAAAGCACCCGCATCGCCGACGTCCGCACCGGGCGGGCCGACATTGCTCGCCTGCTCTCGACCGACAATGCCGATACCCTCAAAACTGACAAGACGGTCAAGGTGCTCTGGACCCCGACCGAGCGGGTATCCTTGTTCATGTTGAACACGCTCGATGGCCCGACACGGGATCGGCGCGTGCGGGAAGCGATTGCCCATGCGATCGACCGCGACGTCATCATCGAGGCCCTGCTGAAAGGCTACGCCAAAGCGGTGAACGAGCCGTTGACGCCGGCCAGTTTCGGCTTCGACATCAGCATCTCGAGCTACGGTTTCGACCCGGCTCAGTCGAAAGCTCTCCTCGCGCAAGCCGGAATCGCACCTGGCACCAAAATCAGCTTCCTGACTTCGCCCGTCTTCGACCAGCGCGTCGTTCAGGCGCTGCAACAGATGTTAGGCGATGTCGGCCTTTCGGCCGAGTTGAAGACGCTTGATCTGGCGACCTATCTCCGTGCCCGCCAGGGTCGGCCGGAAGAGGCTGGCGACGTGTCGTTCTTCCGCTGGTCCTGCGGCTGCCAAGATGCCGACGGCACGTTGTTCCCTTTGTTCAACTCCACGAGCCAGTGGTCTAAATACAAGAATCTCGCCGTCGACGCTGCCCTGCAAACCGGTCGCAATACCCTAGACACGGCGGTCCGAGCTGCCGCATATCGTGATGCGCTGGCGATCATCCACGAAGAAATTCCGGTGGTCCCGCTGTATCAGGATGCCGCGATGTATGTGGCCCGCCTACCCATCCAATTTGCACCGACGGCAAACGAAAGTTTCTTCCTGTTTGACATGGCATGGCGCTAACGACGCTTGCGCTTCATTCAATACGGACCGAGATGTCGTCCAGTTCCGGGCCGGCGGCCAGGCTTGACGCCTGGCCGCTCACCCGCGGGGCCGTCTAGCTCGCGCTACCCTGGTCATCGCGTGTTGCCGAAAACCAATCACGCGGCACTGTACCATCTTGGTTCCAGGGCCGAACGCACGACTCTTTCCCGGTTTTGGCTTCACATAGTCCCAATGAACTCCGGGCGCGTCAGGTCCAACGTGCGACTTAGTACATTCCGTGACATCGCTATTCCCGCTGCGCACGACCCTCGATGACGTCCGCTCTTTGTCTTGCCTTACCCCAATGCTGTCTGTCCGATATCGGCCAAATCAACCGGAAAAGACATTCATCGCATTGGATTTGGTAAGGCAAATAAACTAAAATTATTTTGTAACATTCAGGAAGTTCTCGGTCGCCGTCTTCCATGTAATATTTTGGCAGGTGACCCAGAGTTTGTCGCCATCGACGTGTTCTGTACGGGCCTAACCAACATGAATTGTAAATTCATGCTGATCAGCAATCGGCGATCAATCGATACTGGTATCGTGTTATCCTCTCCCGATGTGAACCAGCCATCGTTGGATGAGCTAGATACCCTCACCCATGTTGCAATCAAGGCCCAGCGTGGCCGTGTTGTCAGTCCTGCCGCCCTGGGCTCATAATGAGACCGGCACGCCCGGCAATGCCCGACAGATGAGCTTGCATGCACGAGGTGGCGACGGTGCCGTCGCCCAGCATAAGCAGGCGAACGATGTTCTCGTGCTCGCGAACCGCACAGCTCGACGAGTGTGGCCGGTTGTGGGTGGTCAGGATCAGGGACGAGCGGGACACCAAGTCGGAGACGAACCGACGCAGCTGAACGCTGCCGGTCAGTTCGGCCAAAAGGACGTGGAACTCACCTGCCAAGCGAACCGCTTCCGGCCGGTTGAGAGAACTAGCGTTCCGCTCCAGCGCGAGGTGGCGTTCAAGCCGAGCCTGCGCGCGATCGCTCAACCCGTGCGCCAACCGCTCCACGACCATCGTCTCGAGGCGCTGACGGATGTCGAGCAGGTCCGCCGCGGCCTCAAGCCCGATCGTGGCGACGCGGGCGCTCCGGTTGTTGGCGCGCTCTACCAGGCCGTCTCCCGTCAGCCGTTCGAGCGCGGCCCGCACGACCGTCCGGCTGACGGCGAACCGGTCCGCCAACGCGGCTTCGGAGAGGCGGGAACCGGGTCGCAAGCGCTGTTCGATGATGTCGATGCGCAGCTGATCGTGGACGCGCTCGGCGCTGTCGCCCGGACGGATCAGCAGTTGGTCGGTCACTCGCGTCCTCCGTCACTCAAAAACTGTATACACTTTTTATGCTGCTCGCTAGGCTGGCTTCGGTATCGAACGGGATGTCCTGATGCGGCTCACCTTTCTTGTCGCTGCCCTTATCGCTGGTTTGGCAACCGGGCCCGTTCATGCCGAGACCACGATCCGTTGGGCACCCAACCGCGACATCGGCTCCCTGGATCCGGACAGCTTCGGCGACACCTTCACGCTGGCTTTCCTGAACCATGTCTACGAGGCGCTCGTGCGCTACGACGACCAGCTCAAGATCCAGCCGGCACTTGCCACGTCGTGGGAGCTCGTCGAGCCCACTGTTTGGCGCTTCCACCTTCGCCAGGGCGTCCGCTTCCACGACGGCGCCTCGCTCACCGCCGACGACGTGGTCGCCTCGCTCGAGCGCGCGACGGGCGACGGATCGCCGCTGAAGGGCAACTTGCCCGCCTTCAAGTCGGCGCACGTCGTCGACCCGGCGACGATCGATGTCGAGTTGAACTCGCGCTACCCGCTGTTGCTGAACGACCTGACCAATATCTTCGTCTTCTCCAAACCGTGGCTCGTCGCTAACCACACGGAGGCGGCCACCGATGTCGGCCGCAAGATCGAGGGCTATGCCACCGGCCACACCAACGGCACCGGTCCGTTCCGGCTGGAAAGCCGGGCTGCGGACAGCCGCACGGTGCTGACCCGCAACGCCGAGTGGTGGGACACGCCGACGCACAACATCGACCGCATCGTCTTTACGCCGATCGGGTCGGATGCGACGCGGCTGGCCGCCCTGGTCTCCGGCGAGGTCGACTTCACCAACGCGATCCCGCTGCAGACCACGGCGCGGCTGAAGGCGGAGCCCGGCGTCAAGCTGCTGCTGGCGACCGAGCTGCGCACCGTGTTCTTCGCCATGAACTATGCGGACACGCTGCAGGACGGCGCGCCAAACCCCCTCCGCGACAAACGTGTCAGGCAAGCCCTCTACCAGGCCATCGACGTTGATCAGATCCGCCGCTCGATTATGCGCAACCAGTCCCGCATCACCGGCGCCCTGGTCGCCCCCGCCATCCCCGGCTATCGCGCCGAGCAGGACAAGCGCCTCCCCTTTGACCCGGTCGCCGCCAAGTCGCTGCTCGCCGCCGCCGGCGTGCCGGAGGGCACCACGCTGAACCTGGTCTGCACGCCGGAGGGCTACGTGAACGAGGAGCAGATCTGCCAGGCCGCGGTTGTCATGTGGGCGCGGATCGGCCTCAAGGTGAACCTGCAGCTTTATCCGCGCGCGATCGCGACGCAGCGCCGGGTCGCCCGCCAATTCGACGTCACGCCGCTGGGCTGGGCGAACGAGCCCGCCATCGACGCGCTCTCGCTGCTGACACAGGTGGTCCACACGAATACCGGCGCCAAGGGCATCTTCAACTGGGGCGAATGGGGCGGCGCGTCCATCGACGAGACAATCGATGCCGCGTCCAACGATCTCGATACCGCCAAGCGCCTGCCGCTGGAGAGCAACGTGCTCGAGCGGGCCGGCGACGACATCATGTTCCTGCCGCTGCATCAGCAGCCCATGGCCTGGGCGATGCGGCGGACCATCACCCGCATGGTCCAGCTGCCGGACAACAAGGTCCGCCTCTGGATGTCTCGAATGGAAGCACCCTGACAGCATGCCGAACCTCCTGATCCGCAACGTCCGCCCTCTCGGGGGCGAGGCGACCGACCTTCATGTGACGGACGGCCGCTTCACCACCGCCGCGGTGCCGGCCGGCACGGAAGTGCTGACGGCGAGGGCCGTATCGCGCTGCCAGGCCTGGTCGAAGCTCATACCCATCTCGACAAATCCCTGCTCGGGCATCGATGGTACCACAACGAGGTCGGGCCCCGCCTGATCGACAAGATCGATAACGAGCGCGCCGTCCGCCGCAGCCTGCCGATAGACCCGCGGCGGCAATCCGCCCGCCAGGCGGCGCTTTCCGTCTCGCACGGCACGACGCATATCCGCACCCATGTCGACGTCGATACCGAATGCGGCGTCGCCGGCATCGAAGGCGTGTTTGCCACGCGCGACGCCATGGCCGACCGGATCGGGATCGACCTCGTAGCCTTTCCGCAAAGCGGCCTGCTCGTCCGCCCCGGCACGCTGGCGTTGATGGAGCAGGCGCTGCAGCTCGGCGCCGAGACGGTCGGCGGGCTTGATCCCTGCGCCATCGACCGCGACCCCAAGGGGCATCTGGACGCGGTGTTCGGCTTGGCGGAACGCTTCGGCCGCGGCGTTGACATCCACCTGCACGAGCCCGGCGAGATGGGCGTCTTCTCCACCGAGCTGATCATCGAGCGTGCCCGGGCGCTGGGCATGGCCGGCCGGGTCATCATCAGTCACGCCTTCTGCCTCGGCATGCCGGACCCGGCGATTGTCGATCCGCTGATCGCCGCGCTGGCGGAGGCCGGCATCGCGATCATGACCACCGGCCCGGCCAGCCGCCCCGCCCCGCCGGTCAAGCGTCTGATCGCCGCGGGCGTGGTCGTCTGTGCCGGGTCGGACGGGATCCGCGACACGTGGGGACCCTACGGCAACGCCGACATGCTCGAGCGCGCCACCCTGGTGGGCTTGCGCAACAACCTACGCCGCGACGACGAGCTCATGCTGACGTTGGAGATTGTCACCAGCGGCGGCGCCCGCGCGCTGGGGCTGCCCAGTTACGGGCTGACGCCGGGCTGCATGGCCGACGCCGTGCTCGTCGAGGCGGAGACCGTGGCCGAGGCTGTCGCCCAGCACCCGGGCCGCCGCACCGTCATCCGCCGCGGCGCGGTCGTGGCACGGAACGGCGAAGCGGCGCCACCCGTCTGATGTCGGTGCGGCGAGTCCTCCTCTCCGCGGAGTGGGTGCTCGGGCATTGCGACGGCCGGCACTGCCTGTTCCGGCAGGGTGAGGTCGTCGTCGAAGGCCAGCGCATCGTTTTCGTCGGCCACCGCTTTCCCGGCGAGGTCGCGGAACGACGGCACTATTGCGCCGCGCTGATCGCGCCGGGCTTCATCGACCTGGATGCCCTCTCCGACCTCGACACGACGATCCTCGGATACGACAACCACCCGGCCTGGCGGAAAGGCCGTGTTTGGCCGCGCTCGTACGTCGAGCGCGGCCCCTACGAGATGTATTCGCCCGAGGAGCTCGCGTTTCAGAAGCGCTACGCCTTTGGGCAGCTCCTCCGCCATGGCATCACCACCGCCCTGCCGATCGCCTCCCTGTTCTATCGCGAGTGGGGCGAGACGACCGAGGAATTCGCCGACGCCGCCGCCGCCGCCGCCGAGCTCGGCCTGCGCGTCTATCTCGGCCCGGCCTATCGGACCGGCAACCTCGTTGTCGAGGACGACGAACGCATTACGACCTCGTTCGACGAAGCACGAGGCTTACGCGGGTTGGACGAAGCGATCGCCTTTTGTCGGGCGCAGGAGGGTCGGCACAGTGGCCTGATCCGCACGATGCTGTCGCCCGACCGCATCGAGACCTGCACGCCCACCCTGCTGCGGCGCACCGCCAATGCCGTGCGGGAGCTGGACGTGCCGGTCCGGCTCCATTGCTGCCAATCCAAGCTGGAATATGAGCTGGTGCTGGCGCAGCACGGCATGAGCCCGCCCGAATGGCTCCATTCTCTCAACTTCCTGTCGCCCCGCGCCTTGCTGCCGCACGGCACCTGGGTATCCGGCAGCCGCGGCGTCGAGCGGCCGGGTCGGGATCTTGAAATCATCCGCGATGCTGGTGCGACACTGGTTCACTGCCCGCTCGTCTCGGCGCGTGGCGGCCGCGCTCTGGACAGCTTCGCCCGCTGCCGTCGCCTTGGTCTACGCGTCGGCATGGGGACGGATACGGCACCCCCAGACATGCTGCTCAACATGCAGCTCGGCGCGATGCTGTGCCGGATCATGGAGGGCGACGCGACATCCGCCCGCGCCGAGGATCTGCTCGACGCCGCAACCGTGCACGGCGCCGACGCGCTCGGTCGGTCGGATCTGGGCCGCCTGCAGCCCGGCGCCATGGCTGATCTCGTTGTCTGGGACATGGGCTGCGATCGGCTGAGATCGACGATCGATCCCATCCAGAGCCTGATGACCGAGGGTACAAGTCGGGACGTGATCGACGTCATGGTCGACGGACGCTTTCGTGTTCAAGACCGAAAACTGGTGGCGATCGATGGAGGGCCCGACCACGCCCGCGCGGCTGCGCAGTTCGAGAGGCTCATCGACCTTTATCCAGACCGGACTTGGAAGCATCCGGCCAGGGGTGAGATCTTCTCAAGCAGCTACCCGGTCGTCGACATCGACGCTGCGCAGTAATCTTGGCCAGCTTCCGCTTCCACCCGTGACGAAGTCAGGCTGGACGTACGTTCCAAGGGTAGGGCGCCACACCCTGGAGGACGCCGGTGATGCTTTTTCGATAGGCGGTCTTAGAGGGTGTGCGAGAAGCCCTACTCTGGCGCGATCCGGTTCAGCATCAAGCGGATGGCAGCGATATCGATCATCATTTCTGACGTCTGCACCTTGAACTCATAGTCCTTGCTGAAGCGGCGATTGCGCCCGAGCCAGGCAAAGCTGCGCTCCACGATCCAGGTCAGCCCCTTGATCTTGAATGCACGCTGGCCGCGGCGGGTGATGACCAGTTTCCAGCCCTCGTGGCGTAGCAGGTGCCGGGTCAGCTTCCTGCTTTCGTGCCCTGCGTCGGCCATCACCGTGCGGATCGCCGGAAACAAGGCGCGCAAGC
>Ga0160427_10002976_pt1 | contig 10053 bp, 10 predicted proteins | sample SolpanmetagenomL_FD_108194 | JGI IMG/M metagenome (GOLD analysis project Ga0160427, IMG submission 108194) | Solar panel surface microbial communities from Lawrence Berkeley National Laboratory, California, USA - L | ecosystem: Engineered > Built environment > Solar panel > Unclassified ...
AATTGCTTTTGTACCTAGGTATTTTACATTGGTAAAGAGTGAGTATAGTGACCCGTAGTCGTACGACATCTTCCGCATATATGGTCTTTACTACATATATGCATACCTAAAGAATTTGTAGTCTACCCCACAATAACAATTATGGAGAAGAAAGAAAACTGAAAGAAGGAAAAACATTCCATTAAAGAGAACAAAAGAAGAAGACCATATTGTTCAAAAAGCAAACTCATCAAGGATTTGTGGTTTAGGTAATTTCTGATTCAAAAAAGGTCACTGAATTGATTCATTCTCATATTTGTGCACGATGAGAGAGACATACTTGCAGAAAATATGTGTATATATGCATGCATAAACGCAGCACGCATACTCTTTATCCAGCTGAGTTCCGCTATCTTATGGTTTACTTTACTTCTTGATCTATTAAATTTTAGCGTCAATTTATGACATCATATGAATGATGGTGTTGAGGTATACTAAGATTGAAAGCAACTATCCGGATCGTGTTGTATTCATAAACCTTATTTCGCTAACATTATAACTCGGCTCCTACCGTGATGACAAAAAATTGTCCACTTTTTTGTTTCTATCGGACCAAGTCTACACCAAGAAATGTAAATAATGCCTTTTTACCGCATATGGCACAAAGATGAATCTTAGGTAGACGAGTAGGCGCCAAGATGTGGAGATTTGAGAGATTGCATATTCATATGATCATGTGCGGGAAGAAAAGGACTTGTTTTGATTTTTATCTACATAGGTGACAGAGGCACCGGGGAAAAAAAGCTACATGAGAGAAAGGGAACAATACGCTTGAGCAATGGGAAACACATCAGGACAAGCTCCAAAGATAACATTGCGACGTATGGCGCACCATAAGAAGATGAAAGAGAAAGGGAAGCATGATACAGATATAGACAAAATAAACACAAACATCCTCCGCAATGCATAGTAAAACGCCCTTTCCAGTGAGACCAAAGGAGAAAAGCATAGGTAGAGAGTACAAATAGAAAAAGTACAAGAAAAAAGACATGTCTGAGGAAAACGTATAGTTACATAAGTTGAAAATCCTAATCGTAAAATAATGTAAGGGGGTCAGACTTTGCCGTGGTCGTCCGAAACAGAGCCAGACAACGACATAATCCAAACATATGTTATGTTTTTCCCTCAATCGAAAGCAGATAAAATAAGAAGATGCGAATAGGTCCAAGAATGTCCAGTCAAACGCCAAGATCTCCAATTTGAGAGAAGGAAGGAATAACAATCTTCCAACGAAAGGGAAAGCTTGTTCACAGAAATCCAAATAAGAGCTTGCGAGATTGAAAGAGAGTTGTTTTGGAAACGAAGAATTGCGAGAGAAAAAGAAATTGGATTTGCACCAAGAAAGCATTTGGAAGGTTTTTGTGTAGATCTTTAACTTCAATATTTCCATAGGTTCACAGAAGAAGAAGAAAGTTCATGCTTCACTTTCTGCTTTTTCTTTATCTGTATCATGGTCCGTGCTCGCATCCTCCACTTTGACCCTTTTTGTAAAAGGTGCCATATCTATTGATGGTATAGAGGAAGATACAGATGGTAAATTTCGTTTTTTGGATTCAGCATTCATTTGTGGAGAAGCCATGGGTGTTGACAACTGCGTTGTTGTTAACGGCTGTGAGTGACATGTTTGTGATTGTGATTGTGATTGTGGTTGTGGTTGAGGTTGCTGCGCCGGCAGCGATCGAGACGAGGTGGAAGAGGCGTTCGCAGCCGTTGTCGGTTGCTGGTGATAAGAGCGAGACGAAGAAACGTGGTGTGGTGGACCCGATCGATTTGGCCCCACCATCATTGGCATAGGCACATAGACCAAACCGCTTAGTTCGGCCGCTGCGGCGTTCAAACTGTCCCCGGCACTTTCTGATTCCATGCTAACCGTATTGCAGTCACCCACAATGCTTATTGGGCAATGCAGCATGATTTGGATACCACCAGTTACGCTAGTCTTTATTGGGCCGCCGGCAGCTGTTTGTCGCGAGGAATGTGAATTGGTGTTTGACATGCTTGAGAGTACATTCTTTAGGGTGGACTCGAGGGGTATCGAGATGTTGATGTCATTGTGACTGCCTGATATTGAAACTGGATGTGATATTGTCAAGTGAATACTGTTGGAAGAGGCTGGAGGCATTCTTGGTGCAGGTGGTGTCATTGGTGGTGATGGCATTGCGTATGGAGGAGGCAGAGGTCCAGCATCAGTCTCTGATATTGAGGCCGCCGGACTTGGTAAGTCTGCTGCTTGTGAAGGAAATAGAGTTGTGCCATTTTGAAAGTTTGACATCTCAAGAGTAGAGGCGGATCGTCAAGATCTGCTAGGTAAGGTGCTTAAAGGCCTTCAAAGGAGCTGCAAGATTAAAATGAGCTGACTACAAAGGAAATTGGTTGATCTTGTCGACAGGAGTCAAGAGATGTTGGTAAATATGAGGAATCGAGTAGCTTCGGTAACAATATCAAATGTGGTTTGTTAAGGAAAAAAAGTGGGTGCAGCAATTATATAAGAAATGTATTTTTCAACATAACTTAATAGAGTGTATATGAAAGGTCGAAAGTGGTATCTTTCTACCAAACAATGGCCTTCCCTTGAATGTGCATGGCATAGGGCGATGGATGGTTCATGTTTTGGATCCAAGCCATCTGCAGCCAGTCGCTTCCTCTTTTCTTCACGCGACCGACATGGTGAGATAGCGAAAGCGACTCCTCAGGATAGATTAGAAAAAGTAAAAAGCATGAAACCATCCAAGGGTTTTCACCACGGGAAAGGAGCGCCCTTGTTTGTACTGCATGTCCACAATCATTCTTCTGTCTGTGGGTGTCGTGACAAGCATGTTGTGTTATGATTTTTTTCTTCTTATGGCGGCCGTAATTTATTGGCTTGCTTCAACTTACTCCTTCGCGGTTCCTAAGAAACACTGAAAGTGGAAGAGTTGTTTAGAGAAAATGCCAAAGCTTCTCCTGTAGGTGGTTGGTTCCGGGGAATGTGTCAAGGCCTCAATAGGTCAAGGTGTTACCGATCACGTCGATATGCATAGGACTAAGGGCGGAACACGATGAGGGAAAAGAGAATTTGGTGGGACAGCATGTACATTTGTAGGCCCTTCCGTTTCGTCTGCTACCATCAGCATGTTCCTCTGTTGTGGTACCGCTAGACGCATTCACTTTGTCGACGAGGCCCTGCATACACTCATTTTGTGTGTGCTGAGCTGGAGCATCTACAACTGCTCAAAACAACAATAATAAGAATAGTATCATTATTCTTATTATTCTCATTGTGTTGCTATGACGTCTTGTTGTCAAAGCTCGTTCGAGACCACAATCATCTCAGCTGAGGGAGGGACAAACAATATGACAAGCGCCTTAGGCATCAACTTGTGATTTTGTTGTTTGCGATGAGATAACTGTCTTTGCCTCCAGATCATGTACCTGTGCTTAAGACATGATACAGCTTCTGACCACTTGTCTAGAACTTGAATTCTTGAGCAGCAGCAGCAGCTCAGCAGATCTTTTCATGGTTTGTGTTGCATTGTTCTCTCAGCAGCCGAAATCAAGGAGAACGGAATGATGCCACATAAGCCAGTAACATGGTGAAGTCCTCCCTCAGAGCTTCAAAACTTAGTTTCGAGTATGGGAGCAAAAATCTTCAAGAATTAATCAACAGCAACCAGCAGCCATGATCTAAATTTGCGTCTGATCAATCTTTGGTTGGACTGGATGACTTGAATGGTGTAGAGACAAAGTAGCCGAAATTTCTAGGGCGCTCCAAGGGATAAGATATGTGGAAGTGGATCTGTGAAATTTCTGCCCACTGGAATGTTGACTAAGAATTAGTCCTGGAATTTCAATCACTACTATAGCATGTGCACCACGGCACTTAACCCTTGATGAATCATTTAATGGTTAGATTCCCCGAACCTCCCTTCCCCCCTATGTGCGTAATGCAAGTTCCCGTCATTTTGATACTGCAGAAAGAGAATAAATAGCACAAGTAATTATTATGAGTGATTTATATATATATTTACATAGTAGAAGCGTAACGGTACGTATTGAGATGCTGAATAAGGATAATCCTAGACATGCTCATCGCGATTGCAGGGCCAAAGTCCATCACTGTATCACACATATGGCATTCTCGAAATTGAAACCAATGAAACTCAGCATGATGAAATCTAGCAACAGAGGTCCAATTAGACAGGAACCCGTCCCTTAGTTTTAGCCCGTTTCAATTGTCGTTTCCGCGCAATGATTCTCGCCATCTTCTCTGCCTGCTCGTTGTCTGGTACTTTTTCTGTACCACGCTTAGCTTTGCCATCTCCCTTGTTGTCGTCATCGTCACGTTTACGCTTCTTATCAAATGACTTGCCATTGGTCTGTCGCTTGTCCTTCGATTTATCAAATTTGGATTTGTCGAACTTCGATTTGAACTCAGGCCCATCACCATTTGCTGCGCTTTTGGGGGCTTGCCTTGATCTATCTCTCGATTTCTCTTCCATCTCTCGTCGTCGTGCGACCACTTGGACGTTCTCCAGTGCAAACTCAACAATCAATCTCCGCTTGCGGTCTGCAGCTTGAAGCTCTGCTGACTCTTGTGGAGGTTTGGTTTTTGGTTTTGCAGATTTGTCGTTCTTGTCTTTGACGTCTTCAGTGAACGAGAAATTTGCGACTTCACGCCCATTGAGCCATCTCAAACCCATCAATGCCCAACGATGCCCTACGTATTCGATGAATCCGTATCCCTTGCTCCGCCCAGCCCCATGGCCCTCTCTAACGATTTTCGCTTGGCGAACCACACCTTTACCTTGTGCTTTCCTTCTTTTTTCTTCATCACGAGCTTCAAGACCACCTCGATTAGCTTCCTCTTTACTAAGAGCTTCTCTTTTACCGCCTTTGACTTCAGACGCAAACTCAACCACCGCTTTTCTTGCAAGCTGCTTCAGGTCCTTTTCAGTGATGTTACGAGGAATATTTCGGATGGACAATCTTGTGAGTGACAGATGTAATGAAGGGTTCTTCTCCAGAAATGACTTTCGTTGTTTCAATGAAGCTTCCCGAAGGCCTACTTCTGTATTGGAAAGTCTCGAGAATAGCGGGTGCGAATGTGGTATGGTTCCTTCGGAGAGTAAGTACAGTCGACGCTTGTCCCTTTGTGTCTTCTCTCGCAGTGTTGTATTGGCGACCGTCAAGCGACCAGCTTCCTCCCGTGATACAGCTTTAGTGACGCTCAGCACACGTCCCTCTATTGTGTATTTACCAGTGGGGTCCAATTCATCAGATTGTAAGACTGATGTCTTCTTGAATCCTTTGCCATTGGTTTTAACATGCTGTATGGTTGAACGATTAGCAGATGCGACACAGGCGTCACAATCCTCTACATTGTAGAATGCAACAAACCCAGTACCTCGAGGTCTCTCTGTAGATGGGTCTATAACGACTCTAGCAAAACGAACAGGCCCAAAATGTTCAGCAAAGTGTTCGCCTAAATCTTCGTCCTCTGTTGTGAATGGCAAGTTCCGGATAAATACTGTTGACTCGTTTTTGGGAGCCGGTCGGTCCGCCAGTCTTTCAGTGTCATCCTCGTCCTCGTCCTCAGCGTCCTCATCCAATGCTGCTTGTTCCGAGTCAACGTCAGACACCGATGCGGCATCCTCGCCGTCTTCAGCTAGCTCCTCCTCAAGTCCATTCAGACCATTATCTGCAGACTCATCTTCCTCATCCTCTTCGTTGATCATATCTGCGTCGTCCTCTGCAGGTGCGTTCTTCTGATACACATTCTTCTCAACAGCCCAGTCAACAGCAACAGTTCTTCCATCAATTTCTGTTCCATTAATCTCTTCAATAGCTTTCTCTGCATGTTTGTAATTCCTCATGGTGACAAAAGCAAATCCACTCATAGGTGCACTTTTACTCTTGCTACCGTCCTTCCTTGGAATGATGACCTCTCTTACTTTGCCAAACTTTTGAAAAATGGTCTCCAACTGCGAAGGCTTTTTCACGCTCCATGGAAGATTTCGTACAATCAGTCTAGGGCTTCGCTTCTTTTCATCCTTGCCCGGCTCCCTCTCCGTTTTGCGTTTTCCGTCCGACTGTCCATTTGTACCCTCCTCATCTCTGTGACGAGGTTCAGCAATTTCCACGTTGAGTTGTCGACCCTCAAATTTCTTTCCGTGAAACTCTTTGACAGCAGTTTGGGCGTCTTCAGCCTCAGTGTAGGTAACAAAACCAAAACCTCGTGACTTCTTTGTGGCGGGATCCACGACAACCGTAGCATGTTTCAAAGGCGCAACAAAGGAAAAGTGAGCTGAGAGTCCTTCCGTCGTTGTCGCATAGTCTAATCCCCGAACGAAGACAGTTCGACGTTCAGATGCATCGTCAGTGTTGTGAATCTTGACCTTTTTCGTCCGTGACTTTTCTGCCGGTTGAACTGTGTCTTGCACAATGCCTGTCTCCTCCATGTCGAAATCCGAATCATCACCTGCATCTTCGTCTATGACTATTCTAGCCTTTTTGGAGGGCGGAGGAGGCATGATTATATCGCGATTGGTGATGCTGGCTGGCTGGCTGGCTGGGAATCTTGTTTTGGAGGTTATTTGTGTTGCGATGAAGAGAGCGAGAGCAAGTCAATGTCCAAGCCTATGAAAATTTCCAAAGGGCGAATGAGAATGAAGAATTGGGAATAAATAAATCAGGGTCCTTCCTTCCTTTTTCGTACAGCAGAAATACTACTAGCCAAAAAGGGCAATAGTGACCCCCAGCACCCGAGTCACAGGGAAAAGGCCAAGATGCTGAGTAGACAGATGGACAAAGCTTAAGCTCTCCTCCCTCATACTCAAAGTATCTGCAAGTCTTCTTTCTGTGTCATCTAGAATCCCCAGCCCATCCATCCGTCCGTCTTCGAGGTGTTGGACGATGTGTATGATCTCAATTCAAGTCTCGCGAGAGTCTTGATCTTACATGCCGACTAGCAGTTTACAGCTTTCTCTTCGTCTCCAAGCTCCAGTGACAGCTTGACAGCTTCTTCTGACCATAGATTGGCGGTATCACCGTGGGGCCCTTGAAGCAACCGTTTGCGAACCAACAACTTGACTACAACCTTCTCTTCTGCGACAACTACGACAACAAATGTATGTAAATACAAACCACGATACTTCGGACATCTCATCAAATTTCCATACTTTCCAGCGTCGTGATCGCAGAGGAGCACGACCATTCTTGACCATCCGTTGATAGATCCACAACATCGACACAGACTATTTCGCGAAATATATTGCGAGTCACTGGAGGTGGGACAACAAGATGTCAGATTCGGTTGCGGCTGATGATACCAAGACGACGAAGCCAGAACTGCTGATAAACTTCGATGATGCTCTAGCACAAGTACATCGAGAGGATACGACAGAATCTGGTGCGACAAATCACAATGAGAAAACTAGAGAGGACCAACAATCTTCTCTTCCTTCGAAAGCTACACAACCAGCAGTGGATCAAGAGGCAGCAGCGACTCTTGAGAAATTGCAGCATTTAGACCTTTCAGAGGATGAAAGTCCACCCCCACTCCCACCACGACGAACCTCTCAGATAGGCGTACACGAGAATTTATCAGATATTCATGATGAGAAAGCACCTGTACCACCGCCTAAGGATTGGTTGGAGGCCTCTTCACAATCCTACCGAGATAAAACAAAAGATAAAACGGAAGACAGCTCTACGCAAATCCAACGACTGGGGATGACCGCAGTAGCTACCAGTCACTCGACTGACCATGATAACACCAAACCAGCACATTCCCGATCCATGTCAGGATCATCTATATTGGATGGATATGAGGAGGCAACACACGAGGAGAAGTCGGAGATACAAAGTATCATGACTCAATTCTCTTCTGATACAGGTACTGGCGAAGCCCAAACAGCGAAGCAACAGAACGAAAAGTCAGATACGAGTGTATCACGGCCTCTACCACCTAGAATATCCAGCTTGGAGAATTTCAACAATGTTTCTGCGAACCAATCCTCACCAAGATCTCCCATCACTAGTAGAATAACAACAAAACAACTAGCCAGTGCATCAGATGCAAACTCTAGTCAAGCTCAAGAAGCAGCTCTGCAGAGTCCGTTACCTGCTCCAGATCCAGAACCTCCTCTGCCATTCGATTTCCATCGGTTTCTGGAACAGCTTAGGCATCGTACAGCTGATCCCGTAGCCAAATTCCTACGTTCTTTCCTACAAGAATTTTCAAAGAAGCAGTGGCAGGTCCATGAGCAAGTCAAGATAATAAATGATTTTCTTACTTTTATCCACGGCAAGATGGCACAATGTGAGGTATGGAAGGACGTATCAGAAGACGAATTTGATAATGCAAAAGAAGGAATGGAGAAACTGGTCATGAACAGACTTTACACGCAAACATTCTCACCTGCCATACCCCTCGGACAGATGTCTGGATCTATGTCAAGGAGAGCAAAACAGAGAGAAAGGGGCATGCCAGTCTCACTTGGTCGAAGTGGTCAACATTTGGAAGACACCGAAAAGGATGACGTTTTGAGTCAAAAAGCCGTCATATATGGTTGGGTTCGAGAGGAGCATCTCGATATCAAACCGGTTGGCGAGAGTGGGCGCAAGTTTCTTAGTCTTGCTGTGCAAGAAATCCTAAAAATCAAAAACTATCGCGCTCCACGAGACAAAGTCATATGTGTTCTAAACTGCTGCAAAGTAATATTTGGTAGATACTCCTCCACGAACTTTGCTGATAGGACCGTTCTAAAGATCAAATAGGGCTTTTGAGACACTCTAATTCTACCCAATCGGCAGACGATTTTATTCCGCTGTTGATATACGTAGTATTACAGGCCAACCCAGACCATCTTGTCAGCAATATACAATATATAACACGATTCCGTAACCCGGACAAATTAGGAGGGGAAGCGGGTTATTACTTGAGCTCACTATCAGGAGCGGTACAATTTATAGAGAACTTAGATCGTAAAAGCCTCACTTGCGACGACACTGAATTCGAACGCAATGTCGAGGAGGCTGTCCGTCGCATAGCTGAGAAGAAGGACCCGCAAAGTCCCACTGTCGCAGTAGATAAAAGCCAGACGCGACCTAGAACATCACAGGAAACTGATCAGAGAGGAAATACGTCTACAACACATACAGACTATACTGGTGAAGACGAAAATGCCGCTGTAGCAGGTCTCTTGAGGACAATCCAAAAACCACTCTCAACAATTGGAAGGATATTCTCTGATGAAGGTGCACAGCCAAGTCAAGCCACTCTGGTTGCTCCAATGTATGATAACAGGGCAGGTCCTGCTAGCACGCCTTTACCAGGAAATACGCCAAGAGGCTCTCCGTCACCAAATATGGAAGTTGGCCATAGAAATCTGGTAGTACAAGACACGCCTGCTGCTCGCCATTTAGGACAGCAAATGCTGCCAAGAACATACACAGCCGAAGAATCCGCTGCACGACAGGCAAGTGCTGAGACTGCAGAAGCGCTCAATATTCAGAGGGCAGAGCACCAGAATGTGGTCGCGTAAGTATTCAATGTGGAAACTGGTCGTCGAGATCGTACTGATCTGTTTATACAGGATCTTGAGTTCCATGTTTCCCGATCTTGATAAGGATGTAATAGACGATGTTGTGAGATTGAAAGAGGGCAGGTTAGTACATTGAGAATTACCTGATATAAATTTCATGCTAACATTAACTTCAATTATTCAGGGTTGGCTTGGCTGTTGATGCCTGCCTTGCTCTAAGTGCGACGTGAGATACGTCCCTATCAAGATTTGAACTGAGCTCATCAATGAGCTTAATTACTGCCTCACTATTTGTTCGATGTCACTCAACCTTATCCCGTAAGGTTATTCTAATCTTCAGCATTTTATGGCGTTATGATGGGCAATGTTTATATTTAGAGGGATCAATGTTCCGCTTGCTTGCTTTTTATAGAATGATCTATAAATTTATCACATCCCATCCTGATACATCAACCTTGTGTCGCACTCTTTCAAGATACATGTCTGCAAG
>Ga0160427_10002977_pt1 | contig 10048 bp, 8 predicted proteins | sample SolpanmetagenomL_FD_108194 | JGI IMG/M metagenome (GOLD analysis project Ga0160427, IMG submission 108194) | Solar panel surface microbial communities from Lawrence Berkeley National Laboratory, California, USA - L | ecosystem: Engineered > Built environment > Solar panel > Unclassified ...
CTCTGAGACGAGAACCGTTAATCTCGAAGCTATGGTACTTCAACTTTGTTCCTGGCCTCTTACAATCATTTATCGTCGAACATTGACTGATCAATCCATAGTCTTTCGCGACACCCAGGAATGTGCCATCCTTTACAAATCCCCAACGAGAAGTCGACAATAAATACTGGGGAAGCTCGGGACAAGTACACCCAACATCTCGAGGGGTTGGTGGCATGTTCAAAGGCACCGCCAGTCAAGAATTGCCATTATACAAAGACAAACCCTACTCTACCTATGGACGGAGGAAACGGGATTGGCTGCTGAAGAAGCGAATAATCTTCGCATTGCTTTCAGTGGTCGGATTAGCGTTTTGGTATTTCAGCGGTTCAGGGAGAACGAAGAGTAGGGATGCCGGTATCAAAGAGACACTAGACAAGATAAAAGATGTTGTTCCCTCGCGGTCAAACATACCCAAGAAGAAACCCAGTAAAGCAGACGCGATATGGCTGGAACGAAGGGAACAAGTCAAAGGCGCGTTTGTGACTAGTTGGGATGCGTACGAGCATTATGCATGGGGTATTATGATCTCTTTCTTATTCCCAGACTTGACAGAATGCTAATGGATATTGGGAACATCAGGATTTGATAAATTTCATCCATTATCCAAACAAGGGACGCAGATGGCGCCGAAGGGAATGGGATGGATTATAGTGGATGCGATAGATACAATGATGATTATGGGATTAACGAAACAACTGGCACACGCTAGAGCATGGGTTGCAACGACATTGGACTACGATCAAAACCAGGAAGTCAATACTTTTGAAACTACTATACGAATGCTAGGAGGATTACTGTCAGCGCATTACTTATCGACGACTTTTGGCATGGATCCAGGAGCCAAGGCGAATGAAGATCTCTATCTAGAGAAGGCATCGGACCTTGCGGATAGATTGAGCGGAGCATACAAGTCGAGAAGTGGTGTACCATTCGCATCAGTCAATCTGAAGACATCAGAAGGTGTGATCTCACATCAAGACGGAGGCGCGAGTTCGACAGCGGAGGCAACGACCTTGCAATTGGAGATGAAATATCTCAGTCATCTAACTGGAGAAGTACTCTACTGGCAGATATCTGAGAAGGTTATGCAGGTAGTGGACGACAATATGCAACAGGATGGTTTATTACCAATCTTTGTATATGCAGATACAGGCAAATTCAGAGGACGAGAAATTCGTCTAGGTAGTAGAGGAGATAGTTATTATGGTAAAGATACCCATCAAATCTCATACTGCACAACCAGGCTGACATTTTCTTAGAATATCTATTGAAACAATACCTTCAAACCAACCGCACCGAAGAGATCTATGCAGACATGTGGCACGAATCTCTTCAGGGCGTGAAGAAACACCTTGTCAAAAAGTCGGTTCCTAAGGGTTTCACGTTCATCGCTGAACTTCCCCAAGGTATCGGCCGACCCATCTCACCAAAGATGGACCATCTCGTCTGTTTCATGCCTGGTACCATCCTCCTCGGTACTACAAACGGAACCACCGTTGACAACGTCAAACAACGTGGTCTTTGGACCGCCCGTGAAGAGGAAGATCTCAACTTGGCTAAAGAACTCATGAAGACTTGTTACGAAATGTACCACTCAACAAAAACTGGCCTAGCTCCAGAAATTACATTTTTCAACACGCAACAAGACAGCACGACAGATATCACAATCAAACCGCAAGATGCGCATAATTTACAGAGACCAGAGACGGTGGAGAGTCTGTTTATGATGTGGAGACTGACAAGAGATGAAATATACAGAGAATGGGGGTGGGAAATCTTTCAAGCGTTTATGAATCATAGCGTTGTCCCGGACGGACAAGGGTTCACAAGTTTGGAAAGTGTCTTGAACGTGCCGGTTAGCCAGAGGGACAATATGGAAAGCTTTTGGTTGGTAAGTGATTGTCACATTCTTACTTCTTTTTGAAAAAATCCTCGAATGCCATTCCCTAGCAGTTAAACCCTCGTTCTTTGAATATTCTAGGACTAACTCTTTGTTTTCTCCATCCTCTTTGCATGATTTGATGTTCATAGGCCGAAACACTGAAATACCTCTACCTCTTATTCTCTGAAGACGAACTCTTACCACTTACCGATGTTGTATTCAACACGGAAGCACATCCACTACCAAAGTTTAAGCCGAAAGATACAATGAAGACTGGGTGGACAAGAAAACCTAGACAGCAGGATAAAAAGTCCACCTCGACGATGACGCAAAGTAGTACTACTCCTTCAATAGCAGTGGCGGCAGTGACAAGTACTGTGAGTGTAGGAGTTTCTACGACGGTGACGACGACGAGCGCTTCTTCTATTGCGATGACAACGGTCACAAGGACTGGCGGGAAGTAAAAGAAGGCACGGTTGAAAGTTTTTGGATGGGACAGAATTTCTAGCTATAAAAGAAAGACTGACGAAAACGGTTTAATGGTCTTTTTCTTGCAAGAAAGAAGAGTACAAAAAGTGAAATTCTAGTCGGTGTAATGTAATTGTAGATTATATAATCTTTTTGGGGACTATTACGTTTCACTTTTCTTGCTTTCTCTCATCGCTTTTGAAAACATTTTGAAGAGCTTGAATGTTGTTGTTTTTTCACGTTCCGCCTTCAAGGCTTAAAATTCCCTTTTTAGCTACACAATTCAAAAAGTTGCGTGGCAAAAAAAAAAGTTGGCGAGACTATTTATTTGATAAAATTGGTTGCAAATTGGTGATTTTGGATTTGCATAGCACGTACATGCATGTATTCCAACATCCCCTTCTTCATACCTCTATTACTCACATCTACGTATATGTATATATACATATCTCCAATATAACAAAACATTCTATTCCCACATTACTTTCTCACCGTGAAGATGGATAAACAATTTGGGGACTTAAGTTGTTATAGTATATATTACTCCCAAGGCACACCTGGACTTGTGACAAGATAACGGAATGGAGACAATGCAAAGAAGACGTCACAGTCCCCCAATCGTGCTTGTACGATATTCCAATACAGCAAGATGTTTCAAAACACAGCGAATGGGGAAAGAAAGAAAGAAAGAAAGGAAGAAGGGGGCGCGAAAGGAGTGCAAAATTGCAAACTTTGGCAATCATACTAGTAACATCAATTTATATGTAAAAGACAAACATATATAAAAAAAATACAGGCTATGAGTAAGTATGGATGGATTGGGTATATGAGGTAGGTAAGTATATACAAAGACAGAAAGAACAAAAACGAGAATATACATGATAAAGGCGCTTATGATATCCTTCTACATCGATATCCCCCCCCAAAAAAAGTGTGACATAAAATAACATGACATAACATAATGTGTCCAATAAATAATTCCTACTCCTCTTCCTCTCATATCCTTCGAAGGAATGAGGGGAAAAAATGCGGGATGAAGGAATGAATAGATATTTTATGCTTATAAACATAAACTCGCAACATTTCCAACAAACTAGAATGGCCAAACAACCCAAGAACCATTTTCTTCCAAGAAGAAAACAATGGAATGAATTAATGATGACAGCCAAATATAACCCATTTTACAGCATAAAAATGAACCAGCGAAAGTTTCCCTCGAGGAAGATGATAGTGCTAAAAGCGAAAGAAAACAAAAAGAAATCGGGGTTCGTGATTTTTGTCGTCCTCTTCTCATTCATAAACGTTTTTGTCCTCGTCATATGAGTTGGCTAAATAGCAAAAAACTCGTTAGCCAAATTGATACTCAATGTTAAAAGGAGATAATTTGTATCCTTATCAAAGACAGAGCAGAGGAGAGCAGCAAAAAGCTTACGACTAATCTCATTTTTCCCCTTCCCAAAATGCGATGATGATGATTTGCTACTGCTAAACAATCCCAGCATTGTACTCTCTCTTCTCTTCTTCTTTCCTTCGATCGGTACATTCAGTGACGATGCCGGCGATTGACTTCTCTCGTGATTTTGTTGTTGTTGTTGTTGCTGCTGCTGTTGTTTCTCCTGTCTCGTCGTTTCCATCAAGTTTCTAAAATTCTGCTGGTCTGCTCTCCGTTTTTCCTCTGCAGCTATGGAGACGTCAAACGACATTTTTCTTGGTGTTGACGGTAGACCGACGCTAGCGCCACCAGATGGTGCATTGAGGTGTGTTGTGTGGGTATTCTGATCTGTATTTGACACAGTTTCTAACGATGGTTCTTCATATCCTTCCTCATTGGGCTTGATAAAGATTGATGGAAATTCGAGCAAGAAGAGTGAGAAGACACCAGCAGGTATGTTCAATGTGGGCGAGAAGACAATGCCAACATTGCGTACAGTCATCTTATTGACGTCGCAATTGTCTACAATTGTAATCAGGTGGCTGGCGAGCAGTTTGAGGAGAGTGAAGTTTTCTATTGGTAGACAGTGAACTAGCTCGTTGAGTCGGTTGATTCGTCGGATTCTGTCATCGGATTCTACAAGCAGAGTGTGTTAGTCGCCTGAACTTCATGTATGCGATATCACAGAACAGAAACTTACCGAGGACAGCCAGAAAATCGCCGTGTAGCTCACGAGTCAAGACAGTGGCAGGTAGCTCACGTAGGTACAGTTTGAGAAGGCCAGCAACAGCATGTATATCATGATATTGTTCATCCATCATCAAATTGTAGTCAGTTTCGTTATTGAATCGCTCTCTCAAAGCTTTGATAGCAGTATTTGACCCGCTAAGTCTGAAGATACCTTCTTCCCTAGCAGCATTCTTAGCATCGAGATACTCGATCGTTCTGTAAACGACAGATGGAATGACTAGGTCAACGCCGACGGGTCGACTCAATTCAACTGCATCTCCTAGTGGTGCACCAAAGATACTTCTGTTGTTGGGTATTCTCATAGATTGAATCTGTTCGCCATTCGGTGTCCCCGAATTGACTGGTGCTTCGGTAGAAGATTTGTTTCTGAAACCCCAGATACCCTTCTTTTTAACCTTGTCATGTGTGACAGGCTTATTGCCCCAGGCTGTTACGTTTGTGATGACATTACCATTCACTGGGCCAGAGATTGGTGCCGTTGTCTTTGTTAAACCTGTAGGTGCAGGTGAGGTTACAATTGACGGTATTGGGGACGTTCCACGATGACCTTCAGGCGGCGTAGGTCCTCTTGCTGGGGCTTGACCAGGAACAGTCGCATCGTAAGGCACAGCTCGAAGATTTTCGTTGACAGCCTCATTCGTGTCACGGTGTGAGGAGCTTGGAGATGGCTCGTCCTTCTCACTTTTCCAATCAATATATTGCATCAAACAAGACACCCAATCATCACGTTCCACATCACTCTCTGCACAAAGAACGTGTCTGACTACGCTACTGGTGTCCTTTCTTTTTGGTTCAAGGATTAGAAAGGCGTGGCGATACTGGTTATCAGAATCGTTGTGTTCTCCTTCTGGCTTCTGATGGCTGGACTGTTTACCAATTTGAGCTTGTGGAAGTCGAATGGATCCTAAATGAGCGCCTCCTGGAGTCTCAAAATACCTCAAGACAGGCCCATCAAGAACGAAGAATCGAGATTTCCATCCTCCAAAATTCTTGCCTCGTATTGTAAGATAGCCTTCCTTGATGATTTTATCACCAGGCATATATGGTGATCCTGCGATAGATTGTTCTTTGATACTTCCACTATCACTACCTTGACTTTGTGAATCAACAATATCTACAGAGAGATATTCGCATAGATTCTGCGCTGCTCTTTCATCCAAAGGAACTGTGCTCAAGACAGCAGCAAAATAATCTTCTATGGCAACCTTTCTCGCATCAACCTTGGCTGGTGCGTGACTTGAAAACAATGCTTTCTCAGGTAATCTGGCGTTGAAATTCTTTGGGTTGGCATAGCGTTTCATATTTGCATCTAGAGGTCCGAGTGAGTTTACATCTTTTTCCAACCTCCACAGTTCGCTTCCATTGCTTCGCGAACAGACGGCCATTACAAACACCAGCTGTTCTCTCGTTTTCGATGAATCAGCGTTTCGAATAGTTTTCACTCGTGTCGACAGAACACGAGGATCAATTGTCTGTAATGCAGGAGGTACTATAAGAAGATTTGTGTCATTCCCTTTGGCAATACTGTCCAGACTCGTATCCTTCTGATAGTCGCCTGGTAATTTCTCCTCCACCTTGATTTCCTTAGTCAAAGCTTTCATTGGTGGTGCAATTCCCATCAACTGTTCGCCTATGGAATTTGATGGTTGATCAGACATGTTTGTCAAGAATGATTGTTTCAGTCTCGGTGATAGCACTCTCGGGCTGCTTGGGACAAAAGACATCCCCCCTTGTAGCGCAAACCCTCCTCTTGGCGACTGGGGTAGTCCGACAAAAGCCCGTGGAGACAATGGTGGCGACGTCGGTCCACCATCTCGAGGTGGCCGTGGTGCAAACATGGGCGAAGCCAAAGGTCTATCCATAGGTCTTGGGCTTAGAGGCAGTCCCAGAGGTATGGCATTTGGGCTCTTCAGAGCCATTGGTAACGACTTGTTCATTTGTCTCTTCGCGGATAATCCAGCACCTGGAGCGATCAACACAGTTGACTTCATAGAATCAGCCTGCGGTATTTCCTCCAAGTCTCCAATCTTGATCATTCTCGGTGACATTGGTGGACTTTCGCTTCTCTCTGTGTTGTGGTCGCCTGATGTGTGATCATCAGAAGCGCTGCGTGACATATCCAATGGCACCTACAAGGTCAGTTACTGTACTTCTTCATGTTTGTGGTTTACACTTACATTCTCTTTTCCTTCATTATCTCTGCTTTGTTGATTGTTGTCATGTTGGATGCTGTAACCTTGACTGGCATTCTGAAGTTGAAGTGGCGCAGGAGCTTTCCTTCTGCTCACGGTCGGCGTGATCATTCCAGATTCGTCCAGGGTTGTATTCGATGATAGTTCCAGCGGGATTAGATTTTTGCTTCTAGCGGTAGCTTGAAACTGAGGTGGCAGCGTAGACGATGACATGGCAACATTTGCCTCTGCTTCGGCAATGTGTGCAGTGGGAGAAGGCATGTTTTCTTCTGCCGATTGCCTCAAAGAGTGTTCTTGTTCAAATCCAGCTTTTGGTGTGATGGGGTATGGTGCGATAGATTCATCTACAGAACCAACCGAATTCATTCGCCCAAGATATTTTGGATCAATCTCATCTTCTTGGCTCAGAGTAGACTCATATGGAGAAACGTCAGGCTCGAGCTGTTCTGTAGGCGTAGACGCTTCCGAGAGTTGTAACGATTCTGTGGAAGGGGTATGAGTAGGTAGAGGTGGGACTGCTGAGAGATGCTCCTTCAATTTTTTCCGATATTTCTCCTTGTCCTTCATTGCCTTCTCTAAGTCTCTATTTAAGCTAAGAATCATGGCTCTTTGTTTGTCTACCAGTCTCCATAGCTGAGCATTTTGTGAGGCGGCTTGTGATTTGTCCTTGATGAGATGTTGAATTACCAATTCTGCAGAACCTGCTGTTGATATGAGAGCTGCAATCTCTTCAGAAGAGGCCTTTCCAGATGGACTGGCTCCGTTAACACTTACGCCTGATAATGTCGATATTGCAGAATCAATTGACGACGACCGAGGTGTGTTGCGCAAATACGGTGGAGCGCCAGCTACCTCACTTGCTTGTGCCATGCTTCCTTTCGTCTCTCGAGAGAAAGCAGACTCCGGAACAGATGTCAAGGGTTTGAGTCTTGTTTGACCAGTGATGGATGGGTTGATTCGCTTCCCGCTGCTTGTTCTAGTGACTACAGGAAAAGCAGAGAAGGATTCGTTACTCGACGTGGAGGGTGATCGATGTGGTGAGTTTGACGATCTTGTTGTATATTCGGATGTATGACTGCGGAAAGAACTCTTGGACAGTCGTCTGAGCGAAGCAGATGGTGATTGGTCGAGGTAGAGGTTTGAGTCTTCAGCTTGTCTCTCTGCTTGTGCATAAAACTGCTCGGTTGTGGGTCTACTAGTAGGAGATTTTAGGTCCGCGCCCAATCTATTCCATTCGAGCTCCTTTTGTATAAACTGATCTCTTGTTCTAGGTGATGCAAGCGCCAGCTCTGTCGCCTCTATAGCGCGTTTCCGGCCTTCCTCAAAAGAAAGCTGTTGCGGTCTGTTAATTCGGATCGTGCGAGGAACTGACGAATCCAAAGAACTCTGTTGTGTAGGACTCGATAGTTGCCGGAAGACGTTATACTGAGATGGTCCCGATTTTTGTTGTTGCTGTAATTCTTGGCCTCGAGTTACCGGAGAACCGTGATTGTTGTTGCTTTGAGAGTGAGGTGAGGAAGAAGGAATGGAGCGAAGAGGAGAAAGAGGGGGAGGAGCAGGAGGGGGGTGGTGTGAGTTTGTGCTAAAGGATGTAGATGTGGAGGTGAGATTGTGGTGATTGTGGTGGTGATCGTCAAAGAAGGGTGCAGACAAGGATTGAAAGTGCGACATTATGTCAAAAAAAAACAAAAAAGGCTAGCAAGTAAGCAGCTTTGTAATTCTATCTATCTATGGTTTGTACACGACACCTCAAAACTCCCTGTTCTGTTTTACCTTTGATAATAAAGAGGGTGTAATGTTTGATATTTCTTTTACGGAAAGACCTGTAAAGCAATGCAGTGAGTGTATCAATTCAACCGTATTGAATAATACAACGGCAAGTGGGACCGCGAAATTGCAGTGGGGTGATGATTGAGTTTCTGATTCAATCCACCGTGCCCTCAGATGACTACTAAACAAAGTGGCAGCAGCTTTGTTCGGTAAATGATGTTTGGACAAGTCAGGATATGAGCGGCAGGGCACAGTCACCCAAGCGGCCGTTCGAGAAATCCAGCCAGTGTTTAGAGGGTTGGCTGAACTAACTTCCCCTGTCACTCTACAAGGGAGGGGGCAAGTTGTATGGAAAGCCTCTGATAATTTCTCCACTGACGAAAAAAGTTGCAACAAATAAGATGTTGCAGGACCTGCGGATACAGGAGGCGAAGGCTCGAATAAATGCTTAAGTGGAATGGCTAATCTAAGTCTAATTAGACAAAATATATCAATTCTACCCTGATGGCTGAAGTTTATCATAAACTTGAACTTGTGACTGTTGCTTCTAGCAAATGAAATCTGGGATGTAAGCTTACCTTGGGCGCTTAGATTGAGCAAGGCGATTTGTTGTAAAGCCTTAAACACCACAACACTTTACAAGTTGTCTGATATTCACAATGTCAGCAGAGTGAAGAGTGAATGCAAGATTTCAAGTCAGCTGAAGAGTGAGCAGAACGTTGAACTTACCTCTCTGTATGATACGGCGTTGAGTAAGTCAATATAGATAGAAGCGCTTCTGGAAAATTAAATATGTGCCGTGTCGAGAAGGGCCTTGTTGTAGCTGGTAAAACATATCACAAAATTAGTAAATTGGCTCAAGCCAAAGATTGTACTGCAAGACGAAAGTGTTTTTTGGTAGCAATAATAAGTGAGATGCTTGGGAAAAGAACCTACATAGTTGTGCTCAGTATGCGCTCCGAATGTCAAAGTCGGCGGCTGGTAATCTTGAGGATAATCTTGATATCTCAATATCTGTCGTGAAAAGCTTGCAACGCTTGCAATCTGCAGACGGTCGGCGCACTGTGGCCTTTCGTAGAGGTAAAGTTCTTTCGAAATGATTGAAGATGATGTATATCAAGGAGAAAAGTCAAAGTCACCAGAGCTGCGATACTGGTCGATATATCACGCGAAGAGCATTTTCACTGTCCCTTTTGCATCTTTGTCAAAGAAAAACGTCCTGGATAAGAATATCCACAGCTGTGGTTTGAAAGAAACTATATGCCTACAACATTCAGGGAACCCCAAACAAACCCGCATGTCCATTTGACGTCTTGTATCCAAAGAATGCTTCCTTTGTTGACAGCACTATAGCTCTTCCTGCCTCGGGATACCCACTATGTGTTAGTCCTGACCCGGGGAGAGCCAACACCATTCTCTGGTTCGCTCATTCTGCAAACTTAGATCTTCTTGCCAATATATGTCACACATCATATAATTCGTAGCTTTTGCTATGATTATGGCTGGAAAGAA
>Ga0160427_10002980_pt1 | contig 10043 bp, 8 predicted proteins | sample SolpanmetagenomL_FD_108194 | JGI IMG/M metagenome (GOLD analysis project Ga0160427, IMG submission 108194) | Solar panel surface microbial communities from Lawrence Berkeley National Laboratory, California, USA - L | ecosystem: Engineered > Built environment > Solar panel > Unclassified ...
CAGCGAGACATATGTAAGTAAAGATTCGTAATGACAGTTCAACCTGCTTGTTGAAGGTTGTTTCTTATGTGTGTTCTCTAGGTTTAACTTTTACGTACACCGTGCTTCTCCTTCAATTCCTTTGATAGAGGAGCCGACATGATGACTCGTCGGACAGATGATGGCGCGCTGAAGTGGGCCTTTCTTGACTTTCGTCGTGAACATGCTAGTGCTATATATATTTGAAAAATCTCAAATCAGCATTTTGATTTTTCCACGCATCCGTCATTCTATCGAGACATGTATGTGCTTTTCATCCAGCAAATCCCCAATTCCAATTCCGATTGCATCAAAGATTCGAGGGAAAAGGTCTTTTGACAACAAGTCGGATGAGCAAGAGCAACGTACAGGTGTTTACTTTGGCCATTTCGTCGGTATTGCGTAAAGTGTCGTGTCGTGAATGCGTGGGAAGATGGAGGGCGTATTGGGGTCGAGCTGTCGTTGATTTGGAGGGTTGAATCTGTGAATCTCTGTATCAAGCCTGGACTCGCCTTACCTCGAAATCGCAGAACCTCGCTAATTTTAATTTTTTTGCTGGTGTTGGCTCGAATGGCTGATGGTTGGCTGTTTGGCTGGCCTGCATGGATTTGGGAGAGGTGACGATTGAGTGGGATTGGGGGTCTTTGCCCTGAGACGATGACAGATTGCTGACATAATAGGACTTTTTCCCGATGCAGTTAGATCTTCCTTCACGTCACAACAGAAGAAGAATTCATGAAGCATGACACGCGAAAACACGTGGTTGACAAGATGCGCAAGATTTGAATGAATGAATGAATGAATAATAAGAATAAGCAAAAGCATTTTCTTACAATGAATTTATCATGTTGATGGATGATGGATGATGATGATCCGAGGAATGGATGGACTAGTACGAGTTGATGCAGGCATGTCAACTCGTTAGATCTCCAAGTATTCACCCTGCCCGATGATGTGTGCTCTCTTGGTAGTCGCTCTTGTTCTGCGATTCTAAGAATACAATATATCAACATCTGGTAGACACTTGGATGAGAGCAACTCTTACAGGGCGGGATGTCTACTTGAGATGCAAAGACTCAACAGCCCGGAACAAGTGAATGGATGAGTGTCAAGAATCGGATGACTGATCGGCACATTCAGAGTCCATATCGAATCGTTGACTCGCGGAACGTCACTCTCGCGACGCCGTCTGAGTATTCGACTACCCAGGTGAACAACAATGGCAGATCATTACTACACATATCCAAATTCTCAAAATGTCTACCGAACGGCTCAAGAAGCATCTCAGGAATATCAGCGCATGCAACAAAGACAACAACAACAACAGCAGCGGGACCGGCAACAGTATCAAGGTCAGACAGCAAGTCAACAAGCGCAGCCACCACAGACTCAAGTACAGCAACAACAGCGAGACTTACATCACAACAAGCAAGACACTCGATCATATGGACAGCAGCAATATCCATACTATGCATCTGAACCCGCTGCCCGCCACAATAGCTTGCCCGATCCCAATTCATTGCGACCCTATGACAATTCACGCAGGCAAAGCAACACCAGCAACAACGCTGCACACGCAACAAGTTCATCACAGACACACACAAGCTATACAAGTACGCCTGGATCAGCCGTATACAGCCAAGGAAGGCTGGCCCAAAGTGATCCCGTGGTAGAGTTTGGGTTGAATAGAACTAGGCCTACTACAAACGCCACATATGATCATCAGGTGAGGCAGCCTGCGACACAGGCAAACAAGCAACACGGAAACCCGGTTGAGAGAACAAATTTGGACACATGGGACTATGACCACAATCGTAATTTGGGTAGAGGCACAACTTCTAGCTTAGATGATACTACATTGCAACCAAGTGGAGGAGCGTTTACACCAAGCACACAATCCAGTATACTGCATCAATATCAGAGACCTGGGGAGTATTACCCACAGAACTCTCTTCACACAGCTGCTACAGCTACACCAGTGGTACAAGATTCGATACAGCCATATGCCACCACTACATATGCACCGTATTCATACAACGTTTCTGCTCCCGCCTCTGAAGACTCTGTAACCACAGGTGGAAGAGCAGCTCCAAGGCAATCAGTATTGTCAAGCTACCCCAGACCAGAAATGCAAACAGTACATGGCCGAACTCCTTCAAGTGATCTGAGATCAGTCTCGTACCAGGCCTCAACTATAAGCGATGTAGAGCCCATTTCTCGACCTGCGATGAGTGTACAGCAAACAATATCAACTCGTGGTTATTCTTCTACTGCTCCAACATTATTGCAAAATACAAGCTATACATCCAACATACACTCAGTATCACCTCCTCTAGTACCTGCGACAACTCAAATGGAAGTTGCAAGAACTGCATCTCCTGCGACGGCGAACAGTGTACACAAAAAGGAAAGTAACAATCCATATACGACGAGGGGTCCAGTTCCACTTTCTGAGACCATAAGAAATGCGAAAAGGTCCAGTCTTATGGCAGCACATTCAAAGAACAGCTCTGGTGGTATAGGGAACACTGCCCCTTATCGAGATGGGTCACAAACGGTTGAATCTGGTCCATTGATGCAGGATGCAACCAGCAGACAAACAATATCTACCAATCATAACAACAGAGTTCAAACTCACGACTATCAACAGTCAGAGCAGGGCCCGGTGCTGTCCACAACAGACACAAATCCATCCCAACAAGACTTGTCTACATCCTTTTCAAACAAGGACTCTAGGTACACAGATAGTCCTTCTGCAGCAGTTCAGACTTTGCAACAGCTACCAGCACCACAGCACTTACATCAGCAGCCAGAAAAGAAGTCGTCTAAGAAGAACTCGACTGGTGCTGGAAGAAGAGCTCCAAAAGCATCTTCCAATAAGCAGAATACCGCAAGTCAGATCCAGATGCAGAGGAATGCAGATCAGTTTGCGTCAAACACTCCCTTATATACAGCGTCTACTCACATCTCGAAGCCTCAGACTTCTCCAGACCCTCATCATGTACGATTGCCTTCAACCACTGATACGGTCTCTCATACTCAGCAAAAGTTGCACAAGGGTCTGTCCCCTAGTCTGCAAGCTCTTCCACTGTACTCAACAAATCGTATCTCAGCAAATTCAACTCTGACGGCTCAGAGCGACGTTCAATCTGATGCTCAACAATCCACAACAGAAGTGCCCCCAGCTTCCCGATCGCCGGCAATTGTGGAGAGTCATTCAAACTTGTCAGAAAGTTCAAAAGTTTCTGCTCCAGCTTCAAAATCAGATGCTGATATTGACGCGGCAACGATGGAACGGCATATGCGTGAAATGGTAGAGAAGATGCGAGAGTACCAAGCTGCGAATCCAGCCGCCTTTCATGCAATCTGGGAAACTGTAAAAAAGCCAGCACGCACGGCACCTGCGATGGCTTTGAGTAAAAGCACAGGTGTAGTACGAAGCCCTGCATCTACTAGCGTCAAGATGGCAAACACAGCGCAAGTGGAGAACCAAAATACATTGGCCTCCAGTGTTGGTACGAGTCTGGAGGGCCCAACGATCAGACAGCTACCTGTATCTTACGAAAACGAGAACCGGCCACGTGAGCAACCTCGACTTAATGTGGAACCAATGAAGGAAGTAGTTCCTACTGTCCCACCCGATTCTCATGCTCAAAGCATGGATACCACAAATGACGCAGAGGAAACGGATGCAGCGTGGCCAGAGAAGAAAACTGAGGCCCTGGCTTTAGCAGCCGTAAGATTGCTATCGCGTCCAGATCTTCCATTGTCACCCTCGGTAGTTATGGAGTACCTAAACGAAAATCCAAACTTTATGGGGTTGTGCGAACGGCTTGAGGTTATGGGGTATGCTTTTGAAAGGCACCGATTAGCTCAGGAACTACTCGCTGCTACACGAGATCAAGAAGAATTATATGCCTCAACGGACCAGCCAGCCACCACCAGTCCCGTCGCCATCACCGGCCGAGCTGTAGTCTCAAAGCCCATTGTAACTTACTATGACCTGACATCTCAGGAGGATATGGGTTCTCGTCATAAGGACTCGGGAACACCCCAGGATAACTCCTTTCAGCCGCCCAAGAAAGAGAAGACCAAAAAATCACCGGGAAGGCCACGAAAATCTACACTGCTCGATGATAGGTCCATTGCAGACAATGCTAATGTGTCTGTTGATGAGCAGCTGACCCGCAAGCAATCGCTGCAAGAAGTTCAAGCACCTCGGGCAGAAGCTCAGCAGAGCATGTCATCAATTGCGATGGATCAATCTTTCGATCCAAGTGTCTCAAATTTGACGACAGCCGACGATGTGTTGAACGTTCCACGAAAGCATGTTTCTGAGTTGACGCCTTCATCAAGAGCATCGAATGACAAAGATTCTAAACGACCACACCCTCAAGGTGCAAATGTTTCAATTCCGAGGCATCTCACGCCACAGTCCATTCGGTCTTTTACTCCCAGGGATATCACAGAGTCTACATCCAACCAATTTCATGATATGTCAAACCACTCATATGTTTCGCCTGCACTTGTTCATAAACAAGTGCTTCCGCCTGCGCCGCCTACTCTCCCGTCTCGAAGCGTGGGACTGGAACATGGCCAGTTGTCTAGCCAAAAGCATCCTTCTTCTGCGGAGCATGATCCAAGTGAAGCTTTAAAGGCTCTCAACAAGCAGCAGTTCGACGCGCAGCAGTCACGTTTTCGTATAAATAGTCACCCACAAAGTTCATCGGCAGACCAATATCAACCAAGGTGAGTCCAAAAAAGATTCATCCGTTTTACCTCAGAGTGAATACTGATTTTGTGTTCTAGTCCGTACACACCTGGGATAACTTACAATGGGACACCTAGCTTCCGAAAGGCTGATCCACAGTTATATCAACCAGTGAAGGCAAATGATATGATTCGGAATGATCGGAAAGTGCATGATCATGATACACCTATCAACGACAAGCAATCATTCCCAGACACAGTAGACCGGGCTGCGTCATATACGGGTAACACTGGTCCTGCTCAAAATGGTACGTATAGACAGGCCCAAAGTGTTGGAAATCCCATATTGACAGAAACAAATACAGGATCAGCAACCCTAATTTTACCATCGCAAGCCATCAGTGATGTGTCACCAATGAACAAGAATATTGTAGACGACAGTTTACTCTACCCAAGGCGAAAGAGGCTGCCTCTTCCTGTACCTAGATTCACGCGCGAACAAGCACGAAGAACTAACAAGTACGATCCAAAGACAATTGCTTGGGCAGTTCTTATCGCGACGGGCCGTCATGCTACAATGAAACCGCTAAATGACGACTTTTCAAATCTCAAAAAACTCCATCCGGACAGCTTCGACAACACATCTGACCTAGAAGAGATCCCCTGGCAGTTGTATGATCCAGATCCTAATTATGTAGACAAGGTCGACTCCGACATTGAGATGGAGGGGACTGCTGCTGTAGAATCAAGAATGGTTGATGTCGATTCTGATATCGAGATAGTTTCACCACATTTTTCGCAGTCTACAACTAAGACAATAGCATTTGATAGCGATAGGATGATGATGACAAAAGATGTTGCGCAGGGCGACGGAATCACAAGGTCGTCCACAATGGGAAATCACATGACTCCCAAAGCACAAGGAATTCAAAACAACCAAAAAAGCAAACCAAACCTTGTGGATCTTACCACAATCACTCCAAGGAACAAACTCTCCACATCCACTAATTCACCTGTCGAGTCAAGCATCAAAAGAGGCCGTGGTAGGCCAAGAAGAAATCCTCTTGCAAATTCACCAGCAACTTCCGTGAAATACAACAAAATGAGTTTGACACCAAATAATGACGAGTCTGAGTCTAATAAACATAAAAGGCCAAGATTAAGTGTAGTGTCAATGCCTGAGCCAGCACTTCATGGCTCTTCAGACCATGGATTATCAGACCACGCATGTCGTTGGGAAAATTGTGGTGCAGAATTGCATAATCTCCCTACCTTGTACAAACACGTTATGAAAAAGCATAAACCCGACGAATCCTATGGCAGATACCAATGTTTCTGGGATGGCTGTAAAAAGGACAAACGCCACGAACAGCCTTCAGGTATCGCCAGTTCTGTTTCCCCAAGAGATCCAGCAAGCAGCAGTCAAAGAAAGGAGTTTCCATCACTGGAGACTTGGGAATCTCATATGCTCTTAGATCATCTCGAGAAGATCAGAGGTTCTGTTGGAGAAGGACCTATTGGTGGTTTCGGTGCGTCATCTGAAACCTGATACGAAAACACATACTTTGGCCTTCATAGTTCACCATCTTTTCATTCTCAAGACATATCGCACTAACTCTTATTTTCTGTTCTTTTCTATGGTCCCTTCGCTTCACTCTAGTGCCAATCAACGCAGACACTTATAAACCCCCAAAATCTGCCGAGCGTCTTAGCAGTAGATCGATTACCCCAATTTCTACCCCTGCACCAGCTGGATATCAGTTCACACCCCCACCTGGATTTCCTGCAAGTAAAGAGTTTCGTAAAGCTCATGAACCAGTGAAAAAAGTGGAACCAGTGAAACCACCTGTGCCTGCACGACCAATGAGTTTTCGAGAATGGTGCTGGAATGAAGAGCTGGGGATTGTGCTTGGTGGAGCAGGAATGCATGGGAATATTCCACAGTGGATGAAGGAGTGTAAATGGAATATGTCGCCGAGTGTCATACACCTCAACAAGACTCAGCACAGTGATCTGGAAGATACTCCGGAGCGCAAACTTGAAAAGAGTCTCGAAGAGCAAGAGAAGAGGAGGCAGGAAGAGGTGGAGAAGAGCAAGGCGAAGGAGAAAGAACTGGAGAAGTGGTGGTTGAGGGATTAATCCAGACCTTACGCATTTTAGAGCGTGCTTTTCAAGCTATATCTCCCTTGCTCTCATACGCTAGTGGTCGTTTCTCGTCTCCAGACATTTCTTGTATGGATTCATTATTTTATTTTTCCCCAATCTTCGTCTTTTCATTATATCACAGCCAGCTTCTTATTCAGCATTACTTTTTTCAGTACTCTATGTACATTCATCACTGGCGTTGGGAAGCGGGTTGTTCTTTCATATTTACTGTTTAAACGGGATTGTATTTCCTCCGGGGATGTCTTTTTCAAAAAAAACGGATTTGGAGTACTGGATTCTAGCGATATCGGAATTCTCAATCAATGCACTGGATTATCATTAATCATGTCATCATACATTTACTTCTAATTCATAATGTAATCAGGATAAACAATGAAGCGGAACATTGTCGATCCTTCGTTAAGGACTTTTTATGTAAACTATCTGGGTACAATATCTGGGTACAATCCAGGCATGAGCAATGTTCACCGTCTAGAGCTCCGTCTTCAAGATGGTTTTACCTCCCTCTCCCTCTGCCGCTTCTTCTGCAAAATATGCAAAATACACGAGAGTTAATGCTAAACACACGACAAAATATATTCCCATAGGTGCTAGCAAAAAGATGAGAGGTACTTGAGTCCTCCTCTTTCCAGCCATTGCGGTAAACTGAGCATCCAGATTTTCCGCCATCTTCTCCTTTGAAAATTCCGTCAAGACTCGCTTCTTGGCTCTATTACTTAATGCGCTTCGTTCCTTGTCTGAAAATTGGAAAAGTACTGTTCTCATAACGTCGGTCCATAGTGGTGGATCGGGCTGTCGAAGCCAGCCTGTGACGCCGTCGTCTTGTACTGACTCTAGGGGACCTCCAGTGTTTGTGGCGAGGACTGGTGTCTATTTTCGTAAGATGTCATTAACATCGTGATTGATCCTTGTGTAGGAGTGCAAACGTATTTTTTATGGAAAAAAAAAGTGTGATGGACTTTACAAAGAAGGAGAAGAACTTACTCCTGCTAGCATAGCCTCAAGTGGTACAATTCCAAAATGTTCGTTTGAAGGAGTATAAACGAGCAAGTTTGCAGAGTTGAGTAGTATGGTTTTCAGCTTTGATGGGATTGATAGAAGGAATAAGACCTCAATCTCTTTTGGAACTGTCAACGAGGTGATAAAGTTGTTGCATGTAGTCGAAGATAGATCAAGTGAAGTTGCCAAGTTTACAAGGCTCGAGTGATAAATTACGTTTTCTGCAACTCGAGGGTCATATCCACCTGTTTTGTAAATGTCAATATTGATTATCTAGCACAAGATTTCGGTGGATGGGTTTAACCTGCGATGACTAGTCGTACAGACTGTCTTTCGTCCTTACTTAAGCCTGCAAATGCTTTAATTGCCAGCTCAATGTTCTTCTTCTTTTCGAATCGGTTGATCGACAATATCAGCTTACGATTACTGTCAACAAATTGGAGACTGTCGCTATCCTCTTTGGAAAACGAAGATGAAATTTCTGTGTCGACGCATGGATAAACTACGTCTGGTACGACATCAATTGTTGGAAATGCAAGTTTAAATACACTTGCGGTGTACTTGCTATTGACTACAATTGTGTCGGCCAAGCCAGTTGTTAACCCTTCTATCCAGTCGAACGGTATCCTGTACAACGATTTGATAGCAGATTGTCGTGACGCCAGGAGTTTGTCTGGAAAATGACAATAGAATAGTATTCGAGTGTAGGGAAGCTTCCATCGCAGGAGCGGTATACACGCTGACAATTGATCGACAAAGAAGGCATTAACATTTTTGAAATCTTCTCGACAAGACGATGAGTAGAGAAGTAAGAAAGCTAGATGGATCTGTCGTAGTATCGCACACAGAATCGAGAATCGGCCACCAATGTTTGGTGGGATGATGGTGTTGCCGCGAACACGAACTTTTAAAGTGCCTACAATTCGAGAGAAAGAAGACGCAAAAGTCAGTCATTGGAATAGATGAGAAGGCCAAGATAGCAAAGGAAGGCAGAGTGAGAATCATTGGGCCTTCTGAGAGCGTACCATACCGTCTTTTGCTTCGTCAAAGCAATGGTTTGGATCGCAGTGGGATGTGTATATGATCACTTCATGACCCTTCTTCTGAAGCCCAACTGCAGCATCGACGACTAGCCGTTCAGCTCCTCCAATTCCAAGATCTGGATGAATGAAGATGATCTTCTTCTTTGCCATGTCGCAATTGCTTCTTGCGATAGCTCCAACTTGGTTAGATTATTACTTTATTAAATATGATGGATTATTTAAATGAGTGCATGGATGTAAGGAAGGATAGATGAATGGTCCCTTGGTCGTAGATTTGATGAATTAAACTCCGAGATCTCCCAACTGCACATCCTTCCTCGTCATGAGAAGCAAACAAATGAATGAATGAACTGTGTATAGCATTCCAACAACATCACCACCGCCATCATTATTGTGCTTCGATATTTTTATCAATTAATTCTATACTACCGGACAGTTACCAATTGTGAGGTACGAAGTTAATTTACGTCTCGCAAATTGAATGTAATTATTCATAATAATTCCATGTTGCTCAGTACGCTGTGATGTGATCGTCATTGTGGTTTGTATGGAGTTTGTTTGACTTGAAGCAACCTTCTAACAATGTGATCATTAGAACAAGACCAGCCATCTGGAAGAGATTCAAGTTGTGTGACAAAAAGCATCAATTGTGCATCGACAAGCAGCTCGTGCTCTATATAGACATCAGCATATCACGAAGTATGGCATAGCGACAGTGCCTATCAGTAACCTCGAAAACATCTGACAACATCTGACTCGTCAAAAAAGCAGACGCTTATGACTCACGCGTCGTTGAGACAGTTGCATGTTACACGGTTTTCAATTAAAGTGCTACAAAAGCTCAGGTCTATATCAAACTTTCGCAGATTTGCAGTGGTTGCAATTTCAAGAAATCCAAAGTCAAAACAAACCAAAAAAGGCGAAGCCAATATAGGCGAAAAAGAAGAATCTTGAGAAGAAGAAGAGGAAAATGGCGCAAACAAATCCAAAACAACTGCGCATAGCTGTCGAAGGTTGTGTAGGTACCCGTTCAAAAGTTTGTGCATGTCAAAAATGACTTTGAAGCTGATGAACATTAGGGTCATGGAACGCTGGATGCTATTTATG
>Ga0160427_10002981_pt1 | contig 10042 bp, 5 predicted proteins | sample SolpanmetagenomL_FD_108194 | JGI IMG/M metagenome (GOLD analysis project Ga0160427, IMG submission 108194) | Solar panel surface microbial communities from Lawrence Berkeley National Laboratory, California, USA - L | ecosystem: Engineered > Built environment > Solar panel > Unclassified ...
ACGATTCAAGGAGCGCAAGTACAAGCATCTCATGGTACAAAGGGTATGTACAATTCACTTTTTTAGGTAGCCTGGAGGGATTCAAAACAATTGCTGACACAAGATTTAGGGCTATGCGGCGCTCAATAGCGACTTTGATAATTTCTATGTTCGTCGCTTGAAGGGTCGTATTGATGACTGCTTTAGTCGTCCGATCACTGGAGTTCCTGGTCGTTATATCACTTTGCTAGACCGTGCTACTGATAACTACAACGAGACATTTCAATTTACCGGTGGTAGAACCGAGACTCTAAACATGAGCTCATACAACTACCTTGGTTTCGCACAATCTGAAGGGCCTTGCGCTGATGCCGTCGAAGATACATTGAAGAGGTATGGTGTTTCATCTGCTGGAACTCGCTCTGAGGGTGGTACAATGGACATGCATATGGAAGCCGAGAATCTGGTTGCAAAATTCGTTGGCAAGCAGGCATCTTTGATCTTCTCCATGGGATTCGGAACCAACGCCAACATCTTTCCCGCTCTTGTTTCCAAAGGTTGTCTCGTCATCTCTGATGAACTCAATCACGCATCTATCCGTCAAGGCGCTCGTTTGTCTGGGGCTATTATCGATATGTTTCCACACAACAACATGAAAAAGCTTGAGAAGAAAATCCGGGACCATATTGCCCAGGGTCAACCACGAACTCATCGTCCATGGAAGAAGATTCTTGTCGTTGTTGAAGGTCTTTACTCGATGGAAGGTACTATGTGCCCTTTGCCTGACCTTGTTCGACTACGAAAGAAGTATGGATTTTATCTGTTTGTAGATGAAGCACATTCTATTGGAGCTCTAGGGCCACGTGGCCGTGGTGTCTGCGACTTCTTTGGTGTCGATCCAAAGGACGTAGATATCTTGATGGGAACCTTCACAAAGTCCTTCGGTGCCAATGGTGGATATGTTGCTGGAGATAAGGTCATTGTTGATAAATTGCGAGTTACCAATGCCGGCGTCATTCTCGGCGAAAGCCCAGCACCCGGTGTTGTCACTCAGATGATTGCCGCACTCCGCATGATTACAGGTGAATTGAATACAGGAGAAGGAGAGGAACGTCTGCAACGACTTGCCTTCAATTCAAGATATCTCCGACTTGGTCTTAAGCGCTTAGGTTTTATCGTAAGCGGTCACGACGATTCGCCAATCATCCCAGTCATGCTTTACAATCCTGCAAAGATGCCTGCCTTCTCACATGAGATGCTTAAGCGCAAGATATCCGTTGTTATTGTCGGATATCCTGCAACGCCTCTCGTCAGCTCACGTGCACGTTTCTGTGTCTCCGCTTCTCACAACAAGGAAGATCTCGATAGATTGCTACGTGCGTGCGACGAAATTGGAGATTTGCTTCAACTGAAGTTTTCTAGTGGTATTGCTGGTGGTGCCATTCCGCTTCCCGAGGGTATCACTTGGGAGATGGAGAAGGAGAGAATCGCCGAGGGTGGTAAAATCGTTCCACCGAGATGGCCAATCGAGGAGGTTGTTAAAAGAGGTGTTCAAGATGCTAAACTACCATTGAGATGAGAGTTTAGCGATTCTAGAATTGCCTTTTCATTGTACCATCCGCTAGGGTGCAAATCACTTTACATAGAGACCCTTCTTACATGACCGGCCTGGCATGTGGCTATGAGTCCTATGAAGTACTACGGAATTGACTTCCTCTTCAGCTTGTTCTTCTCTTATTTTTGTTTGATATCACCGGCGTCATGATGTTGTCGCGCTTCCAGATGTGTCCTTAATGGCATCTCTAGCTTCTCCCTTTTCAATCCCTTCTTCTACACTAGATTACGTTTTGGAGTTGTATGTGTGTGTCCTAGACTCTTCCGTTTATTAGCTTTTTCCTTCCTCTTCACACTTTACTTAATACCTGTTATTAATGATCCTCTACTTTTTCTTCATCAGTATCTTCGCAGAGACTTTCTGCCTCCCTCAACCTTGTTCTATAGACTTTTTTATCTTCACCTTTCTTCTTTCCTTCTCGTCGCGTTCACCCAGCCTAGAACCCCCTAATGTGTTCTTGAAACCATCCGAGACGTTTCTAGCAGAGCGTCGTACTAATGATAATGATGAATTGTCTAATACTTTCAACGTTGGGTTTTAATCACATGTGTATATTGTGCAATATCGTCATGTGAAGCAAAATAAACCTTAACAATCTCGATGCTTCTAGATTTTCATGCTATTCGACATTGATGGATTGCTATTTGATTTAGTTTCTATTAGAAGTGTAAGACAAACGTGATCTCGATGAAAGGATAATAAACCTGGGCACTTGAGTAGTTGTACTTACCAACCTTGCAAGTCATCGTTTGATCTAGAATCTCCAATTACGTACAGACTCAACTCAAACATTTGTTCTAGTTTATATTGCTACGCTTCCTTTAAATTAGTCGCCTTTTTTCCTTGAGAAAACTTGCATAGATATAGTTTGTCTTGTGAGTGTATTAATAATGGAGAGAACCTTTAGCTTTTTTCCCTCTCATTATTTTAGTGAATGGAGAATTATCTAGATTCATATGTCTAAGTAATATAGAGGGTCAAGTATAACAAAGGCAGTTACATATATACATAAATATACATGTACATGTGCGGGTGTATATGTCGATCACTGGGGGTTGAGTTATACAACGTACATGTACAATGGTATATTCTCTCTAACAAGATTGTTTTCTCTTTCGCTTTTCTTTATTCATTATTCTTATTATATGTCACTTGCTACTTCACAACGTCCATCTGATATTGATGTCAATAATATGGTGAGTGAACAAAAGATCTCGACCACGTATTGAGAAGCTTAAAGTAAGATTGTAGAGTAAGTGTCTAGAATTTTTGAGGATTACGTACGTGTTGATGAATCAAGGGATTTAGTATGGTCTGGTCTGGTCGGTCTTTCTTTCTATCTTTTCTCCCTCCCCTCCTCACTTTTTTTTATGTGGCAGTATACTTTGTATAACTATTTCTTAATTCCAGTTGTGTATATCGTGGTTTAAGTTTGAGATGGCGAATATTCGAAATCTTGGTAGATTTCTTGGATCAAAAAGGTCTGTAAAACCTGTTTCGTCCAGATTGGTAAGAATTTTCTTTCTAAACATGTGAGCGAGATCTGGTGACCGTGGCCTAGAGGAGTTTGTTTTTAGAGTTTAAATTCAGCATTTTTATCTAGGCAGGTCTAGGCAGAGATTTTTAATAGAACAATTGTATGTAGTTTACTACAATGACTTCATATCATGACTATGCTTAAGTAAATAGATCAGGGGATGTGTATATAGAGTGCAAGTCTTCCCGCTGGTTGATCTTCATCTCGACCCTGGTTGAATCAAAGACAACTTCTCAAACCAACTCTACCATATACGCTTATATTTGCAAAAAGATATACCCTTGAATAATATTTGTATGTTATCCTCTTCTCGAAAACTTACTGTTTTTTGTGCTTATTTCGATTTTATGTCTGGTTGCCTTCAACACATCCCTATGATCTCTCTAAACGTGCAATAACTTCACTCTATATATCAATTGATATTTGAAAGTTTATGGCTAATCATATTCAACAAATTGTATAGCTACAAACAAGTCATGAAGACTGCAATCGCTATACTTTTGGCATATGCTGGAATTGCTGTCGTAGCACTCCCTACGCCTGACATAGACTGGAGTGTATACGTAAAAGAAAACAAGAGAGAAGGTAAGTCCTAATTTAGTTTATCCAATCTTTCAAGCCTGCAATGCTAAAAAGCTCTCCTTCTCTCTTTCTAGCAAATTCTGCACCTGACATGGATTTTAACCAGTTCATATCTGAGAAGAGGGCTTCGGCTAGTCTTGGTGAGTTTTGTTCTTTTTTTCTTTTAATCTACTAAACAATTCTCTCCATCTATACATCTTTCCATTTTTTTTCAATCTACCAAAGATAATTCAAGAGATAGAAGAAGACTGACCGCCGTGTCCTTTGCGTACTATTATAGTTGACAAGCCTTCCCGCAAACCTCTCCTTGCTCGGTCTGCAGGCACAGCAGTTGACTTGTCTGGAGGAGCAGTAAGTAGTGGTACAAGGGCAGAACTAGACGCTCATGCAGATGAAATCGTTCCTGATGCTACTATTTATGTAAAGTCAGCTGTTGCAAAGGCAGATGGCGTCGTAGACACAGCTGTTGAGAGAGCAGATGGTGTGGTAGACACTCTCTCTGGAACTTCTGTGGATGTAGAGTCCAAGGGTTCTGCAAATATAGCTGATAACGGCAATGATGGAGCAGGTGCAAATGTCGATTTGAATACATCTACATCTGGTACCTACTAAAATTATGGAGTCTGGACCAGTCTGTTTGGAAATTTATGACTGGATGGAAAACGCTGTTGTCCATCAACAAGAGAAAACAAGTCTTTCTGGTAACAGAAATCGAAGGGACTGACTTTATAGTTAGATCTTGGAGATGTGTTGTTGTTCTCTGCTAGAGAGTTTACTACGTATGTAATTCAACTTTTGTGATCACATTTCAATGTTGGAAATTGGTATTGGTCTGGCCAGCTAGATACCAATCTAATTCAGAGTCTCTCTTTTGTGTATATAACAAGCTGTATGCTTATGTAGTCAATTATACGCTTATGTTGGTCGACAAATTATTTCAGACAAATAAGAACAATTTATCTATAAATTTACATATCCAGATTACAGATGAGTTGTGAGGCGTGTTGTGATTATACGAAGTAGTACCCATATAGATCATCACAAATAGGATGCAAGTTCAGTGTATGATTGTTTGATTCTTGATTTGTATCTGTTCTTTATATGATAGACATACATCCAACGTGGATGATTCAATAGACAATCAGGTTATGAATATACATTATGAGACTTGGGTGCTATATACATGTATGTGCGTTGAAGATTTAAATGATGAGAAACTGAAGTATTTAGAAGGCTAAGCTATGAAAGATGGTATGATCTAGCTATTGAAGACAAAGTAAGAGAAAAAATTGACGCACCTGATAATGATGATAATGACAATCATGACGATGATGATTTGTTGTGGACAACTGTCCTACGACTTGTAGTCGTCTTTCTTCATATTATGTACGCTATAAGCGTTGTCGATGAATATGAAGAGATTAAGCCATGTATATTAGGGGCAAGGGGGGTGTTTTTTGTTCCTTTATTTAACGACCGGAAATGGGGGACATGGACAGAATCCGCATACCTACAAGTTCACTGAGGCAGTCTGGGTGTGCAATGACTGTTGCTCAGCTACGTCTTGCTTACCAACGCGTAGGAAGGACTGGTACACTTGAGCACAGTTGAAGCCAGCGAGTGAGGGTGACCATGATATGTGAATCTACCACTCAGCGGTCCCTGAGAATCATGCTCCGTTGTCGAAGGTGTGTTGATGAGAAAAGTAAGAGGAAAGAGAAATTTTGGGGGCAGATTGGCTGTTTATATAGTCTTCAAACATTGGTTGTGTCTACTCTATTCCCGCTGTCTGAGGGACTTAATGACTGTATCCTCCTATTGAGCTATTTCTGAGATATCTTTTGTGATCATAACGGCAAGAATTTGCACCAGTCACTATAGATTTATTAATTCTTGTGTAGAATGAGCATTTTGTGAATGAGCAAGTATTTTGAGTCCAATGATAGTTTATTCAGAATAAACCCAACTCACTCACCCTCTTTATTTTTGTGCATACAATTGGCTCACACACATATTGGGATCACACGATCTTGTAACATGAGTAGTTTGTTACATACGAGGAAGCTAATAAACCCAATTTACTCACTCACTCACAATAGACGCATATCCTCTTACCAGACAATTTATCATGCCTAAGTTTATCCGGTGGTAAATGGCATATACGGGAAAAGTGCAAGATTTACCTTACTATCATTTGCTTTGTAATTCAATTAGTCGAGAGTAGCTATATATTTGTTTCACGAGTATATTTCAAGGTTAATTATAAGCAGTTATCATCGTCGTTTTGGAACTTGGATGTGGCTTAAAAAGTCTCAACATTTCAATATCGGGTGATTTGATTTGTTTTCCATAACATGTAATCGAACAAGGACGTATATTGAGAGAGTAAACTTTGAGAGCTTATACAAGCTCTATCAGGAATTGTATCATATGCGTGAGATGTGAATAGTAAGATTTTTTTAGCTTAAAAACGATGCATATAGAGGCCACAAATGCAAAGAACAATTTGGAAAAAGTTGATTGTCTAACGTTACACAAATTCTCGATACTTGAAAGTGGACACTGAAAGCCTGATCTGTTAATGGAAATGAATACATATGTGAATTGGCTCTTTGTGACGGGTACCTGCATTGTTCGGTTAACAAAGGGTTTGTTCAACACAATTCTTCTCACTTAGCTTAGTTTTTGTTCTTCCTTGAATGCAAACACTGGCACATATCGTATACGCATATTGTACTCTAGTCGCAACTTTGTATGGCATATTGATATTTATACAAGAAAGTAACTAGCGAATATAGTAAATGCGCATTATGATGCCATATAATTTCGGTTGCTTGACTATGGTCTGTATATACCTGTGTAGTTAATCTATAATTATGGCTTCATAAAAACAACGTTTATCCTGCTAGAAACGTTGTGCGGGATCCACATAAGTGTGCGATTCCAGTGCTTTTTCATCTTTTGTCATTAGATGGGACGATTGTGAGACGATTGATGATGCCTCACTCCAAGTTGAGAAGTCAATAGAATCCAAACCCCACCACTATAGTCCTGTATATACTGTGTTACTATATATAGTTTTTTTTTTGCAATAAACTCCCATTGTCTTTGATCATATCTAAATCAAGGTCCATAGAGGGCAGACTAGTTCCCGTATAGAAAAGAAGCCAAGACGCATCTAGTCAAGTTGGTGACGGAATCATTGATATACCACTTAGTGCCCACACCAGTATTGGCACCAGGACCAAGCGGGCAGTTACTTCTTTCAGCCATTGTTCTTTGAAACACACCCAAACGATTTCCAGTTGATTCACTTCAAAACACCAACTCCCATCAATCAATCTCACTCACTTCCTCACCCCTCATTCCTCCTGTCTCTCTTTCTCACACAACATATATACTAGTCTACATACAAAGTACACACCAACCAAATACGGCTCCTTCTTCTTCTCACTCAGCCTCGATAGCATAGATCACAAGCAGTTCCAAGCTCTTCTCGCCTACACAATCTAGAGCTCTCCCTGCATTGCGCTTCGTCACCCTCTTTTCTCATCAGCAAAAATAAGAAGCTATGAGCGACACAGCAGCAGCAGACGAGTTCGCTCGTATGAACCTTTCAAAAGAGTCCGATGCCCATGGTCATAAAGAAGACTACGATAGAAATCACAGCGAAAGTTCAAAGAACAAAGAAAACGAAGAAGACGAGGAAGTCTATTATTCAAACAACATCAACCGGAAATACAGTACTGCTAGCACAAAAACCGCTCCACCAATTCAACCTCCAGAAAACATGCCTCACGTCAGAGGAACTTCATTCGGAACTGCCAACACAGGCCCTAAAGGTGTTCTTGCCGATGCGAGAAGTTTTGAAGAAGCTCGACGCCGCGAATTATTAGCGAAACAACAGCAACAATACGAAAATGGTGCTACTGATAGCATGAAGAATTACTTGGACTTTGGAGGCCCTAACCCACGATCGCGATTGATCGAGGACGACAGAATGAGACAGAGTCTGGATATCAATGATGACGATGATGACATAATGCAAATCTGGAGGAAGAAGCGCATGCAAGAGCTCAAGACTGGTGCATCTATTCAAGCGAAGAAGACCCCTATGAAGCGAAAATATGGACGTCTGGAAACAGTAGATGCCCTGGGTTATTTAGATGCCATCGAGAAGGTACCTTCAGATGTGGTTGTAGTGGTCACAATTTACGATGATAAGGTCAGTTAACTTTAGCGAGATACTCGCTGGGTCGATTTTGCTAACAAAAGGCGTGTTTACAGTCGAGCGAATCTCAATTTGTCGAAGACTGCATGGGAACCTTAGCCAGGCGACACGTTTACACTCGATTCATCAAGATACATTACAGTGAAGCCGAGATGGATCCCAAGGTCATGCCTGCCGTGATTGCATATAAAGCTGGTGAACTTATCGCCAACATGCCTCGAGTTGTTGACGAAATACCATCAAACAGAGAGCTCAGTACAGAAAGTTTGGAGCTAGTATTGAAAAAGTGAGATATTCCTCCTTGAGCCAGCTACGTTAAGGAAACATGTATTAATGTTGTACTAGGCAAAACGTCATTAAAGACGAGAAAACATCTTCGTCTGGAACATCTCTATACGACTGGGATGACGATAACTGATCTGAAGATCTGTGTAACATGTTCAATCGAACGGGCTGGAATCGTCTCTGATCCGTCAGGGCGATTTGCACATTTTGCTAGATTTATCGATTAATGTTTTGACGATTACGTTCCAACGTCGTTTCCATGATGTTACTTATGCATATCTTCATACAACTTGCATTTAGTCAAGCGGACTGTTCCGCCATCATCCTTTCCTCTTTTTTTTTTTAAACTTTTGGGAGCTCTTGGCAATCTCTAGTTTGTTGCGCCTGTTTTTCTGGGGTTTATTTGTCTGATACCACTGTTCATGTTGTCTCTTCTCCTGCACGTACTTCACAAGCTTTGTCTTTGTTTTTAACGATTCACGCAGAATTTTTTCATCATAGTCTTGTTATCTATTTGGCGCTTGGGGAGGAGCATTGTTGTCTTGTCTTGTTCTTGTACTGCACATATATTGTTTGCTGGTTCTCTCATATTTGTACCAGATCTTCTTCGTTCCTGTTCAAACGTAGATGGTTCATTGTAGTGATTGCGATCACAAATAGACTGTTCCATATATAGATTCAAAATCTTTTTCAAAATTCATATTCAGATGATGGCAATTTTAACCATTCTGAGTTGGTAAATATATGAAACTATTGATAAAATATAGATACTCTCAGTACAATCAGCTATAGCAAGTTCATGAATCTTTTCGAGCGAACTTTAAACTCTATTATGCTAGCATACTCATAAGCAACAAATCAGATCCCAAACGCCCAACACCTGTTCTCCAATACCTTCGCTCAAGAATATCAACCCCGAAAAAAAGGACATGATGGTACACTAGACCGTTTATTGACAAAGAAAGAGAAAAAAGGAGAGGCGAGAGAAGGTCTACTAGATCAATCTCTCCTTTTGTCTCTCTCACGACTATCTCGCCGCCGGTCTCTATAACGCCGATCATCTTCTTCATCAGATGAATATCTACGCCGTCTTGGACGATCTATGTCTCTATCGCGACTTCTGTCCCGGTCGTATCGTCGCCTTCGGTCTTCGGACAGATCTCTACTGTAATCTCTTCGAGTTCTGTCTCTGTCTCTTTCTCTATCCCTTTCCCTTTCTCTATCTCGTTCTCTTTCCCGCTCTCTTTCTCGTTCACGGTCCCGCTCTCGTTCGCGATCGCGATCACGATCACGAAGAGTAACCTTGTCTGTCTCTGACGCACGGTCGGATCGAATGTCTTGAGGACGTACTTCCTTCTCCTTTTCTTTGTCTTTGAGCTTATCCTTGTCTCCCTCTTTATCCTTCTCCTTGTCCACAATCTTCTCAGGAATTTTGAGCTTCTCTTTCTCTACTGATTTCTCACGAGTCCGATCTCTGTCCTTGTCTCTATCTCTGTCACGATCTCGCTCCGAGTCAACCTTTATAGCTCCACCTTCCTTCTTCAATTTCTCCTCTGCCGCCTTCTTCTCTCTCTGCGCCTTGAGATAAGCCTCCGCGCTCTTCTCCCGCCTCTTCCTATCTTCCGATTCTTCTCTCTTCCTCCGTTTTCGTTCCTCTGAATTATCCCGCTCATACCGTCTTTGTCTTCTATACGCTTCAGCGCTCCTCTCCCGCCGCCTCCTCTCTTCAGACGCACGACGACGATACCGTTCTCGGTCTTCTGATGACTCGCGTGGAATGAGTCGTCGTCGTTGCCGGCGGTCATCATCTTCA
>Ga0160427_10002983_pt1 | contig 10036 bp, 3 predicted proteins | sample SolpanmetagenomL_FD_108194 | JGI IMG/M metagenome (GOLD analysis project Ga0160427, IMG submission 108194) | Solar panel surface microbial communities from Lawrence Berkeley National Laboratory, California, USA - L | ecosystem: Engineered > Built environment > Solar panel > Unclassified ...
CTCCAATCTTTTCATTTCCAACCATCTAGCGATTAATTCTTCATTCTCCTTCTTTAGTCGATCCATTGCGTTATCTGCTAAGTCGAGCTGGACGTTTAGACTGAGGATTTGATCTTGTAGATTCTATTTTTCATTTCCCACCAATATAAATAGAAATATATTTTAGTTTTATACATATCTCATTTATGAAAGTTTCACCAAAACATGTGTCGGGGTTTTTTTTAAAAAAATATATATCTTTTTCCCTTGTTCTCATAAAGAATTTAATAAAAATGAAAGGATTGGGAAAAATAGAGAGAGAGAGAGAGAGAGAGAGAGAAAACATACCTCAACAATCTTCTTCCCACCTACATTCTCCGCTTCTTGCTTCTTCACATTCTCTTCGAGGGTTTTCCTCTGTTGGATGGTATTACTTAAAACATCTTTTTGTTTCTTCAAAATATCGACTGCGGTGTTTGCGCTGGTGAGATTTGCTGCGTACTCTGCGTGAAGATGTTGTGCGGTTGTAATGTCGAGAGTTAATTGTTGGATTGTGGGTGTTGTTGTTGTTGTGGTGGTGGTGGTGGTGGTCGTGGTAGATGTATGATTAGTGTTTAAGGTGTTTGAGTGTGAGATATTATTGCTGCTATGATGTGACGAGTCGTAAGCATTTTGAAGACGAGAGACTCGGTTGGCGAGGACGGTGTCTGGAAGGGGGAGTTTTTTGGAATTGTTAGTAATAGGTTTAAGGAATTTTGAAGGAAAATGTGTACACAACTGCAGAGGGGGGGAGAGTGTGTGTATATTGGATTAGTATTTACATTCGTTGAATAATTGTATATCAGCCTTCTCACGAGTATCTCGTTCAGCGAGAGACTGAAGGATCGAGGTGCGCCAGTTGCTGCTAGTCATGGTGGATGAATACTAAGTATGGCAGGTTGACAAGATCATACTACTTGGTATCTTGTATTCCTGGTCAAGATGGATGTTTGTTTACGGTCGCGACAGGAGGGAAGTATCAGGTTTAAGCGTCCTTTTTGATGGTTCGACGACAACAGCGAGATTTTGAGCCTGATCATGATGTTGGAAGTTATAATTATTGGATGAATGTGAAGCTGCTTATTTAGTATGCTTTCAACACTAGACATTCCACTCTATCATGCAATAAGTTTCGCTTGAGAAAGCCAGAAATAGCAGCCCTTTCTCTACAAAATCTATAAATTGAAGTAACTACTAAGAAGGATATAAAGTACTTAGAAAATAGACATTTTTGACTACACAAGAAACGAGGTTTTCCACACCATATCAATCTATTTGTCTAAAATTAAGTACTCAGTACTGTTAGAATTCTTCAGCAAACATTGCGTTCTAATGCTAGTGACTTCTGAAAAGATGTAGCAATACAAATAAATCCTTTGGCTGTTGGCAGCTTATGTTGGCACGCCTCAGCTCTTTGGTTAATTTGTGTTCCTGCATGTATGACAAATGTGGAAATTGGAGATGTCGTTCTCTCTCGCCTGTAAGGGCTGTTCCCCACCGGTGCACCGTCGCACAGAACAAACGTAAGTATCGTGTAAGGACATCAGCAATTAACTGTCCAATTATATTTCGGTGATCATAGAGACCTAGCTAGTTGGCGTTCGTGGCGTCTGTTAAACATAACATAATCATACGATTGTCATAACAATTGGAGTATTTTTGGCTTTTTCCTAGGCTTTACCCGAGGTGTAAAAGATTGTTCAGTTTGGCTATATGTTTTCTTATTCATTTTTCAAAGCTCAAACGCTCATGAAGTCTTGTATTTTTTATTGACTTGCGTGTGTCACTCACTTAGTGTCTGAACACTGGAACTAATTTATTGCTGCTTATTGTACAGAATTGTTTCTGCTTGTGAGCCAAGGTGGAAGCTAAGCTTAAGCAATGTGGCGTATAGATACACAACCTTGAACACGTCCAGACTTTATCAAACAATTATGACTATATATGCGTAAATAATTATGAAACGCCCTATGCGCCTTGTATAGAGTAAATACTTTTTGGAAGATAGCAAGGTTTTTTCACCTCTTGCAGAACTATATATTTAATCATTTATACTTTGCACCAATACTTAGCATGATGCCAACAATAGGATAATATCTGGCTGGTGGAACATTAGATGAGTTGACTCCCTAGACCTTGTATAAATATAATTAAGGAAAACCTCGCCATCCTCTACTTAATGCGAGAGACCTGACGGAGTGTAGAGAGCATCTTCATACACTTATATCGCAATCAGTACAAGTAGAGCCTCTATTCCTCCGTTAAATATGATCTACATTTCACTCCTGTTGAGGCTACAGCTCTTATTTACACTCTGTTTATGCGTGTTATCCAACAACGAATTACAAGACTCACCCAATATAAAGATTACAAAGACGATTACTATCACAGAAAGTTTTATTGCTAACAATAAGCAAGCAACTGATGATGGAGTGACGACATTGATTAGAAGGACCATTGTTAAAATAGAAGATCCAAAGATGACAAGGACAATTGTGAAGGTATATACCTCTCACCGCATAAAGTTAATTTGCCGTTACATAATAAAGGTGGAAAATAGTGTCCATTATTAACACAAAAATCACAGCGGAACAACAATAATGTCCAAAAACGCAACATCTATACCACAACCAGCACTATCACAGTTCCATCAATCGTCACTGTCACATCTCGTCCATCCAGTGATATCTATCTTACCTACTACCCCAATGCGAATGTTTTCGTCGCGCTACCAAGTTCATTCGTAGCCTTCCCTCTGACATTTCAATTCGTCAGTGAAGGACAACTTAGCCTTCTCAACTATCCGTCAGCTCCAGGTTTCCTCGGAGCAAAAATAACAGGTTCTATTCAAAGCTTTGGACTACTTTCAGCAGTTTCCTCGGATGCGATATCTGTTATCAAAAGCTCCTTTACAATCGACAGTGCGTCACGTTTGGGTTGGCAGAATGATTTCTTTGATAATACGTCAAATCAGGCGACGTTTTGTACAATTTCGCCGTCGGCTGTGATACAGGTCATGTATACTTCACAATTGCCGTTTTCGTGTACTCCTGTGGATATTGTTGTGATAACTGGTCCACCTGGTATGGTTCCCTCTCTCCCTCTTTCCCCCTTAGACACATGCACATCGTTTGTGCTTCCAGGCGGATTTTACTTTTGTTAGAGATTATAGATCATAACTGACTTCACCTTGTATTGATAGTGTTAGCGACTGCGACAACATCAGCAGCTGGTAGTAGTGGCAGCGCTGATTAAACTAGAGACAGAGCATAACACGATTAAATAATCTGCTAGAACATAGGTCATTGACAAGATAAATAGAAGTACTGCCCTGAAACACAGATATTTTGTATCAAAATTGTCTGGTTAGGATACATTTATACTTCTAAAGACTCCTGAGTCAAGTCATTACGGATGCAGCTCGAGGAATATTTTTGGTCTTGTCTCATATCATATTTCTGTTCTTTCAGTGCTTGTAGCTTAGGGTGTGATGTCCCCATATTTCACTAGTGATCTCGAACCTTTCAGGGTATCTTAGCTGGTGGCATGATCTAGAGGAAAATGACTTTAGAAGTTTTTTGTAGTTACATGCAAGTATTGAGTAAAGTTCCGATGTTTGAAAATTGATTCATAGCAGAAGAAGTTTACTTCCAAACTGTTGTGATTGATTGGATTATTTCAGGGTTTGGTACGATATTCCACCACCAGCGCGTGTCCATCATACTGATAGTCTTGCAGTCTTCGTGTCAGCTATTGGGTGCGTTCGACTACAAACAGGTTGTACAATTTTGCATTAGGATGTGCGTTCATGAGTACGTTTAGAATGAACGAGTTGACCTTTATTTTGGTAAGATATATTTTCACGATCTCTTGATACTATTATACAATCTGAAAAATCTTCCAATAATTATGCAGACTAATCTATTTTTTTGTCCTCAACCTCAGGGGAAATGATGCAAAAAAACTGTGAGAAAAGAAAAGTCGAGTACAAGCAATTATGGTATCATGCCACGCATAGAACAGATGCAAGCTGAGATATCTTAAATCTAGCCTAGAATTTGTCACCCAAGCAAACAGAAAATTACAATACTAGAGATTAAAACAATATCCTAAACGCCAAAACCCAATTACAAAGGAAACAACGGGTGTTACATGAACAATAATCCCACAATGCCTAACACGACAATTATCATCGCTGATGACGGCTGATACGTTCTTCCAGCTTTTGATTTTGCAGCTTCAGTAGGTGTTGCTGAAAACGATGGATAAAAAGTATAACTATTTGACGTCAAAACAAATGGCGCACCATGTGTGTACTCAGCTACTGTATTTTCGAAAACAGACGTAGATGTTGTAATTTTTCCGTCTTTTCCGGTCATTGTAGTAAAAGAAGTCGTTGGGTACCACATAGTCCTTGAAGAATGGGTAGGAGACGACAGTGTGCGTGTTGATTTGAAATAATGAGTGGATGTGGTAAAATGGCCTTCAGCGTTGGTTGTAGTATAGATTTTACTTGATGATATTACAGTAATAAAGCTTGTCTGAGCAGAATCATGATGTTGGGAAGTTTCAACCGGGAATGTTAGAGTCAATTGTGTCGGCACCTGAGAGGCGATGAAATAGCTGCTTGTGGTAGTTACGATTTGTCCTTGTTCATTTGTTGTCGTGATAATTGTACTTTCAGGAGCAGCTACTATTGGAACACTTGTGATTATAGTTGTAGGGGCATCTTGTCCTGGTAGAGTGGTAACAACAGTGATGGGCCGCAATGTAGGAGCAAAAGAGGTTTCAAATGTTTTTTCTGGCGGCTGTATGCTGATGACAGTAGGCACAACTAAAGAGATGAAGAAAGTACTCGTGCTGAAAACTTGATGTCCATCACTATCAGTGGAACTAATGACTGTAGTTTGTGGTGCTGCGACAACAGGAAGAGCAGTGATGATGGTTGTTGGTGTTGCTTGTCCAGGAAGCTTTGTTATGATTGTCACGTCTACTGATGTGGGTTGGAATGACGAAACGAATGGAGGCTGAGATGGTGGTGTTGAAGATGTTTGTGGAACAGGGACGATCCTTGTGGAAAATGTCTGTTGGCCCTGATCGTTTGTCGTAACAATCACTTGACTACTAAATCGAGGTTGTGAAGATGTTACTGGAACAGGGACGATTCTCGTGGAGGATATTTGTTGACCTTGGTCATTCGTCGTAACAATGATTTGACTACTCAATTCAGGCTGTGAAGATGATACCGTGTGTAGGGGGATCCATGTGACACTACCAGTACCAAGAGGTGGTGCCGTCCAAGGTTCGTGAGTAGAAAAAGGTCCTAAAGAAGGAGGGAAGAAGATTGACTCATGATCAGGTGCAGAAGACTCTGCAGGAACAGGTGTAAGGAAGCTTCTCGTTGAAAGTACCACCTGGCCTTGATTGTCTGTAGTTTGAATCACAGTGCTTGTAAGCTTAAGAGATACTGGCACCGATACGGGTGGAGGAGGAGATAGCGTTATCGGTATAACCATAGGCTGACTGCTTAAGCCAACTACTACCGAAGTCTTTGTAGGAGCAACGACAACAGCACTAGGCTCAGTAGTTTCAGTCGCAGGTGCAACGACAGAACTCTGTGTCGGAGGTAGCGGTTCTTCGATTATAGAAAACCCATTCGAAGTGCTACTACTCGTGGGCACCTCTGTTTTCGAGGTCGATACTCCAGTTGGCATGCCCATCACACTTGTCTGTTGCGGTGTAGCACTTGTTTTCACTGAAGTCACAGCATCTACTGATGTGGTAGGCATAGAACCTCCTCCTTGTTGTTGCATTGACGTAACAAAAACCGCCGTCAAGGTCGTGGGTATACCAGCTGGCGATCCTGTACAATCTGCTATCTGCACCATTCCTCCCGCTCCATCATATAATCCTGACGACCCACCGAACGGAATGATCGAGTTGACTCCTACAATCATAGTGTTTAGACAACCACTACCACTCTTGACGCCACCACCGCCCCAAAATACGGAAATTGGTTCAACAGAATGGAAACTTTGACAACATGCAGTGGAGGCATCGAATTGAAAACCTGTAGATATCCATGCCATAGTTCCATTGACAACTGCGCCGCCATTAAGGCCCTGTACATGGGAGGCGACTGATGCAGAGAATGAGGCGAAGTCCTCTGGATTACCAGTAAAAGTTGTGGTAGAAGTCTCCCAATAGTAATCCATAGAGACGAGGCCAAAAGTACAGCCGTAGTCAGGATTAGGAGTTGCTAAAGGGGGTACACAAGCTGGGAGTGTAATGATTTCTATATGTTTTAGGAACAATATTCGTAAGCCTCGTCTCAAACGTCTAGCTTTAAATTGCTAATGATACCGAGAAGGGGAAGGAGTGTTTACAAACCTGTGGGGTTGAGTGGTAACGTTATAGAGACCGTGCCATCAGTTCCAGTTGTTGATGGATATTCAATGGCAACTTCAGCTGAGGTTGTTGGGACACCAACACCAGTAAATATCACATTTTGATGACTGGAATTGTTTGGTGTGGGGATACTCGGTACAGTACTTGAAGGTTCTAATGATACTGATACAGAACCATCTTCAGTTCGAGAAGTGCTAGCGGGGATTACTAAAGGTTGACTGCTCAAACCAATTACCACAGATGTTTTAGTTGGAGTTGTGGATATAGGGTCAGGGTGTGTGCTTTCAATTACAGAGTCAGAAGATTGTATTGCGGAACTTTCTGACCTCTGGCTCTGTATCCCCTGTGATGAACTGGCTTGGTCTGACGAACGAGTCTGCGTTGGCATGGAAGAACCAACGACAGGAGCAGTAGGGATGGAAGAGCTAGTAATTTGTGGCATAGTCGTCGATGCTGCTGGGGCAGGTTGGTCTGATGTTAAGTCGACTTGCGATAAAGTTGATATGAATACTGCTGATAGTGTACTAGGTGGTCCTCCTCCACGTGGTAGACAGCCAGGCATGTAGAACAGAGGGTTGTTTCCGTCGAAAACACCGCCCATGTCTCCAGACTTGATGATTTGCTCAAAGCCCACAAACCTCGTATTGCGGCACCCATACATGCCTGAGTAGTCAATAGTGACGGTATCTACCCATTCAAAATCATCACAGCATGACATTGTAGTTGTGTAAGAATAGTCAATCTGTGCTACTGTGCCGTTTATCATTCCGTAATAGTTTAGAATTGATGATGATTGCTGGGCTAGATATGAGGAATTTCCCGATATTGTTGTAGTCTGTTTTTGGAATTGGTAGTCTACATATACTTGGAAAATAGTACATGCATCTGCCTCGTTGTCCGCTGCGACCGCACTGGCCCAACTTTCTGATGCGCATGCTGTAACAGAAATCATCTCTGTATAGTAAGATCACTACATTAGTCAAATTCGTAGGCAGGATCATATTGAAGTGTGTATATCTAACCTGTAGGCGATTTTGGGACAAATATGGTAACTGTTCCATCTGCACCAGTGCTCGAGCTAAAGGAATCAATGTACATTGTTGAACCTGGAGACGTAAATTCTGTTAAAGGAGTAGATGTGTTTGAAATCATGCTATTAGCATTACTACTGATTAATGTTGTTGAGTCGACTATAACTAAATCTGAACTACCAGCGTTTGACATCACTGATGACATAGTCGTGCTAATAAGTGTTGAGTAAGAACTGCTGTTGAAGAATGAAAAGGCAACCATCCTGTCGAAAATGCAAATCCGCGGCTACGGAATAGATAAATTGAAGGAATTGAAGTACAAATCCGTGCAACTCGATGAACACACAAGACGTGTTAAACGCATAGAGAGACGGGGACATCGTGAATTTATAAAGGCTCGGTAACGCATGAACACGACAAAAGGTCAATCGCAAGAATCCTGATAAATGAAAATATCTTGTCTCTGTACGGATCTACCTTCCATAACTACAGTCGCTGAAAATGGACCACCTGGTAGCAGGACTGTTAGCTGTTAGGTTCTATGTGTGATGATGTGCTGTGACTTACCTATTGTTTCCAATAATACCACACTTAGGCGCTACGAGCCGTCCGGTTGGAACTTTAATTTTCGCTTTTGTCCTCATTTCAATTTATCCAACCAATAATGAAGAGGTTGAAGTTTTAATGCTGGCGCTCTCATCCATGCTCGGTTAAGGCGTTCGACGGGGAACCAGGTTTAAAATTCTTTACTACCGCTGTACCTATTTTTGGATGAAAATCTTTCTTTATTTGCCGATTGATCCTCACATCACAACGGTCTGAGTTCCCTGTAAGCGAAGTTTATTTTTCTTCCAAGACGTTATCAGGTTATGTGATTGTGAGACTTGAATTCGACATGCTCATTGTGTAATTTATATAATGTCGACACATCTACCACGGTTTGTGACTTACCTACCTAAGTATAAAGATTTAACCTTCCCTCTTTTTTCCCCCATATATATACATATATGTCTTTTCTCATTGAAACCTTCTTTTTTGACCTCCTAATGTACAACATGACCATTTTACCTCTCTTATTCAAAAGGTGATGTTTTTGGGTATAAGAGGGCGTGGAGTTGGGAACTGGTCATCATATCGATATGGTGTCTCATTGGCTAGATTGTTGTATGATTGTATATATGTAGACTTACAAATCATATCATTCTCACACGATTCTTTTCTTAGTTTGAGGTTCAAGGCATGCAGCAATTCTTACTCAATCAAGATTATGGCAGTCACGACTAAATGTATTCAACACAAAGAATTACTAGATAATTCTTTACTGAACGTATACGTCAAACTTGCAAAATCTACCATCTTGTGACGATAATTATCTAGAAAACCCTCTCATGATCGGAACCGACTTCGCAACCAATCACACTTGTGTCTATCGAGATGTTCTCACTGGTGCTTGACAGCTTGCATATAGCTTGATTCAGCTTGTCATATATATCAGACACACGAGAGACACTCGGTGTTTAGATATGAAAAGAGAAGTGCCTACAGCGACGACCAGTCCCTTAAAATTATTATTTAACATCGATGTATGTGATCTAAATATATCAGTAAAATGATGCTTCACTTCTCCCACGCTATGAAAATTTCCCAAGGAGATCCCAGCCGTTGATATGCTTCTTCTTTTTCTTGTGTAACGAAGATATACAATAGAGTATTTCGTCACATCAAAGCCGTGTTTTCAACCATGATGATTATCTGGCTAGTGTTTTGATAAACAGTTCGTGCGCGTTCTTGACAATAATCACATAAACAAACAAACATTAGAGGTATTAATTCAATTATGCTTGAATAATTGAATTTGAACACGCCTATTATGCCAATGCATTCAACACTGTGTTACCCGACCATTGCTATATCACTCGATAGCATCCATGCATATTAGTTCACGATGAAACATCATCAATACGACAGACCATCACGATATCATCCTGCTTTAGACAGCTGAAGCTGGTGGATCGATGGATGGTCGTGGTTCAACGTTCATAGAACAACCCATTTAACAATGTTCTCCTTAAGCCTTGCTCAAAGAAAGCGACAATTCAGTTCATGATGGCCAGTGCAAACAAAATCTGCAACGACAAGCAACGGCTATCAACATCCAATTATTTCACCAAGATATGATATTCGAAGTAAAGTGTCTGATGATTGATCATTTAATTCATAAAGTCAACTTTTATATGTTATTGACTCCCTATTCTATATGCTGTTCAAAAAAATCAAGTTGTAGAGCAAACGAAATGTAAAAAAAGAATGAATGAGAATTGAATATAAGAACGCTCAGCGTTAAAGATGTTCGAAAAATAAGAAACCCAAATATACCGTCCTTGTTCATAAGAGAATAACAAAAAGCACCTATTCCATTTCATGACCCCATGAAGCCCGTATAAAGTCCCTAGAAGATAACTGGAAAGAAAGAAAGGAAAAAACGATCTAAACTATTGATTCGGCTAAAAGAGAATACTAGCTAACCATTTATAGCTTGACCTCGTGAAGCAAGTCACGAATGTATTGCTTTCGTGTTC
>Ga0160427_10002985_pt1 | contig 10035 bp, 11 predicted proteins | sample SolpanmetagenomL_FD_108194 | JGI IMG/M metagenome (GOLD analysis project Ga0160427, IMG submission 108194) | Solar panel surface microbial communities from Lawrence Berkeley National Laboratory, California, USA - L | ecosystem: Engineered > Built environment > Solar panel > Unclassified ...
CTGTTCGGGCTCATTCTGATTGTAAGAGTTCTGGGAACGGGGTGTGACGATCGAGGTGCATTCGCTATAAAGTTATCGTTGATACTATGCGAAAAGACTACTGGTAATCTGGAGATGCCCAGATATGAGTTTGGATGGAATCGGCTCGTCGCATCACGGATTCTTTTCCTAATTTGTGATTTTCGTCCTGCTAGTTGAATTTCGGAAATTGATCTTTCGCATTCCTTAGAGTATTTCAGACGTTCTCAGACATTCTCTTGAAGTCAGGGACAATGGCTCCACTTATTCGAACTATCATTCAAATCGCCTCTGGAATGTTAACTCACGCCGCCTTCTAATTATTCTGAATGCGAAACTAGCGATGTTCGCGATCAGCCACGAAGAACCGAATAAAATAATGTATCTTTATTATCTAGCATCGCCCACAAAATAGCGCTTCTCAAGACCTTGGCGTCAAAAATATGGTACCGATACGTGAAGAAGATATATGAAACATGTATCTGTATAACAAATAGGTGAAACAAGACCGAGTACAATCGCTAGATTAGCAGGCACAACACCCACCAAACTATAATATTTAATTTCAATGAGCGCATATGAATATCATCAATATTATCTCCTCTGCGTATTCAGATGCTCAATATTTTGAGTTAGTATCCGCGGACGATCTTCTCCGTCTGTAGACGACATTGAGGATGAAATCACAGCGAGGCCAAGTAGCTTTGACAAAATGATGGAGAACTTGAGGAAGAACCCATCAATATAGGATACATGCCAAATAGTAACATTATGGGATTGTTTTGGCCTTGTTCGCCTTCAGTGCCGTATGATGTACCAATTCGGGCCTTTGCTGAAAATAGGTTGGTCTGTACTGTAAACGCTCGATGTGTGAAATAGTGGGCGGATGAAATATTCGGGTTGTTCACATGTCTATTCAGTTGACATGCGATCGATCGCTTCAATTGTGCATTCTGCGCTGCACATAGCAATATACGCAAGGAGGAATATAACCCGCGGTTCGCATTACACATGTAGTGTATAGTATACAAAATGAGAATGGACTCCAGAGGTATCAAGATCTTCAGGAGTGAAGCAGATTGGAATGTTTGCAACTGAGAATCTCAATGTATCAATAGCCGCACATTATGGTCATTTGCGCAAGCAGTCGTCATTTGCGCAGAAGATACTTTAATAGTCACAATGAGAAGTCTAAGCGATAGCTGCTAGAATTCATCGTGCGCTTTGGCCCTTAAAGCTGTGTCTTTGGCATATTCCATTGGAGTCAACGGAAGGGGAACGCTCTGCTCGGAATCGGTACGGAAAAAACTAAGATGATCAATTCTTTCCAGCATTTGAAGTCAATCGTGTTTACAGAGGACAAATGGCATATCACTACCAAGCTAACGGCATCAGTTTTATACCAACAAACCAGAGGAAGAAGCTGTCTTTGACATGAATTCGAATCATGATTTGATATAGCTGACGGCGCATAATGCAGCTAGACCAATAGACAAATAGGCAGATAGTGTTAGTGACGCGAATATATGGCGGACTTGCTACGAAACACCAAATGATAACGCATGATCATTAAAAATGTAGTCAACGGAAGGAGGCAAGCTCTTCTTGTGATCAGTGCGGCCGCAATGTTCCGCTTTTCTTCCCTTCCCAACCAGATCCAGAGTACGAGACCATGGCTAATCCATGTAAACGGTAATCATACTCAGCAAATTAAAATACAGAAGGAATTCATGGATCAAAGTAGTAATTGAGCTTCAGCTCTTGTCTAGCAAGAGCATCCGCTATGGTGACTCAATACCTCAGGACCTTCAGAGAGTCTGAGAAGTTACGTCAATTGCGGGATCTGCCTTCCCTTTGTGTTTACACAAGCAATCTGCGACATGGATTATGTAACTCATATAACAGCTGAATTTAGTTTGATCGTTGTTTGTTTGATTGTTTGTTTGTTCGATTTTAACGCTGATTTCGAACATTGTGGCGCAGCCCTAGTACAAACGATTGCCAACTGCACTCCACCGTGCGAGCGGGCTGCCACCGAGATGTTTCTTTGCAGAACACTAGGTTCGATGATCAGATATGAGTTGTTCCAATCATCAAGCCGGTGATAATAGTACCATTGAGAGATTTGAGAGATTGACTAGAGATTCTCTTTGGGGGGGGGTGTACGATGACGCTCGCCGATGATCTCGAGACCGAAGATTCTAGCAGTAGCTCGATATCTCACCCAATCTCGAAAGAATGGGGTAATGTTAACCACGTGCTCAGTGTGAAGAGGACTTGATGGTTTTATATTTATGTGTTTTGGGGGGTACAAGGAGGGGAAGGAGAGAAGAAGGATGGGTATGCAAATGCACCCAAACAGCACATTCGTTATGGATTCTTCATAGCTGTCCACATTGCATCAACGTAGTATGTCACATTCGAGTATTCTCCTGCTGCAATCATCTCTTCCAATTTCATGTGTGTCCCAAAACAACGTTCGGCATGTGACAGAGTAAAGGACTCTCCACATATGCATTTCCGACCAATAGCAAACATTCCTTTGCGCCAGTAGATTAGTTGTCGTTGTGTCTCAGCGTCGTAGCGTGCATCCAGTATTCTATCTCTACCATTCTTCGTTCGTGGAATTCCGTTATGCCTGTTGCTCGTCGATGTGTAGCCGAAGTTTTCTAGTCTTTTGCGTAGTGAGTGGTATGCTATAATCTTCGGTGTAACGGAGCTCACATCTAATGACGCAAGGGCGAACAGGGCGGCGCAGTATTTGAGCTGAGGTTGTACGAATGTGGTATCCAGCGAGTCCTGACTATTTTTTGAAAGACAAAACTTGAGTCTTTCAACGATACGGCTCATTATGATGATCTAAAGCTGATCTTAAACTCAAGAGGAGGAGGAAAATTCTTGCTGGGAACAGTGTGGCCGCAAAAGTCCACTGTCTCGCTGTTTCAGCTTGTTCTCCAGCCCCAGATCCCAACAACGGCGATTGGGCAGCGGAATGCTACCAGGACATCGACAGCAGTGAGATGTATTACAAGCAGCCTCACCTCACAAATACATACGATCACCATGACATCAACGTCATGGACTAAGAATCCAAAACGATATAAAAGCCATAAGTGCGAGCGAAGAAGTTTCGAAATGAAAGTGGCGATCAAGCAGCTCATTTGAAAAGTTGCGACCAGGCTAAGGGTTCTCGATCATGAGCATCTACAATGAAGCAAACGGAGTGACATTGTTGATATTATGGCGACCGCATGGCTGCACTTCGCTTTGCCATCCCCAATACCAAAATATACCTTGACGAATCAATGCAAACACGTTGGATGACCAATGTAATTACAATGGCAGTGATACTCGAAGTTGCGCTCAAGAGGCACAAGTAAATGGAAAAGTGCCATCAATGGGAAAGAATGTCTACTGTTTTTGAACCGTTATGAAAGTGTGTATAAAGAAGTCATACATCGCGCATCATACCGAGATAGGGACCTGAATGTTATATGGCCCACCTAGTCGCATCACTGATAAAACTAGACACTGAGGTTATTCGAAGGGGGAGGGGGTTCTTACGACTGCTTTAATTATGAAAATATCAACGCATTGGCTGCATCAAATCTGGGCATTGAATTGTGCAATCCTTCGAATCAGTATTTGAAACTGCGGTGCAAACAAGATAAAAAGAAGCTCTTGGATACAGGTCTAGCACACTTCTTCGCAGTCGCATGGGCCGATCGTAGCGTTATCAGAGAATTTCCGATTTGCGCAACCTGTACTTTGATTGCACAAATACCGCACGCTCACTTGAGAGATCGATGCTCAGATTGCGCAATCCACTAAATTGAGCACATGATTCGTAAATTCACGGTATACAGATGAACCCAACACCATCCTCTTATTGATTGAACCATTACATCTGAGAGATATTATGGCTACGATATTCCTGTATTGTGTACACCCGATCATCAGCACTGCCTTGTAATTCTGCATCTCTGAAGTGGCCATCCCCTTCCATTTCAGTTCAACAAAGAAAATCCTTGAATCTCAATTAAGGATTCAGATCGATCGAGCGAGATGCTTCACAATTGCGTATGACAAGTCTTCGCTGTTAATGCGGAACCCTTTACCACCCATTGCACTCTGGCAGTGTTATTTACCAGGACGAATCACCATCACTGCCGAACACTACGAGAAATTCAAACACTACTGCCGACGTTAACGCATCGAGAGATTCAAACTGGTTAGTGTTTGGGTGGAAGCTCGAGCTCCCTCATTTTCTCTCTCGCTCGCGACACGAAACATAAATGAGACCCCCATCCTTTGCCCTGCCGTGTGCGCAGCCCTCACTTCCTCGAGTCGTCTGTTTGTCGAGCTGAAAATATCTAGGAGCCATAAGACGGTGAGCAACAAACGGGGAGCGGATTGTTGACAGGAATCCGGCGTCGACTGCTCTATCTCGACCGTGGCTTGCACAGAACCTTCGGAGCAAACCATAACTACAGCAAACTCATTGGCCTCGTACAGCTTTATGTAACTACCTCTACACTTACAAATTTGCCATTACAGTCACACAAGAATGAACGGTTGGAGCAGCATCGAGTGGTTTGCACCTATATCGCCTTGCAGTACACCGGTGGTACACAACAACAAACACCTCCCAACGAGGCCGTTCATACTCTCGAATATCCACCATCACTCTGCACCCATCTGCAGCCACATTCGCCTTTGCATAGCACTGATGCACATTGATCGCTTATGCCAACATCCAACACTCACACACCTAGAAGCACAACAAACGAACAGCTGACAAAGCGACTGTCCTTGCAAATTGTGCTTGGGTATTCATGCCGCCATCATCTCGCCTATACCGGACATGCCTCTTGACCTCTTTGCCATATTAACAGAAACCAAAATGTATCTCTCTCTCGAGAAAGAAACTAAATCAAACCTGCAAGTCCTCACAGGTTTCATGCAGACAGACTCGACCCTGCCCCCCTTGCAGCTAGCTGGTCACTCACAGCGTCCCTACCGAGCTCTCGATGATGCAATGTTCGCTTTTGATTCACCAGTGTTCCATATCTTGGCAGAGAAGCTTGCAGACATGGACGTGCCAAGGTTCTCACGCCGATGCCTACACTATCTTTTCTTCTGCAGTCTCACCTCTACGGCAATAGCCAATGGAAGGAAGTCTCGTCTGATCATACGCCGGCGCGGTCTCTCTTAGGGTACGGTCCTAGCACCACCGCTCTGCATTATTTACCTCAATCGATTACTACACCGCTTCTCGTCGCACATTTTGGGACTCACGTGTCGTTACTGCTAGTCGTCATACTAGCGTATGAAGACGATCCCAAAGTCTTTGCCCGTAGTTATGAGGAGGCATGCTGAATAATCAAATTCATCTTACAAGAATCACTACATTGGGATTGACAATACGGGCCTCCACATGCGTCGTACTGTCGAAAGAAAGAATAGTCATACCAATAGAAGATGGACCGGAACATCAGTCAATAGATACCAAAGTTAATGATAAGCATCTGGGGGCGGAGGTTGATCATTCTGGGATCGATTGGCGCGTTCATCATAAACGTTCCCTGACATCTTACCGATCATCTCTACGCTGGCTCTCACTGTTGACGCACTCCTGGTCACATAGCGCCCGCGCCGCCATCTACGACCTTCCTTCACTCACAGCTGGAGTACTGCGCTGTGCTCTTCGCGATGAGCGCAGGCGGTCGGAATTGTTGCATACCATGACATATGGCAGGAACTTCAACAGGAGTACAACAAGCCGACATGCATTGTACTAGGCCATGAAAGCTTTAACAGGAGTCACTACTCCATCTAGGGATGGGTGACGTTGCCGCAATCACTCTTGGAGCTGCTCGTGGCGGTGTCGCTGTCCGCGAACTCGTAATACCGAACTCAAAGAACGATACCTGACAGAACGCGCCACAAGGAACAACAATAATGCACCGGAAAGCTTCAAGCAATACTGCCGAGTCAGCATATGGCGGACTTCAATCGTGCGTTGATGCATAACAGACAACAGACAATACCGAGATCGGAGAGTGGACGAGCTAAAATACTGTACTCCTCGATGAAGCCGGCAACGCAGCGACATCTTGTATACTGGCGGAAAGGCATGTTCTTGTATACAACAAGAATCGCATATGAGGAGAAAAGTTTACGCTGTCACATGCAGAACGGTGTTTTGGAACGCACAGGTCAATGGAATGATTGCAGAAGAACACGATAGTATCGAACGGTATATTGCAGAAATGTGGGCGTATATGTCGACATCACAGCGAGGGTGAAACTGATGTGTTGGGGGTGCCATTCTCAGTACATCTTCGTCAGCATCCTCTGATCCTAGCCCCAGACAATGTCAATCTATCACTACGATATGTCAACGATGTTCCGCAATATACTTCGACAGCCGCACAACATTGGATGGGTGCTGAGCACGTTTCTCCTTTACTTACTCTGTCGCTCGACTCTTCCCTATCATGAACAGCGCGGTACTTCAGCACCAATTAGCATCAAGATGTCCCGCAATTCTCCTGGTTATCCGAGCCGAGAAAGGGAGATAGAGAACATGTATAAGTACTCAGATAATCTCGACTTTGGAGTTGCCTCTAACAAATCCAAAGTATGACACAGATGATATGGCCTGATTACATCGACTCACTCGATCATCACGGACTCGCACCGCTCACAAGAGAAGTTCAACGCTGGATATGGACGAAGCAACATCCCATCTCGTGCAAGAATCACAAATTTGTCACGGCAAGAAATGAGGATGTTGAAATAGGCGTATTTTTACATCGTAGGTAATCCGAGAGCAAGTGATCGACAACGTTATTCACATACATCCGGTAGTGATGGGTTGGCAATTGGGTGCTGCCCTAGAGAACGATTATATACTTATCTACGGAGGGAATCACACCGACAACGGTAATCATCTCCTGGACACGAGTTGTAGATTCGATTGTGGCTCAGCTGAGGACATGGAGTGCATATTTCAACCGATCTCAAGTTGCAGCTACTTGGACAATATAGATGACAAGGCACCAGATGTCAATTTAATCAATCCTTGGGTGAATGCGAATATTCCACACAATCGCTTTAGACCACAGGATTGTCCAACGATATGGAAAGAAAAACTTACCGAACTTCACCGTGGGCTTGACCTGACAGACACGTATTACAAGAAATGGTGGCGAACGCAGTCCGCGGCATATTTAGGAAGACTGAATAGCATGAGCTTGCGCGAAATTCGAGATCTACGGCTTAGTAAATCCGATCATAGCGAATACTTTTGGGATGCAAGCTCGGAGCGCGTTCAGATCACGCCGACGCTGTTTCCGCTTCCCGCAGGGACTACGAGTGTGCACATGCGTCACCGAGACACAAAATCCGGTAGGTCTACAGCTCTGGTGAAAAAATAATGATTAACATTCCGAGTACAGGGATGATGCCGATATTGTTGAAGTCATACCTGAAGCAGGCAGCTCAGTACCTGCAGAATTCTATGAGTCTCCATAATAGGCTATTTATTTCTTCCGATGATCTACTGTCCAATTTACTGTCTCAGGATCAGCTAGATTCGAACGAAATGTTTGTCATTGAACACTGGAACATCATCACATCACGCAACATACCTAAAGTTGATACCGCTGACATGACGAAGGCAGTGAAAGCCGTGGGGAAATCAAAGCTACTACTACATCGATTGCAACAAATATTGATGGATTTGGAGTGTGATGCATGGGTAGGAACGCGATCGAGTAGTCTGACTTCGTTGGTCGAGGAATTGCGATGCGTATGGATTGCAAAATGTCGCAGTCCCTTCGTGGAAATAGAAGATACGGAAGACTGGAAAGACTATGGATGGTAACCTTAGCGACAAAGAATGCAACTTGGTTTTATTATTGAACCAGAGCGTTCTTTGTAAACAGTAATTGCGTACGAAATAAGTTATAGGGTAGCAAATTGTATCTGTGCAATTCAATTCACTCACGTCAATGTTTCCTGCCTTCTAGGTGTCATTTTTCGGCGCGCACTCATCTCATAACTTCCAAAAGATCATTCAAGCACGCCGAGGATGTCTTACCGCGAAATAGCAGCGGCTCTCAGAGCCTCCAAACGTCCTCCGATGTCATCAAATGTTGTGCGCTTCTAGGCACTGTATTTGTCGGAGTGATCCAAACATAACCCAAAGAGACATGATCGAGCGCAAGCTAAAGCAATTCCATGGTAAGGCTCCCTCTCTTCGGAGGGGAGGACCCTCGAACAAATAATCACGCTTGCTCGCCTCACTCTTAGAATACAAACATACCCTGCCTTCGGCTTCCGCGGCGGCCTCAATCGCGTCCGCATCTTGAAATGGAGCTTGCAGTGCAGATAAGAAGGATACAACTTCCATTCCTGTCAGTGTTAGTCATATTAGAACAAGCTACATGTTTACTAAAGACGCTCAATCAAACATTTTGTGAGCGGAGAGCACAATCACTGGAGACTCGGAGGACATGATTACTAAAGCAGCTGTTGACAGAGATATGACGTACCAGTGGCTTAGCGTTCAACATCGCATAGGAGAAGACGTCTCACGAGCTCAACAAGATTATCGAGCAAGCTGTTTGATGGTGAATGTAATGTCGCCAAGGAGCGAATCAAATCAATGACGTTATGTTTCAGTGCTGAGGTCGGGGTGCAGAATGTTGTCGTTTGCCATTATTCGCTCTTGGTATTGTGTGTTGTCTCTTCTGTAGCGCCTTCGATGCGAATGGTTCTATGCCCTTGCGTTGGCAGTAGGGCCTGAACTTTTCGTATGTGTTGGGAGAGGTGTTGACCCGTTGCTCGAGGTATTGTTGTGCGAGTGCAATAGTTGGGAATTGAATTTGTTTGGCCTTACTGAAGTCGATGCAAGTAGTTGCATAAATCGCTCTGGCAAGGTTGCCCATCCTAATATAGAGTGAATTTCTTCTGTCCAAGTATGATGTTCGATGCTTTCTCGTGTTCCCTTTCGAGCTCCTTCCAGAAGTCATGATACGCCATGATCCTTAGTTCTGCGGATGATAGGTCCAGCGAAGCTAGGGCGAACAGCGCAGCGCAATACTCCAGCTGTGGTAGGAAGACGGCAAATACAGTCGCGCGAGCGCTAGGAGTCCAGGAGCCGGCGAGTAGTGAGAGAAAGCGGAAGGAACACCAGAAGGAAGCCAAAGAGCGAGCGAGCATAGTAGCGCGCCAATGTATTCCCGAATGGTCAACTTCGATTCTCAGATTATTATCCATCGATCTGCAATGTATCGTGTCAGTCTCTGCACCTACTGAGAATGTTATAGTGCGGTCATCCCGCGATAGAACTGCGCACTTAGAACTCCTTATCGTTAGACCTATTACCTGAGCATTCCTGAACTACAAACTTCGTCATGTTCCACGCTGCTCACGAACATCTTGATATCGTCAGCGTAGGCCCAGATGACCATAAGTAAAAGCGGCATGTGGGATCCGAAATGTGCACAGAATCGGCGGCGGACGCGATTGACATAGATGGTGAAGGTGTAAATTATTTTTTATCCAAGATTGGTACAAAGAATCCATGGAGATATTCATGGGTGAGATAGTTAAGTTAGGTTAGCGCACAGAATATTCTGTGGCGATGTCGCATACATTATCATTTAAGCGAGGGATGTTGTGGTCTTAATTCTATGAATCAGATTTCGTACAAGGCCTCAAATTTCGAGATGTCATTGATGCTCGTGCATCCAATCGTATTCAATCAGAATCCTCCATCATGTAATCGACAGAGTTGCATTATCAAATGTTCGTTTTGTTGATGTAAGTCTCTTCGAGCATATGGGTGCGACGTTTCGCGTGGATCACCAGGCAGCTTTGATATTAGAGATTGGGTAATTGCTGACCACCTCGCATTCCAGTTTGAAGTTTGCACGATTTTGCTTGAATTGACGCGCAATAGACATTCTCGAGATTCGTATAGATCCTTCAATTTGAGTGGGTTTA
>Ga0160427_10002986_pt1 | contig 10034 bp, 8 predicted proteins | sample SolpanmetagenomL_FD_108194 | JGI IMG/M metagenome (GOLD analysis project Ga0160427, IMG submission 108194) | Solar panel surface microbial communities from Lawrence Berkeley National Laboratory, California, USA - L | ecosystem: Engineered > Built environment > Solar panel > Unclassified ...
CATCGATGACAACCCAGTCGAGCGAGCCGCCATCGAGGCGGCGTTTCCCGGCATTCGGACGCTCGGAGCGGACCTTTATGGCATTCGCCGGACGCTTTTGTGGTCCTCCGAAACGCAAGTGTCGTTTATCTCCAATGAATCGGGTCGACGAACCGAAATGATCCGGGCGCAAGTGGTACGCGAGGAGGCCCGTAAGACAGTCTCTCGCGCCGAGTTCCTGAAGAAGCTTCAAATTCGGGTCACGTCCGACATCATCACGACGACCCGGCATAGCAACTTTCCTCGCACCCTCGAACTGATCAATAAGACCAACCAATTTAATACCACCGGTTACCGGTGGACTGCAGAGGGGATGCATGCAGCCCTTCTTGAAGGCACAGTGATTCACGCCTTCTCAGTCGCTGACTGCTTCACTGATTACGGCCTTGTCGGCGCCGTCGTCATGCGGGCCGCCTCTATCGAGCAGCTGGTTATGAGCTGCCGCGTCGTAGGTCTCGACATTGAGCAGCGGATGCTGGCGGACATCGTCGATGGTCTGAAGCGGGACGGTGCGACTGACGTCTCGGCAGCCTTCCTCGCGACGGACAGGAACGCCCCCTGTGGTAATATCTTCGCCGATGCTGGGTTCAGCGTTCAGGGTGACACGTGGGTCTTCAATCTCGACTGAGTGCGATTGTAGCTGCAAAGCTTCACAGCGCCGCTTGCCTGCTCCCCGGCCCAGCCATCATGCAGTTGGCAGCGATCTATAGAAAATAGGTCCAACAGCAGTGCGCGATGATCCGGCGAGAATTCCTTACCTCATCGATCGCAGGTGCCTTACTCATACGCGAGATGATCAGACAATCAATCTAAGTCGCAGCTTAAGAGCGCTTACAAATCAGTGACAGAGGGTTGGCGGAAAAAATGCAATGAAGTTCTTTCGCAACAGAGGCCGTTCTCGTATTAATCCAGTTATTGTGGATTACGCTCGGCGCGTTCAGGCTTCCGGTCTATTCGACGCCGAATGGTATCGTGCGATCTATCCAGAACTCGCAGGTTTCACGCCGGGCCCGCTGGCGCATTTCTGTGAATACGGCCTGCACGAGCATCGCGATCCTGGCCCGAACTTCGACACGCGCCGCTACCTCGATGCCATACCCGAGGCCGGGAAGGGGCAGCTACCGCCGTTCCTACACGCGATCGAGGCGGGCGAGGAAGGGACGGCATGTCCGGTCTGGCTGCGGGACGACGACGCCTCGCTGATCTACCTGATCCGCGCCACCGGGCTGTTCGACGACGCGTGGTACCGTGACACCTACCCGGATGTTGCCAAAGGCGGATGGGATCCGCTGGCTCACTACCTTGAATACGGCGCGGCCGAACTACGCGATCCCAGCCCGTTCTTCGATGCCGAACATTATGCGCTCACGTATCCGCACTATCGAGATACCTTCTTGACCCCGCTCGTCCATTACCTGCGGCTGGGTCTCCGCCGCGGCTACCAGCCGACAGGGCTCTCACGTTACGAGCGCTGGCTCTCTGAGAACGACGATCTGAACGCAGCGGATCTGAAACGGATTGCTGCCGAACCAGTGCGGTCCATCGTACATATTATCCTGATCGCCGATTGCGGACGCATCGGCGGAATCGCAGAGTTCTTAGCTGGCCTCGCCAATCAGGTCGGCGCATCCTGGAGCGCCGCGCTGATACCGGGCCCGGACATCCACGCCTCGTCCTGCCAGACGGTCCTTGCGCAGGTGGTGGCCGAATTGCAGAACGTCTGCATCAAAACGGCTACGCACGCGCTCGACGAGCTCGCGGACGGGGACATCGTGCTGCTCGCCACTGGGGCGAGCCGACTACGGCCGCACGCCTGCCACGCGTTCGCGGCTGCGCTCGGCCACGGGGCGGCGCTCGGCGCCTACAGCGATCACGACCGGATCGACGGGACCGGGACGCGGCATGCGCCGGTGTTCACGCCGGCCATGTCGCCCGAGCTCATGCGGCAGGTGCCCTATGCCGGCCCGGTGATCGCCCTGCGCATCGCCCCGCCGACCCGCGGGATGCTGGCGCGTGCACTGGGTGGGCTCGAAGACCCCGACCGGGCCTGGGCGGACCTGCTCCTCGGGCTCGACCCCGCGCGTGTGATCCGCATCCCGTTGATCCTCCACCACCGCGCCGTGGACGAGGCGGTGCCGCCATCGCGCACGAACCAGCCCGTTCCCGATCCGTCGCGGAACGCGGTCGAGGCCCCCGGCGGCCCGCCGGAGCCGCTGCCCACCGTCCGGATCGTCATCCCGACGCGGGACCGGAGCGCCCTGCTGCGGGCCTGCATCGACAGCGTCCTGGCACGCACCGACTACCCGTCCGAGCGTTATCGCATCGTCATCGTGGACAACGGTTCCTCGGAGGATGAGACGGCGCGATACTTCGCGGAGGTCGCGGCGGATGCGCGAGTGCGCGTCGTCGCCTCGCCCGGCCCGTTCAACTTCTCCGAGATCTGCAACGCCGGCGCCGCGGGCGCGGACGAAGACATCCTCGTCTTCCTCAACAACGACACCACCATCCGGCAGCCGGATTGGCTGCGCCGGCTCGCCATCCACGCCGCCCGGCCGGAGGCGGGCGCCGTTGGCGCGCGGTTGCTCTATCCGAGCGAGACGGTGCAGCATGGCGGCGTCGTCCTCGGCATCGCCGGCGTCGGCGCGCATGCCCTCGTCGATCTGCCGGAGGCGACTGCGCGCGCCCTCGATGCGACCCGTGAGATGAGCGCCGTCACCGGGGCCTGCAGCGCGATCCGGCGTTCGGTCTTCATGGAGATCGGCGGTTTCGACCCGCTGCTGCGGATCGATTACAACGACGTGGACCTCTGCTGCGCCGCGCAGGCTGCGGGATACCGCAACCTCTACGTCGCCGAGCCGCTGCTGCTGCATCATGAATCGCTCTCGCGCGGCGCCTCCACGACCCGAGCAGACCAGGGCCGCAACGTCCGCGAGGCGATCCGCGTGCGGCGGCGGCACGCGGCGGTGATCCGGGACGATCCGTCCTACAATCCGAACCTGTCGCGGGAGAGGATCGGGGGCCTCGCCGTTCCGCCGCGGGTGGTTCCCCCGTGGCGGCGTCCGCCCTCCGGCGTTCGCAGGGTTCTGCTGCTGAGCGCCGGAGACGGCATCGGCCGGTGGGTGGCGGATCAGGAGGCGTTTCTCACCGCGCGTGGCTTCGAGGTCATCCTCGGCGGCCCCGACCGGGAGGACGTGACACCCGGCCTGGATCGCCGTCGGGTCCGGCTCGCGGATCCCGCGGAGGCGGCGGTCTTCGCGACGCGCGAAGGCGCCGATGCGGTAGTCGCCCACACCGCGCCGTTCTTTGCGGTGACGCAGCATCTCGGGCGGCGGCCGCTCGTCTACTGCGTCGATCACGGCGACGCGCCGGCGGGATCGGGGCCTGATCGCGACGCGCGGGCGGACGCGATCCTCGACAAGCGCTACCACGCTACGCTGGCGCGCCGCGTCTTCTCGACGTCGCCGTCCGCACGGGACGCCCTGTTCGGGCAGGAGACGGTGCTGCTTGCCCACGACCGCCCGGCGGGTGCGGCATGGTCCGAGGCCTGGGCTGTGCGACGCCCGGCGCTCCGCGAAAAATTCGGTTTCAACGGGCGCTTCGTTGTGATCAATCTCTTCGGCACGGACCCAGGAGACGCGCGGGGCGATGGCATCGAGGACTTCATCGCACTTGCCACCGAATATCCATTCACTGATCCGGCACTTGAAGTCCGACCTCTCTTCGTCGCGGCCGGCCGCGGTACCGTCGCCTGTCCCGACGAGCCTACCGATCTCGTGACGTTCGCGGCCATTGACGACGCCGACCTCTTTGACCTGTTAGCGGCCAGCGACCTTTATCTGACCCCGCAACACCGGCAGGGCGTCGCGTGCGGCATTGCGCTCGCGCTCGCCATGGGGCTGCCGGTGGTTGCATCAGAGATCGCGGCTCATCGTGCTTATCCCATCGAGATCGCGGCGGACCTGCCGGGGTTGTACCGGCTGATCGTGCCCCATGCAGAAAGCTGGCGCGCAGGCACTGTGCACCGGACGGCGGTGCTCATGCCCGGCGCGGATCCCCTTGCCGTGATGGCGGACACGATCGTCCTCGACCTGGACCGGGATCATGCCGAACACTGGATCTGAGCACCTCCCGCGACGCCTCGAATTCGACGCGCTCTGATGAGAGTGTTTTCGATGAGGCGGACTTCCCGCAGCTGAACTTCGGCTGCAGGACCAGGATTGTCGAACAACCGCATGCCACCGGCCGATGCCCCCCGCCGCATGAACCATGCGGGCTTTACCCTGATCGAGATGACGCTGGTCTTGGCGATTATCAGCCTGATCGCAGCACTCGCCCTGCCGCGGGTGTCATTCTCGGGGAGCGCGACCAGCCTGCGGGTCAAGGGGTTCGAGATCGCGGCAATCCTGCGGGCCGACCGCGACGAAGCCGTCCGGAGCGGGCGCTCGGTGACGAGCGTCGTCGATCTCGCGGGCGGCCGCGTGCTGTCCAGCGCCGAGAACGGCGTGGTCGCCATCCCGGCGAACCTGTTCCTGCGCGTCTCCGGCGCGGGGCTCGACGGAATCCGCTTCATGCCGGACGGGCGGGCGTCGGGCGGGGAGATCTTCCTGATGCGGGCCGACCGGTCCGGCATCCTGTCGGTCCGGGTCGATCCGCAGACCGCCGCGGTCGTGATCGACCGGGGGGCACGTCTTGATGAGTGACGGGGACGCCCGCGCGGCACGCACCGCGCGACGGCTCCGCGTCTCGCCCGCGCGGCCGAGTTCGGCCGGTTTCCTCCTGGTGGAGGCGTTGGCGACGATGGCGATCGGTGCGATCATCCTCGTCGCGGTCGGGTCGCTGCTCGGGCTGATGTCGCGGCAGGCCGACCGGACGGCGGAGCGCACCGAACGCCTGGACGTCGCCGGCCACGCGCTGGCCGCGCTCGCCCGCGACATCGGGTCGATCGCGCGGGCGCGATGGGCCGGGCCGGGCCGGCGGAACTTCGTGTTCGCAGGCCTGCCCGACCGGATGCTGTTCACCCTCGACCGCTCCGACGCGGACGGCACGCCCCGGAGCCTCGCGATCCTGTTGCAGGGGACCGAAACGAAGGAGGGCAGCGCCGTGCTTTGCGCCGAGGCGCCGCTCTCGCCCCTCGATCGCGACGAAGCCGCCCTCGATTTCGCGCCCGCGCGCACGGTCTACGCTGGCACGGCCCCGGTCCGCTTCGCCTATGTGGTGGCGCCCGGCGAAGGTGCTCCCGAACGCGTGGTCGATGCCTGGCCCGCGAGCGAGACGCTGCCGATCGCTGTGCTCGTCGCCTTCACCGATCCCGCGAGCGGGGAGATCCTGTCGAGCCTTCGCGTCCCGCTCCGGATCGAGGCGGAGCCGGGCTGCGCCGCGCCGCGGAAAGCCTTCTGCAGCCGCATCGATCCGCGGTCCGTGGAGGAGCAGGGCGCGCCCGGCCCGACCCCGGGCGGCATGGCCGCGACGGGGGGGCGCTGAGATGCGCGGCCGGCAGGACGGCTTCATCCTCGTCGCGGTGCTCGGCATCATGGCTCTACTCCTGAGCCTCGCCGGCGGGACGGCGCTGATGGTGCGCTCGGCGGTCAACGGCGTGCGCGGCACCGCCGACGACCTCAGGCTCGAAGCGATGGTCCGCTCCGGCATCGACCTCGCGGCTCACGAACTGTTCGCGCTAAAACTCCCCACGGCGCGGATCCGCGATCAGCGGATCGCCCTCGACGGCGGCAGCATCACCCTGTCCGCGGCCGACGAATCCGGCCGGATCGACCTGAACTGGTCCGATCCCGTCCTGCTGGCCGGCGCCTATCGCACCGCTGGGCTGACCGGCCTGAAGCCAGAGGCGTTCGCCGCCCGCGTCGTGCAATGGCGCGACCGCTACGAGGACAAGCCGCCCGCGAACGTCGACCCGGCCAAGATCAGCCTCGCCGCCAAGCCCGTCGGCCGGGGCAAGGACGGCTTCCGCACGGTGGCGGAACTCCGCTGGCTGCCCGATGTCTCGGAGGAGGACATGGCCGCCCTCGCCCCCCTGCTCACCGTCGACAACGTCCAGGGCCGCGTGAACGTGCTGGAAGCTTCCGAGGCGGTTTTGATGACGTTGCCCGAGATGACCCCGAGCCTCGTCGCGCAGGTCGTGGCGCTTCGTACCGCGCCGCGCGCGACGGTCGCCGATCGGCTGAAGGTCCTGCTGCCGAAACAGCAGCCGCTGATCACCACGACGCGCGGCACCGCCTTCCGCGTTCGCGTCACGGTCGCCACGGCGGCTGCCGCCAATCGCAGCGTCGCCGTAACCCTGGCCCGTGCCCCGGCCCGCGACGCGCCGTACTACATCACCGCCTGGGAACGTTGATCGGTCCCGGCGGGTGATACGCTCAGATCCGGTTGGTCGGCCTCACCACGAAGTAGAGGTCGTCCGAGGCCACGAGCCGGGTCTCGATCGCCAGCCGCTCGATCATCATCGTCAGGTCGAGGATCGCCAGGTCGCTCTCGCTGCGGAAGTTTCCGGCGCGGTCGGCGAGCAGGTTGCGCAGGAGCGTGCCTCCCATCGGCAGCACCTCGACTACGTCGAAGGCAGCAAACAGCATCGAGCGCAGGTCGGCGCTGCGGGGCGCCTCGCTCGGATCGTAGCTGGCGACAGCCGGGATGGTCGGCAGGGTCAGGTGCGCGTCGATCCGGTCGTCCTGCTCCGCCTTCAGGTTCCGCCGCAGGTGCGAGGGCAGGTAGGCGAAGATTTCGTCGGCGAGCCGGCGGGCGTCGCGGTCCATCTGCAGGCGCGGCGGCCCAAAATAATCGAGGCCGAGGATCAGCCCGTCCGGAGAGACGATCCGGTTGAGGAAGGGCAGGAACCGTTCGAGGTCGGCGCAATGGTGCAGCGAATGGCAGAAGAACACCACGTCGAAGCTGCGGTCGATCGGGGGCGGATGGTTGAAGTCGAAGGCCAGGAACTCGGATTCGAGCGGAAACGGTTCGATCTTGCGCCGGGCATCCGCAAGCAGGGCCGCGTCGTACTCGTAGAGCGTGATCTTCGACAGCGGCCAGCGACCCTGGCGCAGGATCGCCTCCTCGATCCCGCCGGGACCGCAGCCGAAGGAGGCGAGGCTGAGGTCGCGGCCGAGCCGCTCGCGCAAGGGCGCGAGGTGACGGTCGAGGGTCCAGTCGAGCCATAAGCCGCGCTCGGCGGTGGAGCGGCCGGTCATCAGGCGGGCGACGTAGTCGTGGACCTGCGGTAGGCCCTTCCAGTCGAGCACCTGGCGCCGTGCTTCCCAGTCGGGGTCGAGCACCTGCCGCCACGTGGTCTCGCCCGGTGCCACCGGCTCGCCCGAGGACGTCCCGTTCGGGACGGGCGCCGTCTCCGTCGGCGCAGACGGGGTCGAGACGGCCTCCGGCTCCGGGGGGGCGGGGTCCGAGATCGGGCGCGCGGTTTTCGAGAAGCGCTTCAGGAAGGTTTCGAGGCCCATCACACGGATCGCTTTCCGTCAGCGTCGCGTCGCGAGATCGGAGGCTTAGAAACGAGCCGGTCCCGGCCGGGTCGCGACGGCCCCGGCAACATCTCGGTCGCGATCATATTACCGCCCCCCCGCATCGGCCGATGCCGTCTGCCCGAGCCGGATCGCCTCGACCGTCACGGCCGTTCCGCGGCGGGTCAGGACCTCGATGTCCTGGCGCATCGGCATCCAGCGGACGCCTGCGGCGGGGTCTGACGGATCGCAGGCGCCGGCCGACGGCTGGCAGCCGCTCTCCGTGTCGCGCTCGGCCTCGGGCAGGGGAAGTTCCAGCGCCGCGAGGCGGATGGTGTAGCGGTAGCCGTCCAGGGTGCCGGTGCGTCCGCCCGTGCCGATGTCCGATGCGCGCAACGGTTCGGCCAGGAGCGAGCGGGCGACGCGCTCGGCGGCGAGCCTGTCCTCCACCGCCACGAGCCCGGCGCGCGACTGCACCACGCCCCGCTGCACCACGAGGCTCAGGACCGCCACGATGGCGAAAGCCGCGAGTGCCTCGATCAGCGTGAAGCCCGCCGACGCCCCGCGGTCGCGCGGGCTGCTTCGAACCCTGGCCCTCATTCCTTGCCGATCACGCCGCTGCCGCCCTTCACGCCGTCTGCGCCGAGAGAGAGGATGGCATAGGGGGCGGTCTTTCCCGGAGTCCGATATTCGTAGGGGTGTCCCCACGGGTCGGCCGGCACGCTGCCCTGCTTGAGGTAGGGGCCGCTCCAGTTCTCGGCCGCCGGCGGGCGCTGCACCAACGATTGCAGGCCTTCGCTCGTCGACGGGTAGCGGCCGTTGTCGAGGTAGAACAGGTCGAGCGCCGAGGCGAAGGATTCGATCTGCAGCTTGGCCGCCTTGTCGCGCGAGCTCGACAGGTAGCCGAGCACGCGCGGACCCGCGAGGCCCATGACGAGGCCGAGGATCACCAGCACGACGAGCAGCTCGACGAGGGTGAACCCGCCCTGCGCATCGCGCACGCGGCGACCGGATCGGTGGAGGCGGGAACGCACGGAAACGATCATCAGGACGAAACCTCAGACCAGCAGGTCGTTGATGCTCATGAGCGCGGTCATCACCGAGATGATGAGCCACGCGATCAGCAGGCTTACCAGAACCATGACCGCCGGCCCCACCACCGCGATGACGCGACCCAGTGCCGCGTCGAGCTTGGCTTCGTAGAACACCGCGACGCGGCTCGCACTGTCGGCGAGATCGCCGGATTCCTCGCCGACGCGCAGCATCTGCACCACGTGCCGGGGGAAGAGCTTTCCGCGCGACAGCGTCTCGGACAGGCGCTGCCCCTGGCGCACGTCGGCGACGACGCGGTCGATCTCGGGGCCGGCCCCGGGCAGGCGCACCACGCCGCGGATCAGGCGAAGCGCCGTGGAGATGTCGACGCGGTTGCGCACCAGGATCGCCAGCGTCCGGCAGAAGGTGACGGTGAGTTCGTTGGCGAGGACCGCGCGGCTGAACGGCAGGCGCGCGAGGAGCGCGAGCCACAGTCCGCGCTCGCTGCCGATCCGGTTGAGCAGGACGGCGCCGCCGAGGAGGCCGGCCATCGACAGCACCACGATGTCGAGGTTGCGGTTGAGGAACCCCGACATCTCGAACACCACCAGCGCCGAGGGGTCGATCTTGTCGCGGAAGCCCTGCAGCGCGACCTCGAATTTCGGGATGAGGTAGATCAGGATGAAGAACAGCACGCCCACCGCCGCGACCACGAGGAAGCAGGGGTAGGAGATCGCCGAGATGAAGCGCTTGCGCAGGCGTTCCCCGCGCTGGCGCTCGGCGGCGAGCCCGGTCAACGCCTCCTCCAGCCGCCCGGAGGTCTCGGCGACCTCGACCATCTTCACGTAGATCGGCGGAAACAGCTTCGGATGCGCAGAGATCGCCTCCGACAGGCTCTTGCCGTGGCTCAGCGCGGCGTGAAGGTCGCGCAGCACCCGCACGAGCCAGCTTCGGCTCTCCATCTGAGAGAGGATCTGCAGCGCCTCGGTCAAAGCGACGCCGCCCTTGAGCAGCATCGCGAGATCCAGCGTCAGGCCGGTGATATCCTCGGGCCGCGGGTCCGGGGTCAGCCAATCCCGCAGCGACCGCCCTGGCGGCCGTGCCCCGCGGGCCTGCGCCTCGACCGAGATCGGCGTGCAGCCGACCCGGTCGAGATGGGCGAAGACCTCGCCGCTCGCCTCGGCCTCCATCGTCCCCTTGAGGATTTTGCCCGCAGAGTCGAGGGCCATGTAGGCGAAGGTCGACATCTACGTCTGCCCCAGCGCACCGGGCACGAACTGCCCGACGAGCCAAGTCGCCCAGAGCGCGGGGGCGAGGACGGCGCCGAAGGCGATCCGATCGATCACCGGCACGGTTCGCGCCGAAGCGGGCAGCATCCGGGGCGCGCCGACGACGGCGAGGCCGGTCAGGCTCGCGCCGAGGATCGCCCAGGAGAGCCCGACGGTGCCGAGCAGGACGCCGCCGGCGGCCGCGAGCTTCACGTCGCCAAGACCAACGCCATCATGC
>Ga0160427_10002989_pt1 | contig 10030 bp, 11 predicted proteins | sample SolpanmetagenomL_FD_108194 | JGI IMG/M metagenome (GOLD analysis project Ga0160427, IMG submission 108194) | Solar panel surface microbial communities from Lawrence Berkeley National Laboratory, California, USA - L | ecosystem: Engineered > Built environment > Solar panel > Unclassified ...
AGTTCTTCCAGACCCTACTCACATTCAAATCTATATAGTAGATATAGAGTCGAAAACGTTAGGCAAAACTAGTGAGACAAAATGCAGCATTGTTAATGTTAAAACTTGCAGCTTGAGACAAAGCCATTAACCTGTACGCCTTACGCACTAGTCTTTGACAACACTTCGATCAGACTTCGATTTAGTGAGCTCAGGTAGTACTGTATGAAAGGGTTTGCAAAGTTCTTTTCGAGCACATCGTACGATAATCACCATGGCAGACCAGAACCACCGATACACGTGTGTTATGGCAGTCGGTAGTGTTCTTTTGTTCGCATTTTAGCTTTTACCACTTGATAGATTATGATGACTCTTGCTTGTTAAAATGGCATTTTCCAGACTTTTGTGATTGGATTGTCCAAGGCGCGAATCTGGCCGATCCAGCGCGGCAAGAGATATAAAGCAGCTACAGTAGTGCAATAGTTGCAGTAGACTAAGCAATCGTAGCGGCCGTGAAGTACGGAAACTCAGCGATAAACTTACAGATGGGTGTTTCCCAGAGGTTTGAGGCGTTGCCTTAGTTTGTGATGAGCAGAGTGCAGGTGACCGGGTCCACTTTACCAAAGAGGCATAGAGAGAATTTGTTCATGTAGACACACTCAAACAAAACACATATTACAGTATATTACACTGCTGTACTATAGTAACTTACAGTACAGTACACTCGAGTCGTGGTTAGTACCCACTTTCTTATTGACCATCCGCGCATCAAAACTAGCAGTCGTACGGTTTTGTTTGAGATTATGTATGTACGTAAGTTACGAATGTGCAACACTGCAAGGTTAGTAGCTGTTGTTCATCGAGAAAAAACCTCTCTTTACGCCTTGGACATGATGCCAATTTTCACCCTTGCATCACACTCTCCCAGCACAATGGCTCACTCTCTCTTCTGGACTAATCAACTTCAGTTTTCTTCATAATTTTAGATTTTCTCCGCACTTGTTTTCATGATGGCTCGACCCATCTTCAAGTGCCAACTTGCGAATTGTCGGCTATGAGGAGTCAATCATGATGCAATGTAGGAACGAAAAGATGAACTTTTGTTGGCAATCCCATCGTCACGGCGCCCCTCTTATCTATGATGATCGGAGAAGAAACAGGGTTAGTTGGAGAGCGTGAGATATTGTATATGAAACGCCGGGCGGAAACAAAAAATGAAAGAAAAAACAAGGCCAAAGTATACGTAGGCATCGTACCTCTAAATGTGAAGCTAAAGCTGTGCGCTAATATTGTGCAGGATGTGTGTATATAGTAACCATGACTGCCAGTCTCGTTATGAAAACTACTACATTCTACCATGCAAGGAACGTAGGAACAACGTTTTCGAATGAAGCTTGACAGATGGGAAGGGATCTCGAAATTGATCCAACACCCCTCGCCTTGACCTTTTACGTCCGAAGCTATTTAATTTTTATTCTTGCTTCACCTGAGAAAACATATGAATAGATCTTCAGGTCCAGGAAACACATTCTCTCTAGCCTCCCCTTGCACACAAAGGGAATATATCAGTTGTCGACTGGAATCCGCATTCTTCAAAAATTGTTGCTAAAGCATATAAGATTAAAATAACGATATATCAACCTCGCAGAATAGTCATCCACAATTCTGCATTCCTTTGAGCTCTAAGAGGTTATCGCTAAGGTCGTTTCTTCCGCTAAGTCCCCAATACTCAGTCTGGCTCTGGAATGTTTGGTGTTGGCTTTACTTGTCATCAACACTTCGTAATTGTAAGTATGGTTGTGATTCTGTATTTGATCCTACATATTTCCACCTTGTGCCATCCTTTTTTACTTCCCACCTCTCATTCCTTCCATTATTACTTTGCAACAAAGCATCAATCGACGGATATTGTCTCTGTACCTGTCCATGCTACCTGTTGCAGACTTTGGCTATCACTCCTTTTAGCCAAGTCAAGAATTGTTTTCTTTATTCATTTTTCTTTTTCAGTACCTACCTATCAGACGATATAACATCTGTGCTTAAACGACATTCCCTTTTGCAAAATCTCATTTTTTTTACTTCCATTTGCATAAACACCATTAAATCGCACTCTTCAGGAACATACATCGTCCTGATCGTGTATTACTGTCTAATTTTACCTTATAATCCCAAAGCTTCATAACAATTTCGAAAGAAAAAAAAGTCTAATACATGGAGTCAACCCATACAGCATATCAAGCTTCAGCTAGATATCCACCCATAGTACAATCGCATATTCACACCGTAACTCCTCTTCCTGTTACTCGCAAAAAAGCTCTGCCACTAGAGGAGCTTACCAATAGTTATAATATCACCCCGAAAGTAGAGTATAATAATCAAGCCCGAGATTTCTCTACAGCAGCCCAACGTCACAGGCTGCAAGCTAAAAAAAGAAAGCACAATACCGGCAAAGTGTCTACCTCGCACGCTTTTCCTTGGGAGGATCTGGTGGCTTACCATCAGTACCGCCAAAAACAGCGCCGGGAAAGTGTCCCCGAAAGTGACTCTGTTTGGGATGAGGAGGCAGAAAATGCATTTATGGATGGTGAGTCTCTTTTTAAATTTAGGTTGTGCATATATGTGAACATCTTGTTGATGTCAATCAGGTCTCAGAAAAGTTCCACGTCTAGGTCGTCGTAAGCTCACTGTCGAGGGCAAACCTTGTGGCAGAAATGAGCTTATAGCAGCCTATATCTACAAGCGCACAGGCAAGCACAGGACAAGAAAGCAAGTCTCAAGTCACATCCAGGTCTTGAAAAACTTGCTCAAAAATAATGCAGAATGTAAGTAATCTATAACTCATTCGTCATACACGAACCATTGTCCTCTCAGTTATCAACATTTGCTGACGATTCGCCAGTTATGACATTGGTTAGCGCTGATGACGCTAGCTCTCAATGGGATGTGAATGTCGAGGATATTCATTCTCTCTCAGATCCACGAGGGAGCTGCATGTCTGCATCAACTACAGGTAGTCAAAGCTCAGGCTCGCCGAGTTATGAGGCTGTCAATGGATCATACGACGGTAGTTATATACAACCGGACGTCTACAACATGAGACAGAACCAAATAAAGCCAACCAACTTCTCTATGTGGGTCGCTTCAACAAACGAGAACAACGAATCCCTTGAGTGTTTACACAGATACGCTCGCCTTTCGCCAGAGAATCATGGCAACCTCTTTTCTCCCATAATACTCACAACCCTACAAAATTGGGAGTCACGATTCCCATATATCGCCGCTCTGCACGAACAAGGCCCAATCATCAGTCCCATCATTCATGTTGGCGCTCCACTCGAAGTCATGGATAATCTACCTAGTCAACCCTCGACGTTCTGCACACAAATGGAGGTAAACCTGAGGAGGGACTTATACCTAGGTCATTCCTTTGAGTGTGTTACCAGAGTGTATGGTAGCACCGTAAAAGTCAGTAAAATACGGTCGCCTCTCAATGTCCAACTCTTGAACGACGAATCACAGCAACTTCTTTTGCCATTTGCCTCTGAATTTTGGGCTGCGTTCTTCACTCGTTTAGTGATAGCGCAAGATCAGCAGGAGCAAAGGCTTAGGGCGACTGGCACAGCAGATAATGTGATGATAGCTAGAGTCCGCGATCAACACGCTAAGAGCACTATCATGGGCTTAACGATCATACAAGAGCTCCTCGCAACACCACCTCCTGGTCCAGATGGACAACTTCAGAAGCCGATTCGGGTAGCGCTTTTCCTCTGGGAGTTCTCCAAAACTGAGCACAACGAACAAGGTCTAGCTGTATGGAGAGACGTTCTGGTGCCGCACTCAAATGCCGTTACAACAGCCATGTCTGCATCACGACTCCGTTTTGATCCTATACTGGAACATCCAGATCCTTCGCCTCTTCAAACCACCCCTATCGATGCAACATGGGGCCCACAATATTACAACTACACTTCACAAGTTGATGATAGTCAACAACTGGCTCCAAGTCATCTACAGTACATGCCTAGTGTTGCTCTCGCTCAGAACGACAACGCAATTGCAATTCAACCCCGAGGCTATGAGCTGTCGAATTTGGAGACTCAGACTAATCCTGCACTTAATGATCTACAACTCCAATATCTCCAAGGATACCATCAATATCCTGCTTACTCTTTCACTTCCAATCCTGAGGCTCCAGATTACCAATGGCAGTCGTTTCCTGTGCTAAACAGCCAGGAGTCATCTGCAGAGGGCCTGCAGAACTTTTCACAGTAGTATCAACGTTTTAATGTTTCATATTTTCATAGCGACTTAATGAATTGGCTAATTCTAATTTTTTATGTTATACCAATGTACAATATTCTCTTCATATCTCTTATCTTCCTATACATCGGCCTCATCATGCCATTGCATGTCATATACAAAAAGGTACATTCTTATTCCCCTTATCACTTTACAAGCTGCTGGCTCTCCTCTTCTTTTCTTTTCTTTTCTTCCTCGTCTGATCTATAGATTCTTTTGTCACTTGCACACATGTATTCACCTACTACTACTATCCCTTACTTTTCCTTCATCTTCTTGCGTGTTTTTTGACTTTTGGAGTTTCTTCACACCCTCCGTCTTTGGTGTCAATGTCCTTGGGTTTCTTATGGTTGTAGCGTACCATGGTTTGTGTTTTTTCCTTCTATTCTCCATCCCCATAGCCTGTTACGCATTATCCATAATAACTCCTCCCATTATGCTCAAAAGCATTCTGTATACTATACTACATAATTTAGAGAAAACTTAATATAGGCTTAGAAACACTGTAAAGTGTCAATATTTAATTCATCTCAATAGATATGCATTTGTTCCTCACTTTGTCGCATATTGAATATAAATCCATACAATTATAGAGATCCCTCTCCTTGAGCTACAACATTTTACCACCCTTTGATTCGATGATTGGTGACATGATGGGAAATCACTCCCCAAAAAGCAAGGATTTGCAATAGCGAGCATGCAAAAAGTCATCCTCAAACATGTACATATGTACAAGGATTATTGCGAATATCACATAGAGATGCAAATACTTGCGCTTGATCAGCTAAACCATGTGCTTCGAACTTAAAAATTAGAATTAAGGTCCTTGTCATATTGCGCGATTGCCTTGCATGATATAATATTGATTTTTTATGAGTGCATATTATTTGCATACCAAGGCTAGGTACTAGTACTTTGCCTGCGACCATTTTTTTTAAAAATCCACCTGATATGCATGCATCGCCAACGTGTAACATTCTTGGTGTCAGGTACAAGGATTTTAAATATTCTAGTTCTTGAATATGATAACGGATGTATCTTATGGATTTTGTTTGGTATACAATATTCGCTTGTAAGCTTCCATGTAGACAAGTATTTAATTGATGATATGTTCATATTGCAATATCGCCATAAGCACTTGTGCATACATCAAGCACACACTACTATCATTATAATAACTCATAATAAATATAAGAAGACTTTTTATAGTGATCATTGTAAAGGCTCTCCCAAAGCCGTTTCATATCAAAACATGAAGAGTGAAATTTCGAAAGTGATCATAACGTAATATGGACGCTGAAACTTTATGCTAACAGGACTTGTCATAGGCGAACCTGTCGTCTAGACCTACTACCTATAGAACCAAGAAGATCGCATCAAAGTTAAGTTATATTATGAAAGAGTTCATGCCGGAGCTGTTTGAGAATAAAAGGTCAAAAATAATACGAGGGTTTGCTCATCAGAGAAATAAGCTGGAATTTTGGGGGGCATCGTCTGCCGTGTGCATCTAGTTAGATGAAGCTCCAAAACAGAGATTGTAGAGACACTTCTTCACACTCTTGTGCAATCTTTCGACATAAGTTTTGTTGGACCTGGAAAACTTATCACTTCAATTGACCAAATCGTGAAGAAGATATTTTATGAGAATGTGGCAGAACACAGCGAAGTTTGAATAAATAAGCCTTTCAGGTTCATGTATTTTACACATGCATAAACGACTAAAAGTCACTCTACGACCATAAACAAACTAGAGGGCTGTAAGGAAATTTGCAAAGTGTAGTTAAGCAGCAACTTATTTAGAATTAAAATATTGTTGCGCGCCGTATAGCGGCAAAACAAGTACTTTTTATATAGCCGACTCTATGTGAGCATATGAACCTAGAAAGTGCTTAAGTTTCAACAAGAGTTTTTTTTAATTTATTAAATCCGCTTTGATATTTATTCCACTACTTACAAAATGCCACAAACATGTTAACGTCTTCATATCATTACAATCCGATTCCATTTTTAAAACGTTTCTCAGCAATCAAGACCTACAACGGACATTAGGAAGGACGTACAACAAATAGGAATCGAGGTGTAGATGTTGGTGAGGCACCATATAGTTAGTGCCGAAAGCTTAAGGGTAGAAACGTTCTAGGATGCTGGATATATTCAATCCAGCAAGCTATAATAGATTCGCGCCAAACGGGCGACCATTGGGAGGTAGTCAGTACAATTCCCTTTCCCTCCAGTTCAATCATCACGAACGACATTCAAAATGGCTATTTGTACTCCACTGTGGGCCGCAAGTGACTGAATTCAAACTTGCTTGCCATTGGATAGCCTTTGCTGCAATTGTTGGCAATTAATAGCTAAACTTATACCCTTTTCGAATCCTGAGCCATGATCCAACTTAGTACTGGTTTGTTGCTTATAGGTAAATCTCATTGCAAAACGGCTAGTCTACGAGGAACTACGCCCTTCAACTAAAGGAACTAAGAAAAAAGCTGCGACGAAAAACGGTGCTAAACAATTCAATGATTTCACTGCACCTAAATGGGTTGCTTATCTGTAAAACTAGACACTCTTTCACTTCAAAAAACCGGTTCATAATTAACACTTACTAAATAGGTTTAGGAATTACACAAATGTTCTCGTCGAATTTTCTTCTTTTTACTTACTTAGCATCTTATCATGCCCAGATACGATAAATATCATGAGCAACCAGATTCGATACAAATGATGTTGGTTGGTTTTGTCCAGCTAATTTTGGATCAACCTACAGTAGCCAATAGTTTGAGCTTGAGTGATGGCATGGATTGGGAATTGAGTTTTCGTGTTTACGTATTCTGAACTACAGAATTACACGTGCTCCGATCTAAACCCCAGTAAATATTTTCACTTTGTGCAACTAAGCTACTGCTAAATTATATATATACTTTCAGGGATAGCGCGATTGGACGGATAAAAGAAAGAAAGGGAGAAGAGGAAGAAGAAAAAAAAGAGAAGCAGGACGATGTCATTGATACTATCATATTATTATTTTTTACTACTGCTATCTATCCTTTTTTTTGACCAGAAAGAGGGAAGTGCACTCACTCAATCAAGTTGGAGCCGTTTTTTTCCAATTCCCCCCAAATATGCATGCATGATGACCGTTTCAAAAAGTTCAACACTAAACAACCGTCCCATCCCCCATTTCTTCTTGTCCATCCAATCCACGGCCATTTGAGTTCTATTACGTAGAGAGAGATAGCAACCACAAATCAAACAACTTCATCAGCCATCAACCATCATTCGCTCATTCATTCATTCGTTTATCAGATTCATCTTTGTAAACATACAGAGATTCCCGCCGTTTTAAGTTTCTATTGCCTGTGGACCAAATATATATACACACTGCGACAATGAGTACGACCAAGACGATAGCGCAAAATACGGGGACAAAAAGACGACCAACAGTTCTTGTATGCAGACACAACTCCAATTTGGAAACCACAAATACATGAGCTAACCCATCACACGCACACTAGGTAACAGATAGTAGAGATCAGCGAATACAACCAGAAGCTCTGCGTTCAAACAATGTTCGTTTCGTGAGCGTTGATTCCATCCTCGCATCGAGTAGCGAAATCCCATCAGGCATACAAAGGGGTGGACCTCTGCCCAACAGACGACCTTCAGCGCCTCTATTGCGACGCCCATCAGACCAACGATTGAAGAACAGATCAGTGGTTCCAAGTTCAAGTATCCCATCGAGATCATCCAAAGTCAGCGAAAAACTTGTACTTCTTCCAGAGACTGAAGAAGTGGATGGAAAAGTGGTAGAATCGGAATTCGATCAAGACAACAATGAAGCTCCGATAAGAGATGACGAAGAAGGAACCAGGTTTACAGATGATGACCATCAGTCGCTGCCACGAAAGTCGTATGCAGAACGACTACCGAAAAGCCGAAGAGCCGATAAACTACCTAGAGTAACAGCATTCTGCACCGCCGGAGCCTATCGCCTGCAGGCTACGTCAAAATTTATGAAGCAAATGCATGCTGCTCGAACAAAATTGTACGATGAGTGCTTGTACTGTGCTTATCACTTACCTCTACTGCCTGGCACGGATGGAAATAGAGTTAGGAGTAGTCCTACACTGAAAACACCAGGAGGCAAAGCCGTTTTGGACGTACAAATAGAACGCAGTGAGCAACGGGACTATCACGAGGACTACTTTAAGAGCTCTGACAGGAGTAGGTCGCGAGATGATGAAGAGGATAGAGATGGTAATCTTGACCAGAGGAGGGGATCGGATGGGAGCCCTAGTAGACTCAGCCCTAAAAGTACTCGCTTCTATGGTTCAAGTAATCGTGATGGCGGGGATAGGTTTCCGCACAGACCCATGTCGCCTGAAGCACCAGACACTCCAGACATGATGAATTTTGCAGAGTTGTTTGTATTTTCTTACGGAGTTGTTGTGTTTTGGAACTTTACCGCCAGACAAGAAAAGGTTTGATACTGCTTTCTTCCTACTCAGCAGTGTGTGCAATGTGCTGACGAGTTTTAGGACATACTCGCTGATCTCACATTCGCTACTACTCCTCTAGGTTCGTCCTTGATGACCGAACCAATGAAAGAGGTAGAGCTTGAGAGTGAAGAATTCTATTTCGAATATTCTCCCAAGACGACAAGACCTAGGGTGATTTGATATTGAAGATGATACAAAAAAGCTACATAAACTGATCTTTGATGTTAGATATATAACGACATGATTACCCTACGATCCGGTGACCATATGATCAAATTAGCCATGTCACACGCGGTTGCACAGAGTACCAAGCTCAGCAGATTTGAAGAGCTCATGGCGATGACCATGCGAGAGGTGGAGCATGTACCCAAGAAACTGGCGTTGACGGGCACTCTTGGAATGAAGAGAGAAGAGGTGTTGAAAATGAGTGGAAAGCTCTTCAAGTTGAGAGTGGATGTTAATCTTTGTAAGTAAATATGTCGTCCCATGATGTTAGCGTCATCTTGCTAACATAGACAATAGCGAGTAACACACTGGACACTCCAGACTTTTTTTGGGACTGTAAGTCTTGACTTAAACATGAGCCGAACATTGCATTATCTAATATTGATGTGAAATCCGTAGCCGAGCCTGCTCTACATCCATTGTACCTCGCCGTTCGGGAGTATCTGGAGATTAAACAACGAGTTTTAATCCTCAATGAACGGTGTCGGGTTTTCTTAGACTTGGCCGCTATATTAGCAGATCACATCGCAGATAGTAACATTACAAGTCAGTCTTCCATGTTTTTACTCTACACGAGTGTCATTCTCGATGCTAATCTATTTGACAACAGGAATTACGTGGATTATCATTATACTTATTCTTCTTTCGATCATGGTTACTCTTGGAGAAGTCACGTTGCGATTTAGTATTTTGGCAGGTAATCGAGGAAAACACTGAGAAGAGGATGTTCAGTCTCATGTTTTTTCAAAATTGCCTGTTTGTTCAAATCTATAAACACGGTTGTCAGCGTTGAGCGTTTGCGATTTCACTCGTAATACCATTTTTTCCCTCTTTGTATTATTAGCGTCGTATTCTTTTATTGCACTTTTTGCAAAACTTGAGTATCCTGTTAACATTTCAGCTCTGTATTTGCAAGTTTTCTCGTTGTTCAAGCCTCGTTTATCTCTTCCTTCCTCTTGACATTAGCCAGTTTTTTTTTTTTTTTTTTTGGGGGGGGGGTTATTTCTTCTTTTTTTTTTTTCTTTTTC
>Ga0160427_10002990_pt1 | contig 10027 bp, 9 predicted proteins | sample SolpanmetagenomL_FD_108194 | JGI IMG/M metagenome (GOLD analysis project Ga0160427, IMG submission 108194) | Solar panel surface microbial communities from Lawrence Berkeley National Laboratory, California, USA - L | ecosystem: Engineered > Built environment > Solar panel > Unclassified ...
CCGGTGACGTTGGCGTGTTGGTGTTTTGTTTTGTTTGTTGTCTTCTGTCTTTCTCCGAGTGTTACGTGTGTGTGCTGTACTGTACTCTGTGTACTCTAGATAGATGCTGGCTGCCTGGCGGGAGGATGTATGGTGAGAGACCGTATGGCGAGAGATTGTATGGCAAGAGACTGTTGGTCCATTGTTCCACTTGCTTGAATGGTCTCTTGACTATCGCTCGAGTACTCACTTGACACTCACTCAACTGCTTGAATGCTCACTCAACTCAACTCAACTCACTCATGTGTGTTCGTCCCAAGTCAAAAGCAAAGCACGTGCCAAGGCAACCCGCTGCCAGGGTTCGGCGCAAAAGGCCAAAAAAAGGGGTAAACGTTTAGTTCTGTATAAAAATATAATATTAGTACAACCTCCAAAAATAAATCGTCACCACCACCGCTGCCGCCCGCCGCGTTGCGTCTCTCGTTGTTACACTCTTCCTCTTTGTCTTCTTCTTCTTCTTCTTCTTCTTCATCATCATCTTCATCTTCATCTTCTTTGCACATACTCTTCATTCTGCTTCTTCTTTTCTCTCTTCTGCTCTCCTTCTGCTCGTCTAGCCTCTGTCTGCATCGCGGCATCACCTCCTGCACTAGCGCCTCTCTAGCCGCCGAAAAAGCTCATTCCTCACGATACATGACACTTAATTGACCCACGACTCCCCAATCATGAAGACACGACACATCACGCGATTCCTCTCTCCCATCCTTCTCGCTCTCTCCTCTCTGCCGGCCAGAGCCCTCGCCGCAAACGTCTTGACCACCTCCAGCTTCTCCTCATGTCAGGACAACTCCACAATCCAAGTCACAGCATTGGACGTATCCTTCGACAGAGACACCGCCACCGTTACCTTCAATGCGGCTGGCACCAATGATGCCGTGCAAAACGTCACCGCAACGTTAACAGTGTCGGTGTATGGGAAACAGGTCTACACAAATAGCTTTAATCCTTGTGATGGCAGTACCTACGTCGAGATGTTGTGTCCTGGTGGGTTGGATGCTTCTCTTTCAACCGTCTTTCAGGACTAACTCCTTACAAGTTCCCGCTGGCAACTTCTCTGCCCAAGGCTCCCAGGTCATCCCCTCCGAATATCTGTCTTACGTGCCAGCCATCGCGTACAACATTCCCAATCTTGACGGTGCGGCGAAACTGCAGCTCAAATCTCTGGATACGGAGGAGAATATAGCTTGCGTGAATGCAGCAGTCACAAATGACAAGACCGTCTCCACATCCGCTGTGTCATATGCCGCCGTGGGTATGGGAGCTGCCGCATTGGCATTATCAGGGGTATCGGCTGTATCGGCTCTATCTACTGTTGCTGGGGTTGGAGCTCATGCGAGTGGAGCTGCTACATCTAGTCCTTCATTTACTGAAGTGGTTGGGTGGTTTCAATCCATGGCCATGAACGGGATGCTCAGTGTGAACTACCCTTCAGTGTATCGTAGTTTCACGAGCAACTTTGGTTTCAGCACTGGTTTGGTCTCCTGGGATACTCTGCAGAATACCATCGACGGTTTCCGCGCAAAGACGGGTGGAAACCTGACTGAAGACAGCGTGGCGTACCTCCAAAATACCACCCTGAGGTGGAGTGCCAGCGATTTCCACAAGCGCAGCCTGTATCTCATCGCTCGTGATATCGTCACTAGCGTCAATGGAACCACCAGCGGCAGCAGCAATGCCACTGCAGCAACGCCTTCGAAAGCCGTCAACTTTGTTCACGGCATTGAAGGCTACGTGGAAGAGTTACAGGTACCCAAAGCAAACACCTTCATGACGGTCCTCCTCGTATTCTCCATCATCCTAGCAGCAATTACCGCTGGTATACTCCTCTTCAAAATCTTTCTTGAAATTTGGGCTCTCTTCGGCACATTCCCTACACGTTTAACCTCCTTCCGCCAACGCTACTGGTGGCTCCTCGCCAAGACAGTGACTAATCTGATCCTTCTACTATATGGCGTCTGGGTGCTCTACTGCATCTATCAGTTCAAAATCGGCGACTCCTGGGCCGCCAAAGTCCTCGCCGGCGTGACACTCTTCCTCTTCACCGCCGTGCTGGTCGGCTTCACGTGGCGCATCTACCACCTCGCACATAAATACGAGAAATCGGAAGGCGATACCTCGGCGCTCTTCGACAATAAGGAGACGTGGCAGAAGTACAGCCTCTTCTATGCCGGTTACAAAAAATCCTACTGGTGGCTCTTCATCCCTGCCATTATCTACATGTTCACGAAAAGTTGCATCATCGCCGGCGCTGACGGCCACGGCCTCGCGCAGTCGGCAGGCCAGTTGGTCGTTGAGTTTCTCTTCCTCATCTTAATCCTCATCCTCCGCCCGTACTCGCTGAAAAGCGGTAACTGGATCAACGTCATCATCCAGGTCGTCCGCGTCATCTCAGTCGTCTGCGTTCTCGTCTTCGTCGACGAGCTCGGCGTCTCGGATGAAGGCAAGACCGTCATCGGCTACGTCCTCATCATTGTGCAATCAGTCCTCACCGCGCTCCTGGCGATCCTCATCGCCGTCAACGCCATTGCCGGCTGCGTGCGCATGAACCCGCACCGCAAGCGCAGAAAGGAAGCCGGTAAGTCCCCTGTCAAAGCAAGTTCACCCCACAAGCCCACTAACCGCGATCCCAGAGAAACTCCGCCAGTCCGCCGACGAGCTAACAGACCTCTCCGCACGCAACACCATGCTCATGTACCCGCTGACCAAATCCGGCACCGCGGCAACGGCCACCGCGCCGCCTGCCTACGCCGCCGCCGGCCCGTTGGCGACGCCGCATATCACCAGCAAGATACGCAAAGACCCCTTCAACACTCTCAGCACACTCGTCACCCACGCACGCGGCCGCAGCGGGAATGTCTACGAGGATGTGCGACAGACCGAGTACGACGACGCCCCGAGGGGCGAGAGTCGGACTCGTCTGGCGGGCAGGGGCGCGGAGATGAGCAGGGAAGATGAAGACGGTGAGGACGAAGGGGATGTAGGGGCACGCGGGTGGCGGTCGCGGCGCGGCGTGGGCGGCGAGAGTATGTACGAGGAGAGCTTCGACGAGTCGAGAAGGCCGTTGAGGGGCGACGGGAGGGACGAGGACACGAGTTACCGGGGCAGAGGGGCGTGGATCTGAGCGCGTGGGCGTGGTCGTCTTTCTTTGTTTGTTCCAGCCTTGTTTCTTTTGTTCATAACTCGGAGGAAAAACATGCCATACATAACTATAGTATCCCCAAGCCGGAGAAATCTACGAAGCCGCGAACTTGGAGCAAAAGACTTCGAAACAATCATACGGAAAAGACTGACTTTGTTGGATTCTGCAGCTTCTTGGCCCGTGATGAGGACTTTACATCGTGAGAAAGCTGCCATTAGAAAATCTCCCATCCCGTTGTTTCTCCAACTCACTCCCCCTATCCGTGCAGACAGCATGGATGACGTGTATTAACAGCCGACGTTACGATCAGTAGCAAGTAGGATTGTTAGGACATACAGTACTACACTACACTCCACCCTCGCTCAACCCAGAAGCCTCGCCAGAAGAACCCTCCCTCTCAAAAAAAGAATCCTCCCTTCTCCCTCTCCCCCCCGTTCACAATGGCGAACCAACAACTCCAAAAGATGGACCTCTCGCCCCTACTAGTCCTGATAACCGGCTCCAGCCGGGGTCTCGGCGCTGTCATCGCGCGCCGCTTCCACGCCTGCGGCGCCAGCGTAGTCATCAACTATCTCTCGTCATCAGCGCAAGCCACGGCGCTCGCCGACGCCCTCAACAGCGCCAGCAGCAGCGACACGAACACAGGCAAGCGCGCGCGCGCCCTGGCGCTCCAAGCAGACGTGACGTCGCCGACGCAAGTCCACGCGTTATTCGCGGCGGCGGCCGCGCACTTCCAGCGGCCCATCACGACGGTTGTGAACAACGCGCTGGCGGCGTTTACGTTCAACGGCGACGCGGCGCGCGCCAAGCTCGACGTTATCACGTGGGCGGCCTTCGACGCGCAGCTGCAGGGCAGTGTGCGCGGGGCGCTAAACACGCTGCAAGCGGCGCTCGCGCAGTCGCAGTCGCAGCCGCAGTCCCAGTCGCAGTCATTGACGGCGGTGGTCAACATCGGCTCGAACCTCGTCGCGAGCCCCGTCGTGCCGTACCATGACTACACGGCGGGCAAAGGGGCGCTGCTGGCTTTTACGCGGACGGCGGCGGCGGAGCTGGGCGCGCGCGGGGTCACGTGTAATATGGTCAGCGGGGGGTTGTTGCGGGGCACGGATGCGAGCGCGGCGACGCCCGAGGAGGTGTTCGAGGGGGTGGCGGGGGCGACGCCGTTGGGGCGCGTCACGGCGTGCGAGGAGGTCGCGGATGCGGTGCTGTTCTTTGCGAGTCCGTGGGCGAGGGGCGTCACGGGACAGAATTTGAACGTCGATGGGGGGCTGGTCATGGGATGAGAGAGAGAGAGGGCTCGGCTACTCGATGCATTGATGAGTTCACGGCGAGGTCTTGATGTGTTTGTGTGTGTGTGTGTGTGTGTTTGGACTAAAGAAACGTGGTTGCATGCTGTCTATTTGCCTGAGACTCACATACGCCAGAATGCCGCATTGATTTTGGTTTAGACCTACGCCTGGTTTCATCGAGCAACCGCACGGATGCCTTTTCTTATCCCGTAGGAGTTCGAGCTTGTCGCTCCGTTCAGACCGCGTTCTACTCGGCAGTATCGAGCTCATCCTCAGCGGGACGTGGTGAAGCTATTTGCAGCATGTCAGTCTCTTGGCTGCTTGAACTCAGCATCAATATTGACTCACCCTTGACGTGCGCGTCTTCTTCACCATCCGCACCCCTCCCTTCATCACCCTCTTCACTTCTCCTCTCCCTGACATCCGTCATATCCCTGTCGCGTAGACCATCGTCCTTGACCGGGCTTCTACTGCGCTCGCGCTCGCGCTCACGGCCACCATCACGCCTCTCGTGATCACGTTCGCGCCCGCCACGATCGTCCCTGCGAGGAGAGTAATCGCGACCAGAACCTCGGGGTGGGGAGCGTGAGCGACGACGAGGAGAGCTGCGACGAGGGCGATCACGTCCAGCGCCAGCATCGAAGCGCCACGAAGCTGATGGAGGTGTGCGGGCCCACTGTGTAGATTGTTAGTGTGACTTTCATATGCTTCATCAAAGTAGCATACCTCAATTTTTAAAAGGTCGTCGCGACCGATGCGCTTGTTGTGCATTTCATGGTACGCGTCATCTGCATCGCGACGGCTTTCATATTCAACAAAGGCGAAGCTGGGTAATGTCAGCGCGGTACATGAGGTCTCAAAGGGAGCACCTACAGACGACTTGATGCAGTACGCGGAGCTGGAATGTCGCAGCGGACCAGACGTCCGTACCTTGAAACTGTTAGACTTGGCGTGTCGATGATCGTTGCATGGCGAGGTTGCGAAAGCGAGGCGATAACGCATATGTTCTTGTCAAGCGCTCGAATTCGTGGTCGCTAGGTGTGATGAAAGGGAGAAAGGGGACTGATTCGCATGGAGAGATAGAGGATCGATCGATTCGGGGGAGCGGGGGGATGGACGAGGGCGAGGGAGGAAGGACTGTCGCTAGGGGCGAGGACGTAGGAGGGAGGAGGAGGGTCGGTTTGGATGGACTGCCGTGGGTCGTACGAGCTCAGAGAGCGTCGTTGTTGTTGCTGACGTACCGTTCGAATTCGTAGGCGAGATCACGGGCGCGCGTGCCTTGGCCGAAGCCAGAAACGTAAAGAGTCGTGCTGCCGCGGGACGACATAATGTGCAGTTGTTGGAAAGAGAAGAGGTGCAGAGAGGTGGTTTGATGACGGAGAAGCGTGAAGCGACGGAAGCAAACACTAATGCAGTAATGCGGGCTGTGTCACGTGATGATACAACCTCACTCCACCCCCTTGGCACAGATCATGGGAGAGCAGAGCATACGAATACTGACGCGATCTATAACGCATGTATATACCTGCTGATTGTATCTTTCATCCCAGGCTCGTGCCTCCGGCCTTTCCTCGAGTTACGTTTTTGAGCGTGGTCCACTCACTCCATACTGGGAAAGACGTATCGTTTTCCGCTTTCATTGCGTGAGCAGTCACTATACTGACTCGGAGGCCCGGCACTGCAGCAGCTGGGACTTCCACACCATCAACTGTTCTCGCGACAGCCCAGACAAGATTAGTCTGCAGGTATGGAACCACATCGGAGACCAGAATGCTCGCCAGTTTCCCCTCAGCTACACTTTCAAGCAAGGACGACGTCAGCGGGATAGCACCGGTGACTGCCATCTTTGAAGTCATGCCAGGATTGGAGAAGAACCCGTGAGAGCCGATAAGGGAAGGTGCGAGAAGCCAGTCGATAGATGACGACTTTGAAGGAGGAGGCCCCAAGAAGGCGTAGACAATGAACGAGCCGTTGAGGCCAAATCTTTGAGCTTGAATGTTGATGATGTACTCGTAAGTAACATCATTCGCACGTCTGACTCGCGCTGGAGCATTCGAGGAAGCGCTACTGCTGTATAGGTCATTGATTACACCGATAATAGCTGCCTTGCTTCCGTCCGTATTCATGAACTCGGGGTAAGTGTAGTGGAGATTTTTCATGTTACGAAGGCCTGCGCTGGTCCAAAAGGTGCCTTTGGTGTCGTTATGGAACGGAGTGAGAGCTGCTTAGCATTAGCTGTCAAAGTTCATTGCAGCAGGAAGCAGGTCATACGTGAATATTGATCCAGTATGGTGCCACTTTGAGTGCTATATGAGTTGCCGTTCACGGCAGTGGCTTTGACATAACTGTCCGGATAAACTGCTTGCCACATTGCAAAAAGACGATCCACATTACTGATAAAGATAATTAGCTAATGTGGCACGTAATACACCATCAAGCTACTCACGCATGATGAAGGAAAAAGACTGGGTCGAACGCGGCCCACCAAAGCCAAGTCATGTGCCCGTAGTTGGTTCCACCGATAAAGTTGTGTATAGTATCATGAATGCCTTCAAGGCTGGTATAGCAGCCTGCCGAGCTAGATTTTGCAGCGTCGTTGCTGAAGAACGCGTAATCATCGCAAAGCATGAACATGTTGTAGACACCTTCACGAATGCTACGGAGATTGCTGTCGAACACAGATGTTAGTAAGCTCGGCTGGCTCACTGCAGTGACGGAATTGTCCGAATTTGGGTAGCGGTATGTTATAGGCCAGGACGCCCATGGGTTGTAGAGCATGTCGCTGCCATTGAGAGGGTGAAATGTGTATCGAAACAATGGATTTATAACGTTGTTCTGAACGCCAGTAGGTGTTACGAGGCCGTTGATGTACTTTGTAGTTATGCTTGTCGGGATTACTGACTGTCCGACAGGTGGTATCTGCGCCCAATCCCAGTAGGGTATGCGGAGTGCAAGAGCCGCTGTAGCATATCTGTCGCGAAGAGTCCCTGCAGGAAAACTGGTCACGACCTTTTGGACGGAAGCGTAGAATGCTTGCTCGAAGAGAGCCAGATAAGCTCGATGCCAGGTTGGAAAGACGACCGAAGAGTGTGTGCAGTAGCCTACAGCGCCGCCAGTATGGGGGTTTGCTTGGACATTGTCCCATGGTGTATTCGGTACGCCGTGTATGCCAGCAACTTGATACCATCCCATTGGATCTGACTGGTTCATTGCTTGAAAGGCTTGCATGGCGAGAAGGTAGAGATTCCACTGATCGGGGTTCTGCTGCAGCGTTCTAATTTCCAATCGAGCGCGCAAAGGGCCTTCTGCGGCTATTCCGGTGATGGCAATGGTAGCTGGCGTAGCCCGTGCATTGAGATTTCTCGAGTAAATCTTACTTAGGGGCCATGGCAATGCCAAAGAACATGCGAAACATAGTGAGAGAATAACAGCATGCTTCAACGAGCATGGGCGAACCATCGTTGAGGAAGGGAGGGTTCGCTTTAGATGTTCAATTCACAGAACATGTGATATCAGAGTTGTCCGCAGAAAGTTGAGCGAAGGATGTGTATACTCTTATGGTGGTTTGAAGATATGTTCGGTCAAGAATCGTGCCATGAAAATCGTGACAAGAAGCCCAGGGTCAACAGTGCTTCTAATAATGTAAGCTCAGAAATGGACAGAAAAACACGACGGAGGTGAAGCAAAGAAGGGTAAGGGCAATGGGATGTATGATCGACGACCTCGCAGAATCCAAGCTTCAATCAAATGCAGGGAGGCGAGGAATCCATCGAGCATGGCGGAAACGCGCAGGCCGAGCACACATGTCTCTGGTAGTCTATGCATTTGCAGCTCTATCATGCATGTGTAGTGCAAGCAGGCCCTGTCGCACTCGCAACGTTGTCGAGGCTATCCCAGGGGATCGCATTTCTTATTTTGGGGTTCGAATCTTCAAATGCTTGTGTACTCTTCCAACGTCATCCTCGTGTAGATGCTAGACAGCTTCGTCATTCTTCCCCTTGCTGATAGGCAAAGCATTCCTCGAATCCATGTGGTTCGTAAAGCAAGGGGGTGTTCTCTTAATGTTTAACTGTTTCTGGTACACACCTCAATCAACGTACCACGGAAACTTACTTATCCCGTAATCTCCCAAGCTCGCAATGTACCAGCCTCATTGCCAACACAGAGGACGAGGGACTTCTCGGCGTTGTCCACACCACTCTCATACTCGCCCAATGCAACAGCACTGATCCGTCCAAGTGGAGTCTTACTGGTAGGCCAATTCCGATATACTGTGCATGACGGTAGATGTACTAGCCGCAATGCGTCGCGTTTCCAACGACTACTCATGACTAGAAGCTGACCGCACGGCGAAAAGACGAGGTTCGAGATGGGAGTCGTGAGATGGTCAAGCGCCTTTGTCGGCTTTGGTTTCGCGGGTGGTGAGTCTGACCAAGCACTACGGTCGTACACGTTGACAATACCGCTGGTGCTTCCAATCGCCACCCATCTGTCGGGTCCAAGCGCCAGAGGAGTCGACCTTTGGTCCGCATTTTGAACCCGTCCACCAAGGATGATTGTTGTCGTACCCACAGCACCTTCGTCGTCCCACCTTGCAATGATCCTAGATTTTTCAACGCTCCATTCACTGACCTCCCCGCCTCGTCCGACGATGCACAGACCTCTACCATCACCCCACCATGCAAAGTCCGCCAAGCCTTTTCGACTTTCGACTCTGACTTGCGCCATCCATTGGAGAGTCTTAGCATCAAGCACGTTGATTACACCGCCACCTTTTCTGGTGCTACCGAGTAGTGCCACATAACGACCGCAAGGCGAGGGCTTAAGGGTCTCCATTGACTTTTGCGTATCTTGCTGGCCGTATACACGAGTGATTTTGCGTATCTCTCCCGTTGGTAAATCCCAAACATGAAAATAGCGTCGTCGGGATGACAAGTATATCTGGGGACCTGATACGGAGTTGGAGTCCAAGGATGCAGAAAAGACGGTCGTGCTGAGAGGAGTGTGCTTGAGATGCAGAGATGTGATAAGAGGGTTTTGAGGGTCTGGTGGAGTAGGCCGAGGCATGAGATGATGTAGGTAGAGAGTCGATGAAGTTCCTGAAGAGAGGATGAGTGGTAAAGTTGGGTGAATCGAAAGGCAGTTGATCGAGGACGGCTGTGGTGGACCTATGTCCTTCATTCTTTCGATAGCAATAACCTCGGGACGTAGGCGAATTCGCTTGTTATGGCGATGAGATGATCGCGTTAGCATTTCGTTGCTCCGGAGAAGATTGGCGAGCGGCTGTGCCGAGAGATCAGAGTTCTCCAGGTCCATTGTGTCTGAATCTTCCTCGTCAGAAGAACCTTCTGCGCGGGAGAGACGTCTCCGTTTTCTTTGAGAACCTTCGCCAGTGCGATCAGCCCACGCCGGTGCTGGATTGAGAACTTCATAGCTGCGACGAAGCTGTCAGCAGAAGCGCTAAGACAGATAGAGTGTGAACTTACTGCGTGCGCAAGCGTCTTGTGTACTCTTTTCCACTGATGACATCTTCACCTTCGAACGTTCGGAGTTTCCGCAG
>Ga0160427_10002991_pt1 | contig 10026 bp, 5 predicted proteins | sample SolpanmetagenomL_FD_108194 | JGI IMG/M metagenome (GOLD analysis project Ga0160427, IMG submission 108194) | Solar panel surface microbial communities from Lawrence Berkeley National Laboratory, California, USA - L | ecosystem: Engineered > Built environment > Solar panel > Unclassified ...
CCGCCCTCAAAGCCCTGAGTGCCTACGCCGCCGGCGCCACCCCCGACCGCCCCGACCTGTGGGCCGCCGCCAACTTCCCGCTCACCAAGGCCGAAGCCTCGCCCCGGCTGCCCAGCCAGCCCATCACGGGCCTGGCCCTGGCCGACAGCCCCAGCGCCCGCACCCTCACGGCCACCGCCGATGCCCAGCCCGGCATGTATGCCTACGCCTGGCGCCTCTACCCCAAGGCCACCCCGGCCGCCGAGCTGGCCGCCGGCTACTGCTACCGCTTGTGCCTGAGCCGCCTGCCCAAGGTGCTGCTCGATGGCCTCGATAGCGGCGTGGCCTACGGGGTGGAGTGCGCCGCCTGGAACGACACGGGCGCCTTGCAGTGGAGCGCCCCCGTGTTTCGCATCGTGCAGTAGCTGTCCAGCCTGCTGGCTGCCATTGACCAAGCCGCGCCCGGCTGCCTTGCGGCAGCCGGGCGCTTTGGCAAGCGGGCCGGCCCGGGCTAACGGGGCCTGCTTAAGGCACTGATTAGCAGCGGCACCACCGGCCCGCCAGCAGTGTTACTTTTGCCAAATTGGTGCCTGGCCAAGAGTTAGCGGCCGGCCAGCTTGCGGTGGCTGCCCGGCGGCCGGTTGCCTTTTCCCCCTTCCTTCGTGCGTATGAAACATTCCTACTCTCGCCCCTTGCGCTGGCTGCTGGCCGGCCTGTTTCTGTTGCTGCTGGCCTGGCCCCCGGCCCCCGTGCACGCGCAGGCGCTACCCCACACCTTTGCCGGAGGCGGCAGCCACTCGCTCAGCATTCATGCCGACGGCACGCTCTGGGCCACGGGCAGCAATACCTATGGCCAGCTGGGTATCCCTACTAGCACTCCTAGCAGCAGTGCCTGGGTACAAGTGGGTACGGCCACCAACTGGGTGCAGGTAGCGGCCGGCTACTCCTACAGCCTAGGGCTGCGGGCCGACGGCAGCCTCTATGCTTGGGGCTCCAACCAGTTTGGCCAGCTAGGCAACGATGCCAACAGCGGCACCGTTACTGCTAACCCCACGCCTCTGCTAGTAGCGGGCACCTATACCCAGATGGCCGCCGGCTTTTCCCATAGCCTAGGGCTGCGAGCCGACGGCACCCTCTGGGCATGGGGAGGTAATCAGCACGGCCAGCTGGGCAACCTCATCAATAGTGGCACCGGCACTGCTAACCCCACGCCCATGCTGGTGACCGGTACTTACACCCAGGTGGCGGCTGGCTTCTACTACAGCCTGGGCCTGCGGGCTGATGGCAGCCTCTATGCCTGGGGTGACAACTATAACGGCGAGTTAGGCAACTCTACTAACATCGGCATTGACACGGCCAACCCCACGCCTACAGTAGTGGCAGGCATCTACACACAGGTGGCGACTGGAGAAGCCCACTGCCTAGCCTTGCGAGCCGATGGTAGCCTTTACGCCTGGGGATATAACTACTACGGCCAATTGGGCAACCCCACCAGCACCGGCATAGCCGTTTTCACGCCTACATTGGTGGCAGGCACCTATATGCGGGTGGCAGCCGGGAAGGATTATAGCCTGGGGCTGCGGACCGACGGTAGCCTCTACGCCTGGGGCTACAACTACGACGGGGAGCTAGGTAACACCACCAATAACGGCTCGGGCAATGCTAACCCCACGCCTACGAAGCTAGCGGGTACCTACACCCAAATGGCGGCCGGAGACAATCACAGTCTGGGCCTGCAGGCCGATGGCACCCTCTGCGCCTGGGGCTATAACCGCGATGGCCAGTTGGGCACGGCCACCAACAGCGGCACCCCTAACCCCAACCCCACGCCCACGGCCACCGGCACGGCCCTGGTCACGCGCAGCCTGGCGATGGGCGCCAGCTTCGGCCTGGCTGTGAAGGGCGACGGTACCCTCTGGGCCTGGGGCGACAATGCCTACGGCCAGCTGGGCATTGATATTACCACGGCCCGCACCTCCCGGCCCGTGCAGGTGGGCACCGCCACCGACTGGGTGATGGTGGCGGCCGGCGAGTACCACAGCCTGGGCCTGCGGGCCGACGGCAGCCTCTACGCCTGGGGCTGGAACAACTACGGCCAGCTGGGCAGCCCCACCAACAGCGGTACGAACACGGCCACCCCCACGCCCCAGCTGGTAGCCGGCACCTATACCCAGATAGCGGCCGGCGTCTACCACAGCCTGGGCCTGCGGGCCGACGGTAGCCTCTACGCCTGGGGCGACAACCAATACGGCCAGCTGGGCAGCCCCACTAACAGTGGCACCAGCACTGCCAACCCCACGCCGGCGCCGATAGCGGGCACCTACACCCGGGTGGCGGCCGGGGGCCAACACAGCCTGGCCCTGCGGGCCGATGGCAGCCTCTACGCCTGGGGCGATAACAGCTACGGCCAGCTGGGCCCCGCTGCCAATGCTGGCCCCATGCCCACCCAGGTAGCGGGTACCTATACCCAGGTGGCGGGCGGCTTTTACCACACCCTGGCCCTGCGGGCCGATGGCAGCCTCTACGCCTGGGGCCGCAACGAATACGGCCAGCTGGGCAGCGCCACCAACAACGGCACGTACAGCGCCACGCCCACGCCCCAGCTGGTGGCGGGCACCTACACCCAGGTAGCGGCGGGCTTCGCTCACAGCCTGGCCCTGCGGGCCGATGGCAGCCTCTACGCCTGGGGCCGCAACGGCAATGGCGAGCTGGGCATTGGCACTACCAACGCCGCTACTACCCCCACGCCCACCCGGGAGGCCACCGCTGGCACCGGCTGGACCACGCTGGCCACCGGCGCCGCGGCCACCTTCTCGCTGGTGCGCACCCCCTCGGCCCAAAGCTTCGCCAGCGCCGGTTGGAACGCCCTCAACCAGCTGGGCGATGGCACCCGCATCGACGCCCCCCGCTTCGACCGGGTGAATCTGCTCACCAGCTTGCAGCCGCTGCCCGTGCGCCCGGCGGCGCCCGGCACCGGGGCCGGCCTGCACCTGTTTCCCAACCCAGCCACGGCCGCGGCCACGCTCACCGGGGCCTTGCCCGGCACGGCTGTGCAGGTGCTCGACGCCCTGGGCCGCCTCGTGGCCGCCACGCCGGCCGATGCCACCGGCACGGCTCGCCTAATGCTGCCGGCCGGGCTGCCCGCTGGCGTGTACGTGGTGCGCGCCGGCTCGCAGGCCGCCCGCCTCGTGGTAGAGTAGCCCCGGCCGCCTACGCTGCTGCCTGTGCCCGCCGCGCTCGTAAAGGAGGGCGGCGGGCACAGTGGCATTCAGCTCTTTCGACTGCTTCTAAGCGCTGGCCCAAGTGGAGTAGAGAACGCCCGGCGCACCCCGCTGGCTACGCCCTTTAAGTAGTATCAATAGGCTGCATTACCTGGTATCTTTGAGTTGGTATGCGGTTGCGCAGGCGTTTAGGCGTTTGCCGGCCGGTAGCCTTCTTTTTCTCGTCTCATTCCTTTCCTGACGTAAATGGTAAACTTCTCCGCTGTAACCGGGCTGCAAGGCCCGTTGGGCCGGCTGCCCGCCGCCTTGCTCCACTGCCTGCTGCTAGCTTTGCTGTTTGGGCTACCCAGCCAGGCTCGCGCCCAGGCCCCCGCCTGGGCCGCCGCCCTGGCACCTACCCAAACCAGTGCCAGCGGCACAGCCAACACGCGGGCCACGGCCGTGAACACGGCGGGCGACGTGCTGCTGACCGGCTCTTTCACCGGCACGGTGAGCTTCGGGGCTACTACCCTCCTGAGTGCGGGCAACAGCGATGTATTCGTGGCCAAGTGGAACACGGCCGCCGGCACCTGGGCCTGGGCTGTGGCCGGCGGCGGCGGCGGCAGCGACTACGGCAGCGGCATTGCCACTAGCGGCAGCAGCGTGTACATCACGGGCACCGTCTACAGTACCAGCAACGTGCAGTTTGGGGGTACGCCCTTGGCTGGGGTCAACGCCACGGCCGGCTACGATGTAGTGGTGGCCAAGTACACCGATGCCGGCACCAGTGCCACCTACGGCTGGGCCGTGGCCGGCGGCGGCGCGGGCTACGACATTGGCAACGGCATTGCCCTGAGTGGCAGCAGTGTGTACGTGACGGGCTACGCCACAAACAACCTGGCCAACGCCAATGGCGTGCAGTTTGGGGGCGTGGCCCTGCCGGGGGCCAGCACCACCGTCAGCTACGACGTATTCGTGGCCAAGTACACCGATGTGGGCACCAGTGCCACCTACGGCTGGGCCGTGGCCGGCGGCGGCGACAGCGGCGACGTGGGCAACGGCATCGCCGTGAGCGGCAGCAGCGTGTACGTCACGGGCTCCGTCTATGGCGAAGCAACCAATGCTGGCGGGGTGCAGTTTGGCGGCAAGCCGCTGCCCGGGGCCAGCACTAGTTACAGCACCGATGTCTTCGTGGCCAAGTACACCGACGTGGGCACTAGCGCTACCTACGGCTGGGCTGTGGCCGGCGGCGGCACCAACACCGATATTGGTTATGGCATTGCCGCGAGCGGCAGCAGCGTGTACGTGACGGGTGTTTTCTATGGCGGCGGGCAGTTTGGCGGCAAGGCCCTGCCCAGTGCCAGCTCTCTGGCCAGCCAAGACGCGTTTGTGGCCAAGTACACCGATGCGGGCAGCAGTGCTACCTACGGCTGGGCCGTGGCCGGCGGGGGCAGGGGCGCCGACTATGGCACCAGCATTGCCGCCAGCAGTGGCAACGTGTACATAACGGGTACGGTGGACAATACCAGTGGCGCGCAGTTCGGGGGCGTGGTGCTGGCCGGCGCCGGGTTGCTGAGTAGCCAAGAGGTATTCGTGACCAAGTACAGCGATGCGGGCAGCGCCGCCACTTACGGCTGGGCGGCGGTGGGCGGCGGCAGCGGTGCCGACGCGGGCTACGGCATTGCCCTGAGTGGCAGCAGCGTGCAGGTAGGCTGCTACACGGGCACTGCTACAGCCCGCTTTGGCCAGGCGGCCCCGGTGGCGGCCAACGCGGCGGGCCGCGCCGCGCTCGACCCCGCCACCGGGGCCTGGCAGAATACGGGCACTGCCACCACGGGCGGCGGCATCTCGTATGCCCGGGCCACGGCCGTAAACGCGGCCGGCGACGTGCTGCTGACCGGTAGCTTCACTGGGCAAGTGACCTTCGGCAATACCACCCTTACCAGCGCCGGCGCCGGCGACGTATTCGTGGCCAAGTGGAACACGGCCGCCGGTACCTGGGCTTGGGCCGTGGCTGGCGGCGGCAACAACGGCGACCAGGGCAACGGCATTGCCGTGAGCGGCAGCAGCGTGTATGTGACGGGCTTCGTCACCAACAGCAGCGCCAATGCCTACGGCGTGCAGTTTGGCGGCGTGGCCGTGCCGGGCGCCAGTGCCACGGCCAGCCAGGACGTGTTCGTGGCTAAGTATACCGACGCGGGCACTAGTGCTACCTACGGTTGGGCCGTGGCTGGCGGCGGCACCAATAGCGACGGGGCCTACGGCATTGCCGCGAGCGGCAGCAGCGTGTACGTCACGGGCTTTATCCAGAACACTACGGGCAACGCCAGTGGGGTGCTGTTTGGGGGCGTAGCCGTGCCGGGCGCCAGCGCTACGGCCGGGCAGGACGTATTTATTGCTAAATACACCGACGCGGGCGGCAGCGCCACCTATGGCTGGGCCGTGACCGGCGGCGGCACTAACTCCGACTATGGCTATGGCGTGGCCGTGAGTGGTAGCAGTGTGTACGTGACGGGCTACCTTATCAACAGCAGCGCCAATGCCAACGCGGTGCAGTTTGGCGGCGTGGCCCTGCCAGGGGCCAGCGCCACGACCAACGCCGACGTGTTCGTGGCCAAGTACACTGACGCGGGCACTAGCGCCACCTACGGCTGGGCCGTGACGGGCGGCGGCACTAGCTACGACTACGGCTACGGCATTGCCGTGAGCGGCAGCAACGTGTACGTGACGGGCAACGTCTACAACAGCAGCGCCAATGCCAACGCGGTGCAGTTTGGGGGTGTGGCCCTGCCAGGGGCCACTACCACTGCCAGCACCGATGTATTCGTGGTAAAGTACCGGGACGCGGGCAGCGCCCCGGCGCTCGGCTGGGCCGTGACGGGCGGCGGCACCGACTACGACTACGGCCAGGGCATTGCCGTGAGCGGCAGCAACGTGTACGTGACGGGCTATTTCGTCAACAACAGCGCCAATGCCAACGGCGTGCAGTTTGGGGGTGTGGCCCTGCCCGGGGCCAGCGCCACCATGGGGTACGACGTATTCGCGGCCCGATACACCGACGCGGGCAACTCGGCTACCTCTGGCTGGGCCGTGGCTGGCGGCGGCCCCGACACCGACATTGGCAACGGCATTGCCGTGAGCGGCACCAGCGTATACGTGGCAGGCTTCGTCACCTCGGCCGCCACCTTTGGCAGCACTACCCTTAGCCCCAGCGGGCAGGCTGCCTTCGGCGCCCGGCTGATTGACACCAACGCGCCGGTGCTGGCGAGCGCTGCCCCCGCCGGCAGCCCGGTGGGCCTGCGCCTGTATCCTAACCCCACCGCCGGCCCAGCCCTCCTCACCGGGGCCGTGCCCGGCGCGGCCGTGCAGGTGCTCGATGCCCTGGGCCGCCGCGTGGCCGCCACGCAGGCCGATGCCACCGGCACGGCGCGCGTGGCCTTGCCGGCCGGGCTGCCCGCTGGCGTGTACGTAGTGCGCGCCGGCCCACAGGCCGCCCGCCTCGTGGTGGAGTAACGCCGTCCATCTATGCCATTGCCTATTCCCGCCGTACTCCCCCAGGAGGGCGGCGGGAATAGTTGCGTTAAGCCTTTTCGCAGGAGTGGTAAGGAAAGCCTGGCACTCTGCTTTCTACGCTGGCTGGCCGTGGCTAAGCACTTTGTTTAGGCTGGCTCGGCCGCCGGCGTGGTGCTGGCCACTTGGCCAGCCGGCGCGGCGGCCAGGTCCTTATTCAGCCACTGCCCACGCAGGTACCAAGCGCCGGCCAGCAGGACCGACAGCACGTTGGCCACCACAAACGACCACCACAGCCCGTGAAAGCCTAGCGCCGTGTGCCGCGACAGGTACCAGGCCACCGGAAACTGCAAGCCCCATACCCCGATGATGGTGAGCAGCATGGCGCCCAGCGTGTTGCCGGCCCCGCGCAGCGCGCCCGATATGCACTGCTGCACGCCCGTAAAGCATAGGCTGCCCACCGCAATACGCACAAACTCCACTGCGTCGTGGGTCACGGCCTCGTCGCCCTTCAGGAAGAAGCGTACCAGCGGCTCGGCGGCCAGCCAGCCGGCCACCCCTACCAGTAGCAAGCCCACGAAGCTGATAACGATGGCGTAGTTGGCCGTTTGGCGGGCGCGGGGCAGGTTGCGGGCCCCAATATTCTGGGCTACCAGCGTGGAGCAGGCCAGCGAAATGCCCAGCGCCGGAATAATGCCCAGTGCCAGAATGCGTGACCCGATGCCGTAGGTGGCCAGGATGGTAGTGCCGAACGCCGTGGCCAACCCCGTCATCATCGACAGCCCTAGGGCCCGGGCCGAGAGGTCGATGGACGAAGGTAGCCCCAGCTTTACCGAGCGGCCCATGAGCGGGAAGTCGGGCCGAAAGCCTTTAAAGCTAAGCTGAATGCCCGACCGGCCGCGTAGCAGCACCACGATGCCGATAGCGAAGCTCAACACCTGCGTCACGAGGGTGGCCAGGGCCGCGCCGGCCACGCCGTAGGCGGGTATCGGCCCCCAGCCATCGATGAAAAGCGGGTCGAGCACGAAGTTGAGTGCCAGCGTGCCAATGTTGATGTAGAGCGGAATGCGCACCTCGCCCACGCCCCGCATCAGGGCCTGAAACATGAGGAAGCCGAAGTTGAACACCAGCCCCAGCATCAGCACCCGCTGGAAGGAGTTGGCTAGCTCAAAAATGTCAGTGCCCACCCCAAACAGGTGCAGGATGAACGGCGAGGCCGCGTAGGCTACCACCGTGAGCACCAGCGCCAGCCCGGTTTCGAGTGCCAGCGACTGCGCGGCTATGTGGTTGACCATCTTTTGGTTGCCGGCCCCGAAGTTCTGGGCCACTAGCACCGAGCCGGCCACCGAAAAGCCCGAACCAATAGCTATCAGCAAAAAATTGATAGGAAAGCATACCGCCACGGCAGCCACGGCATTGGCCCCCAGCCGGCCCACCCAGTAGGCATCGACCAGCTGATAGCCGGTTTGCAGCAAATTGCCGAACACGATGGGCAGCGCCAGCGTGAGCAGCGCTTTTAGGATGGGGCCTTGGGTAAGGTTGGGGCGGGTAGTGGCGACGGGGGCGGGCATACTGCCCGCTAGTACGGCCAGGCTCCGGGTAAGGTGCATAAAAAACGGCTGGGAGCAGGTGCTCCCAGCCGTTAGGCAAGGCTGTAGAACGCAGGGGCCAGCCCCGTTTTACACCTGGGCCATGCCGCCGTCCACGAATAGCTCGACGCCGGTGACGTAGCTGCTGTCGTCCGAAGCCAGGAACACGACGGCTTTCGCGATTTCATCGGCCTCACCCATACGGCTCATAGGTACTATGCTGAGCATCTGTGCTTTGAATTGCTTGGCTTGCTCAGGCGTGCCGGCCAGACTGTTCAGGCCGGGCGTTTCGATGGGGCCGGGGCTGATGGCGTTCACCCGAATGCGGCGGGCCTTGAGGTCGGTAGTCCAGGTGCGGGCCAGCGAGCGAATGGCCGCTTTCGTAGCGCTGTAAATGCTATCGCCGCCAAAGCCCTTCGAGCCTACTACCGACGACATCACGATGATGGCCGCACCATCGGGTAGTAGCGGCAGCGCCTTCTGCACCGTGAAGACGGTACCCTTCACGTTGATGTCGAACTGCCGGTCGTAGTGGTCCTCAGTCACCCCATCGATGGGCAAAAACTCGGCGATGCCGGCGTTGGAAAACAGCACGTCGAGCTGGCCTTTTTGCGCCTTGATAGCGGCCACTATCCGGTCGAGGTCGGCCAGGCTGCTCACGTCGCCCTGGAGGCCAACGGCCGAGTTGCCCAGCGCTTGCACGGCGGCATCCAACTCGGCCTGGCGCCGGCCGGTGATGAAGACAAATGCGCCTTCGGCCACGAAGCGCTGGGCCGTGGCCAGGCCAATGCCCGCGCTGCCGCCGGTAATAAGGGCAATTTTACCAGCCAGTTTTTGAGAAGTTGTCATGTTAAAACGGGGTTGTTATGTATTGGTTTCGGCAAGGAACTATCAATGGTTACTCCTGGTTACTAAAGTCAATCATTTTTGCCCATAAACTGGTTACCTTCCCGTAACCAACAGCTTTTTGCTCCCGCTATCGCCATGAGAGACGCTGCTTTCGGCACCTCGTCCTGTTCCATCACCCGTACTATGAGCGTGCTAGGCGGTAAGTGGAAGCCCATCATTATTGCCCACCTGGCCCAGCGGCGTCGCTTTGGGCAGCTAGCTCAGCGCATGCCGCTCATCTCACGCAAGGTGCTCACCGAGCAGTTAAAGGAGCTGGAGGAAGACGGTATTGTGCAGCGCGAGGCCTTTGCCGAGCTGCCGCCCCGGGTCGAGTATTCGCTCACGGCGCACGGAGCGGGGCTGCTACCCATCCTCGACCAGCTGTGCAGCTGGCACAGTGCCGGCACCGCGCCCCCACTGGGCGAGTGCCAGCTTGGGGCATAACCCCAGCCGCCCAATTGGGGTACAACCGGGGACTACCAACCCGGCTTCCGTCCGGGGTTCTTTCCTATGATAAAGCACACCTATGACATGGGCGTGGTTGGCAACTGCGCCTTCCTGGGTCTTATTGGCACCGACACGGCCGTGCGCTGGCTCTGCTGGCCGCGCTTCGACAGCAGCTTCGTATTTGGCTCCTTGCTTGATGAGCAGAAGGGCGGCGAATGTAGCCTGCGCCCCGTGGCCGCCGACTTCAGCAGCCACCAGTACTACGTGCCCAACACCAACGTGCTGTGCACCGAGATTACGGCCGCCGATGGCACGTACCGCGTCACCGACTTTGCCCCGCGCTTTCTGCAATACGAGCGCTACTACAAGCCGCTCATGTTTATCCGCAAGGTGGAGCCGCTCAGCGGCACGCC
>Ga0160427_10002992_pt1 | contig 10024 bp, 9 predicted proteins | sample SolpanmetagenomL_FD_108194 | JGI IMG/M metagenome (GOLD analysis project Ga0160427, IMG submission 108194) | Solar panel surface microbial communities from Lawrence Berkeley National Laboratory, California, USA - L | ecosystem: Engineered > Built environment > Solar panel > Unclassified ...
GAGAGCCTGGTACCGACAAAGTTTGGGAAATACAAGGATAGACGGTTGGTGTTTATTGGAGATGTACATGGTTGCGTTGATGAATGTTTGTTTTCCTTCCCCATCTTCTTTTCTCCTTCTTTCGCCTGTGTTTAATTGGTATCAGATGGTACAGACTTTGCAAGAAACTTGATCTGATAACATGATTATAGTCAAAGCATTGGTCGACAAAGCTCATTCGAAACAATTTAAGTCACACATTGTTCTTGCTGGTGATCTTGTAACGAAAGGACCAAAATCAATCGAAGTTTTAGACCTCGCAATCAAGCTTAAAGCCTCTTGTGTGAGAGGAAACAATGATGATAAGGTCATGTTGGCTTATCATCATATCCAGCAACGTAGGCAAGAGAGAAGCACAAGCAACGAAGAAGAGCATGAGGATTCCAACTCTGAAAATGATGATTCTGACGATGATGACAACGACAATGGCAGTGAAAAACACGCTGAAAAGTCAGAATCAGAGCTAGATTCAACTACGAAGAAAAAGAGCAAGAAGCCATTCAGCAAATCAGATCGTCGTATTGCTCGTAAAATGAAGCCTCACCATGTCAAATATCTCGATTCTTGCCCTCTCATGCTCACCGCTCACCTTCCCCACATTGGCGACATTATTACCGTTCATGCTGGTATCCTACCTGGTCTCCACCTTCTAAAACAAGATCCGTACACTCTTATGAATATGCGCACGATCGATCCCGTCACTCATCAACCTTCTGCTTCACGAGATGGCGGAGAACACTGGGCGAAGCTCTGGAATAAGGAACAAGAGAAACAGTATAAGAAGGAAGGGTACGGTAGTGAAGAGAAGGGCGGGATAGGGCATATGATGACAACAGTGGTATATGGACATGATGCGAGGCGAGGGTTAGAAATTAAGCGGTTTACAAGAGGTCTGGATTCGAACTGTGTACGAGGAGGGAGATTGACTGCATTGGTATTGGACGGAGGAGGAAAGAATGGAGTTAGTGAGCAGATTGTAAGTGTCAAGTGTAAAAAATGGCATGATTGATCTATCGGTATTGCTGCTTTTTAGTTTCTGGTTTACACATTATTTTCCATTCGTTGTTTTTTTGGCTCCTTTATTGTATGAGTTATAGAGCGTCTGCTATGCTAGGAGTAAGACGCACGTCCCATGATAGTTGTGATTTGTCAGATGTGCTTTCATTAGCATTAGACTCGGCGTAATGGCATTGGATTTGATGCGGGAAAGGGAAACTGAGTTTCAATTGATTCTGTGACTTAGAGAATTGTCGATACGACATCAATCCTTTCATCCTAGACATAGACGTTTGACGGGCTATTTGCTATTCTAATTTTATACGAATATTTGACACACTTGAAAGACAAATTATTTGATCCTTCTTAAGCATCGAAGGTGTCGTGGCTTTACATGAGAATTTAGTCACAACACGCTACCTTAAGAGACCTGACCCTCATTTATTATTCAATCTGTAGCTGAAAAAACACATCTATTCAAGTTAACAACAACACATAATCTAAAGCAGCCTCGAACCACAAACTCCAGTAAATGCCGAAATCTAAGAAAAATAGTAAAGAATATACAAAGGACATCTTACAGTTGCTCCAAGGGGAAAATGAAAACATATCTTTCATTTCAATAATCCAATACTCCCGTATCCCCGCTCTCCGCATCCATCTCCTCTACTTCCTCGTCATCAAACCACTTATCCCACGCATCTCTTTCCAACTCACGCTCAATTTGTGAATCAGCCAGTCCTTCATCAATTTGCTTGTAATCCACATCTTCATCTTCCCCATCCAAGAACCGTTTTCGCAAAATGTCGCACCATATTTCCCATGCCTCTGCTCGATCAGTGATGGAATTGAAGTTGCCTTCAGAATTTGTGTGGAGAAGAATGTCAGGGGCGATGGTGAGTTCAGTTCGCATGTCGTCATCATCATCATCATCATCAATACCTTCATCAATATCTTCATCTTTAAGATTGTCATTATCATTATCGTTGCCGTTATCTTCACTCTCGGATGAAGATTCCTCAGGCAGACGCTTTAACCCATTTGAACCTCGAACAGAAGTGGTCGCCTTTTGCCAATTGGATTGCGTCAAAGGGTCAAGAGTTGATGACGAAGCCGATGAAGAGGCAACACCATCATTATCATGTCTCTGCCCTCGTTCGTGCTCTCTTTTCAATTTGGCAAGTCTGTCTTCTCCGCGTTCAAGATCACGAGCTAAAAGCTCACTAAATCTTTTCTGGTTCGTTGGTTGGCTCGCTGCATCGCGTCTCTCACTGCCAGTGAAGAATCGAGCGACGAGTTGTTGGTAGAGTTCAGGAAGATTGAATGCGTGTGAGGACCGATCGTAGTATTGTTCTTGTTTCTGAAGATAGAGGAGTCGGCGGTTCTTGATTGTAGTTGCCGGGTTGATAGTAGAGGAACTAAAGTGCGAGGAAGAAGAAGATGATGTCGTCGTCGGAATAGTAGTAGTCTCCTGTGATTGTCGATCGAGACCTGATATCACAAAAGTATTGTTATGATTGTTGTTGTTGCTGAATTCTTGTTGTGACTGGGCTGGAGGTTGAAGGAGAATGGATGGCATGGTGGATTTGACATGGCAATTGAGATGATGATGCTACATTATTCATTCATTTATTCAGTTGATCTATTTACTAAGTAGGCATTTATAAGCATATGCAATCATCATATTTCTATACATTTCGTTTTAAGTTAATTAGCTTCTTTTTTTGCCTCCAAGCCTTGACAGGATGGAACACAACCTGATAGGGTGCCGAACACAGCTTGATATTCCCAGGTTTGCAATTGACCAGTGTCATGTTACGCAGTTTCAAACAAAATCCATATTAAACATTTCTCTACCGGAGATCTAGATATCAACAATACAACAGACGCCGTATGCCTCCCATGTGCTATGATTCGCTGCAGCTATATGACAGATAGCATACAACCTAGTGATATGAAAGAGTTACTTCAAACCATATTTAACACTAACCCACCCGCACGAAATGCCATCGCCCTGCTTTCGCAGCCTCCAACATCAAACACATACAAAAACAAACCATCATGTTCTAACCTGGCTGACAGTAATTGGCTGGGAAAGCTCCTTTTCTACCATGAAGTTCGCCTTCCCACCATTCTACAAACAGTTAGAAAAAAGACTTTGAAGATACTCCATCTCAGCATGATAATACTCGTGATACGCACCGTCTGTGTTTGGGGTTTTTTGTACAATCTTTATTCTGTCGCCTTCTCTGAAACTCAAGTCTCCATCATTTTGACCTTGAAAATCATAAATTGCTACAACATACTCATCTAATTTCTTGAGCGCACGACTTTTGGGAGGCGGGGGCGGTGGTGGCTTTTTCTTCGCCGCTATAGCGGTGTATGATGGCTGTTGCGATACAGGTTGAGGAGAGGGTTTAGTATGAAGATTTGGTTTAAGCGACACAGGTGGGTTGGACGCCCGCCATGAGTCGCTGGATGGTTGCTTCTTTAATAAACCGTTGTTTTCACCAGCATGTAAACTGGAAGCTGAAGTGGTTCTTATCTTCCTCAAGTCTGGAGGATTGTTATTTCCAGTGTTTGGAGATAGATAGCTCTGTGAGGACGAGACCGACATGGTCCGTCGTGAGGTCGGTCGAATGGTGGAAGGCATCGGTGGGGCTTCGTCATCATGCTCGTTATATGATGGAGGTGGCTTGGACGGACTTGGAGGCATGTGGCCTCCACTACTACTCTTTCTGAAGAATTTTGTGGGCCGACTAATAATGCTGTCTGGTGCTTGAATCTCCATGGGTTGGTGTATTGCTTTACCCTCCCGAAGCATTCGAAATTCGCCCTCTATATAGTCCTTGGTTGGTGTATATTTCTCCTTCCATTCTCGATGTACGTCCGGTGTGTCGACATGAAGATGATACTTCTCGGCGTATTGGTATGTTATTGTGTAGGAATGTGACAAGAAGGTATACTGGCAATGGTTGACGGCATAGAAAATGTATGGAATAAATTCGGTAACTTTTTCAAGTACACCAGGTATCCATTCTTTGAGCATGTCATCTACAACTTGATATTCCTGTTTGATGTTAAATTGGGTTCCTGTCTTGGAACGATGACCCACTAACACTTGTCGCTCTTGCGAGATTTGCTTCAATCTTCGACTGATTTGCTACATCTCTGCTCCAATCAGTATCGGAGGTACCATCCGTGTTAATATGATCTTACTTGTCACTTTTGTTGACCTTCTTACGAGCATTATCAGCACTGTTCTTGAATCTTTCGTAATCCAGCTATCATTTGTTAACTGTTATCTCATTCCATAGAATGGAACTTCTTGCCTTTTTGTCTTCCCGACGCTTTATGACTTTCTAGTCGAACTATCAGCTTGATTCAAGCGGGGTCAATTTGTTTGTACTAACCTTGATAGGCGCCAGACTTGTCTATAGGAACAATCAGTACATAAGATTTGGAAGTTCTTGTTTCTATGTCATGCTACCTTAATATGACCAATGTGTACTAGATAGTTATCCATTGATTGCAATTCAGCGGTCAATTCCGCCTTCATTTCGCCCGTGGTGTCATCCCAATCTATGACCTTTTCTGTTGCAGCATCATCAGCTGGATCTCGTTCGATTGATCCACCAGGAATTGGCAAGTACAATTCTTTCATGTGACTTGCAATGTTTTTCTGATGGTGCAACAAGTTGGAGATGGCATCTTTCCAGTGTTTCAACCCGTCAATTAGCTATCGTTTCTCTCTTTGTCAGTATGCAAGATCCTGACATTAATTATCATTCTATTCATGACGAGAATGCGGGTATTTTGTTTTCACAAATACACACCTTGTCCAGTCGTTTGTCACAAATATCCACCTCTGTAATCAGCAGAGCTACCGAGACATCATCCGCTGACCTCGTCTTGAACTTGCCGACCTGGCGGTGAAGCATTGCCATTTTGTGCTGACTTGGTCTATTGATTCTGTGAATGAATTGATGTTACGTGTGTTCGAGGAAAGGCTCTCCTGTGACACAAAGTTTGGCGGAAGTGAAGGGGAAGAAGTGCGGAGACATGAGCGAGAGAAAGAGAGAGAGAGAGAGAGTAAGTGAGCAGTGTAACAACAACAAGTCACTTCAGCATTTATTCGAGGTATCCATTAATCATGCATGTCTGCCTGCCTTCCTGCCTGCCTTCTTTCCTTCCTGCTATTTGGGTCAAATTCAGTATGCTAATTATAAGACACGACAGGCACATTATTGATTACTACATATCACTATTTCCACTAGATTATTATTCCCGTAAATGCACAGGGATTCCTCGTTAAGGAACTGACCAAACTAGCTTGCACAAGGACCAGGATCAGCTCTGTTCATGATGATAACAAGCAGACGAATACGACGAGTATGGTTTCTTCGCGCTATGACTCGAACTTTGTAAAGCTTCTCAAAAGTTGACAAGCATTTTGTAGCGGTAATAGGAAAATTAACTTGAAGACTACTAAATTTTTATTCACGACTTTCTTACTTGCGAATTAACTGCTCCATCCCTATCGGGCATATGATTTTCATACTAAATACGCAATTGTATACCTAGGTACATGTAAATTATGACAATCTTATATGTGATCTTGATAGCAAAAGATCCGTGATTCAATACGTAAGTAGGTAATTCTTAGATGTATGTGTTACAATTCAAATGCTGCTGCTTATTAAAAATGGTATAACCATGTCAATCATCGACTAGTAAACACCTACTTATATAAGTACCTCCTAGGCGTCCAGGTAGCCACAGATTTTCTGTCTTTTAGCAAGCACTATAGCTCCACTATAGCATTTAGGTTTGCTCGCTCAATACTAAGTAATCAGATGTACAAAGTTGTGTTACTACTATTTAACTATTTAAGTAATTACAAATATATGCTATTTCAGGGGAATCACACAATTAGACCAGTAAGTTTACCTTACATATTCCCTAATATCAATACGGGGGGTTTGTTGCAAGCGCTTCGGTTAAGATGCTTAGCTTTAGTGCTTTCCTTTGTTAAGCAACCAAGTATAATCAAATGAATCATAGGACGTCATTCGATGAACGATAAATAAATATATTGTTGTTGTCTATCTAAACCTCAAGCAAACCTCAGCAAATTCATCAAACACTTCTTTTGGACTAGAGAAAGGCCAAATGACAGACAGTCCAAAGGAAAGGACGGCAGAGGAAGAGCTGTTGCGAAGGCCTCTATACGGTACGAACCCTTCGCTATTCTGGAGGTGTAAAATGTGCTGATCAGTCCACCCTCAGCGTTCGATCTTCCGGGAGAACTACTCTCGACATTTTCGTTACGAAGTGACCAAAAAACACTCAACGAAGCGCCCACCACATCAGAAGAACAAGATGAATTTATCGACAAGGACGGCTTGTCTTGTGCACTATGTGGCGTCAGAAGTGCCTCAGTTCTTGATCAACGAAGTCACGCTCGTTCTGATGTTCATCGATTTAATCTAAAGCGCAAGCTCAGAAACCAGAATCCAGTTAGCGAAGTAGAGTTTGAGAAGCTTGTTGAAGGTATGATGGTCATTTGCCTTTTCTTTTTCCTTCTCAAGTCGAGACTATATTGATGATTTGTCATAGGACTGAGTGAAAGTATATCTGGTTCAGAAAGCTCAGATTCAGACGAAGATGAGGCAGCATCCAATGATCTTTTGACAACTCTGCTCAAAAAACACACCATTGTACCAAACGACGAGTATGCGGTGGACAAGCGCAATACTGGTGCCGGCAAACCACCAATAGTATGGCTGACTAGTCCTTTACTATCTGAAAATGTATCCTTGGGTGTATATCGAGCTTTATTCACAGGGCTAGAACAAGACTCTGAAGTAATACAATCTCTACAATCACGACAGGTCGCACCCACCACCAAGGCTACTACCTCAACAGCAGATCCTCATGTATTCCTTTGTATGATGGGTGGTGGTCATTTTGCTGGCATGGTGGTCTCCCTGGTACCGAAAGTGACACGAAAACATGGTGTTGTAGAAAGAGAAGCAGTGGTACTAGCACACAAGACATTCCACAGATATACGACAAGAAGAAAACAGGGTGGTTCTCAGTCAGCAAATGACAACGCCAAGGGGAACGCTCATTCTGCTGGTAGCACAATTCGGCGATACAATGAAGCAGCATTGATCACAGAGATTAGAGAGCTATTGGAGCAATGGAAGGATATGTTAGACACCTCAGAACTCATCTTTGTGAGGGCAACAGGCAGCCAAAACAAGAGAACTCTGTTTGGATATGATGAAGCAGTATTCAAGGCCAACGATCCTCGCATACGAAAGTTCCCAATGTCTACACGAAGAGCAACACAAAAGGAGCTGTTACGATGCTTTCTTGAGCTCACTCGTCTAAAAATCTCGCGGGTTGATTTCGCCGCTCTTGCCGCAGCAGAAGAAGCAGCAGCAGCCGCTCAACAAGCTTCCAAACTCTCAGCAGCGCAATCAAAGATCGTACCTTCCAAGCCCAAAGTTTCGAAAGAGGAGGAAATGCAAATAACGCATACCACAGCTCTCACTGCGGCTGTTCGGCGCTCTAAAGCTCCAGCTATAATCACATATCTCACAAACAACAAACTTTCTTCCAATTTTCTCTTACACCCGCCTAATCGACACACTCCTACGATTCTTCACTTAGCTGCCGCCTCAGGTCAACCTGCCATCGTCCTTTCTCTCCTCACAAAACCCGCTCACGAACAACAAACCGCCGACCCAACCATTCTTAATGCTGACGGCAAAACATCCTTCGACCTTTCCCCTGATCGTCCTACTCGTGATGCCTTCCGTGTCGCCCGTCATGATCTCGGGGACGACAGGTGGAACTGGACAAAAGCCAAGGTTCCACCTGGTATAACAAAGAAGGAAGCAGACGCCAATCTCGAACGTGAACGAAAGCAAGTTGAGCGAGAAGCTAAGGAGGAAAAGGATAGGCGGCAAAAGGAGTTTGATAGATTACGAGCTAGTAATCCCGATCAAACGTTGGAAGATAGGAACGGAGCGACGACACCAACAAGAAGCTCGATGCTGACAGCGGCGGCGGGGAGGGCTGGGAACAGAGTTTTAGGTGGACTAGGGTTGGGAGGAACGACGATTGCGAGAGAAGAGCAGACGAGGGGGATGTCAGAGGAGGCGGTCAAGAGATTAGAAAGGGAGAGGAGGGCGAGAGCAGCAGAAGAGAGAATGAAAGCGATGATGGCGAACAAGGCACCTGGAACGTAGAAAAAATTCTTTAATATAAGAGCGGTTTGATATCATCGAGTTCTACAGACGATACTATAATGAATTGGCATAATGGCGTTGTGTTGACAATGATGGGGTATTACTCCCTTGTTGTTACTTTCATTAGAAATTGATGACAAAAGGTATTTGACCCTCTCTAATAATGCACTCGTGTAGTACTATTTCAACAAAATAGAATAAAAGAATATCCTATTCTGGCAAATACGACCCGACGAGGATACATTCTACAAAAATCAGGTAGATAATAAAAAAGCAGCGCTATTTAAGAAAAGAAAATGCTGAAGGGCTGATTGGTTTGCTTAAGATATTATTAATATTTCTTTTGTCAATGTCAACAAAATGTCATAACTATTCAAGTATGGACATTCTATATGACAACACAAAGACCGTTTACCAAGACTCAGACTCTTTACAAAGTTCTTGATAACCAGGGTGGAGGAGAAAAATTAAAATTGTACAGATAAATGTTAGTGTCCATTTTACAATGGAGATGTGTCAAGTGCATATGATCTTATAATCTATTCTAAATGGAGAGGGGAAATCCAATTATCTACTACTCTATAAACGTCGAGTTTTTTACTATATGTGCTGTTGATGATTCTTCTGGTTTAATATATCGAATTTTGTACAAAGTTCCACAATCAACAAGTTGTCGATTTTCATCACAGTCTATTATTCGGGGTTGTCGGTATCCTGATAATCCTTCTTGTTTAACAATCATCCTTCTTTTTGTAGTTGGAGATGGACCATTTTTGTTGTTTATCGTCATCGCATCTGTTTGGACAGTTTTCGCCTTTTTACTATCTGATTCCGCCAATTGTCCTACGACGATAATCCTTCTTTTGTGTATCTTGTGATTTGAGGTAGTTGTTGATGTCGTTCTTGTATTTTGTTGACCAACGGCAAGCAATGGTGGTGTGATAGGTTCTTCTTCTTCGGTATCAGACTGCCGCTGGTATGAATTATCACCACCATCATCATCAACTTCAGTCGTATCTAGCTTGGTTCTATGTTTTGTGTTGGGTTTCTGTTTCGACTTTGTATTTGTATTTGTTTTATTGTCGCTAGTGGTAGACTTGTTGTTATTGTTATTATTATTTTCACCTTCTGTTTCGCCGTCATAATAGCAGTCGTCCGAATAGTATTCCCAATCACTTATGTCTTCTGCTAAAGCTGCCAGTCCACCAGGATTTTGATCGTAGAGCTCCCAGACGGGTGATGGACATGAATAGTAGGCGAGGTCGTCCGCTAGAGCAGCGATATCATTGGCATCCTCTGGACCGTAAAAGTCGTCGAAATATTCGAAATCGAAATCGTCGTCCGACATGCTATATTATGTATTGGGGTTGTATCGTAGTTCCTCGAAGGATTTGTGTGTTGTTTGTAAAAATAAATTATAGAAAACTTCGTAAGTGATATGACTTGGCTGCTCGAAACAAACTAATGGCCTGTCCGATTTGCGCGAGTATACGTATATTATATCAAAGGGGAAAAACGATTTAGCAAAGATCTATAGGATTCAAGGAGGAAGAGCGCTAGCTAGACCGTGTGTTGTTTTCATGAAACTTGAGAGAAAACCGGATATTACTGCAGTCTATGAATAAATCGTCGAATTTTATGGGTTTAGCAATGAGTGGGAAAAAAAGTCAAGTTAGTACTTAGTAGCCAGCACGTAACTTACAGCTAAGTAATCAATTAGTCACATA
>Ga0160427_10002993_pt1 | contig 10024 bp, 10 predicted proteins | sample SolpanmetagenomL_FD_108194 | JGI IMG/M metagenome (GOLD analysis project Ga0160427, IMG submission 108194) | Solar panel surface microbial communities from Lawrence Berkeley National Laboratory, California, USA - L | ecosystem: Engineered > Built environment > Solar panel > Unclassified ...
CTTGGCGCCGAGAAGCGCGTAAGAACCAGCTGTGTTGTTCATCTTATCAAAAGTGGCGATGTTGTTCTTGACAACCATAGGGATGCCGTGGAGAGGTCCGAGGATGATGCCAGCCTTACGCTTTGCATCGAGATCGGCGGCAATGGCAAGAGCATCAGGGTTAATCTCAGTTACGATAGAGAGATTTCCCTGTACTTCGCCGATGCGCGCAGTGTAGGCGTTGACGAGATCGACGGACGTGAAGAGGTTCTGACGTTGTCAGCACATACAGGCATGCTCGAAGATAGAAGATGCGACTTACGGCAGCAAGACCAGCTTGTAGATCTTCCAATGTGACATTAATAAGAGATGGAAAAGGAACTCCCTTCAGACATTGAGAGGTAGGGCACGATGTCGTAGGCTCTGCCGAGCTGCTGCTGGTAGAGGACTTGACAACAGCTGTCGATGACTTTGGTGGTGCTGGGGGAGCAGGAGGTGGTGGAGGTGGTGCACCGCCAGGGTTGGCAGGTCCTGGACGAGGCATCACAGCCCCAGGTCCTCCATGAGGTGGTGGTGGTGGAGGACCAGCAACGGCCTGTGTGGCAAGGCCAAGCAAAGTAAGGGCAAAGGTGACACGCATATTACTGTGATGAATGAACGACTAGGGGTGGAAAGTATCACTTGTAGATGCACATAGATAAAAAATCATAGTATTGATGCGGCTGATGAGCCTCTTATATTTACAACGCTTCGATCGCGTTCAGAGTGAGCATGGTTCTTGTCGTTGAAGCTAAAGTAGACCATAGTGCCATGGAGAATTAACGTCGCGTTGCCGAAGGTCCAGGTCCAGCCAGCGTTGTTTGGTTGTCGTTGTCGTTGGAAAAAAAAGGGTTGAACGCGCTGTACACGTGCGGTGGATCATTATTCGCCTCGGCAGTTGTGGTGTTGTTTTGGCACCTGCCTCTTTGAGCTTAGCCGGTCATTCAACCTGAAGCGATATTTGCCACTGCAAAAGTTGGTCCTGAAAGAGGAATGCTTCATCAATTTGCTGCTGAGAGTAGTCCGCTTTCGAGGGGTTCGTTGATCGATGTCCGGTGCCATTACGAGGACTGCATGCCCAACTAGCAAGCTTTGATGGCTCCCAGCACGAGCAGATGCAGTGTGATGAACGACAGAATCGAGTGCATGCTGGCGATTGATCTGTGGCTGGAATGGGCTTGGATTAGAAGCGCCATTGCTACTATGCTTGGCGTCACAGTGTTTGATGGCCTCGATCCCTGTCCTTCAACAATGTATCTAGCTCATCTGGTATGAAGCCATTCCCTGTATCAAGTCAGTAATTTGAAAATGATACCATCATATAAGTCACAAACTTACCGACAGACCACCAACCCACATCCCCAGCAATTCGAGCAGAGGATTCAATGCTCTCGCCGCATATAGCGACACGGAATGGCTGAAAGGATACATCACAACAGCCTCGTTCCGCTCTTCTCCTTCTCTGATGCGCTTTGCCAATTTGCGTGGGTCTCCTAGGACAGCTACTGGACTCGTCGCACCAGTCTTAATCATGGTCAAAGTCATTCCGCTTTCAATGAACCCAGGACACACCGTGGTGATTCGAATGCCGTAAGGCAGTGAAAGCACACGCAATGCCTGACCGAGACTGTAGATGTATGATTTGGATGCAGAATAGAGGACGAAGTTCGCCGGAAAGAAGAAAGAAGCCGAACTGGCTAGAAGCGTGATGTTCGGCGGCGGTCCACGAGGGTTCTGCTCTCTTCTTGCCCTCATCAGCGCCCAACATGTCAAAGCGAAGGTTTGGACAGACGATATGTTGACTTGGACAATACGCTCTGCCGCTGTGACACCCCATTCAAGACCGGTCTCTGTGGGCAGTACAGACGCACGCGACTCCGAGGCGATATTCTGAGCTGTAGCATATTTAGAGTTGTCCTCCCTACCAATGACATCTGCTCGATGACCAGTCACGCTTTCACAACTTATAGCAATGTCGATGCCGTGTCGGTCGTCATCAATCTTGTGGAGTAAGCTTCGCAGTTTGTGAAGACTATCAGTTTTGAGGAAGTCTAGAGAGTGAACTTCTGCTGTGGCGCCTGCACGTTGTGCTTCTTGAGCTACATGGGCAAGACGGTTCAGATCCCTGGCAATAAGCACAAAATGTGTTCCAGTTGCAGCGTATTCGTTGACAAGGGTGGCACCAATACCAGAGCTGTAGATATGTTGGTTTCACGTAGAGTCTTTGGCTCGAGGATAGTCACATACCTGGCCCCATTAATTACAACGCATCGCTTCATACCAATGACATTCTGATACCTCCTCTTCTTACTATAACCAGTGACCCTTGCTACCATGCTAACAAAACTTTTCAAGATACCCAGTGGTAGAAAAACAGTCATTGTCACGAATAACCCTGCCATGGAGGCGAAGATGGTTCCACATGACAGTAAGATATTTTCAACCACTACGCTGAACGAAGGGATGGTGCTATAACTCTGAAAGGGAAAACTCTGACGTGAATGAAACTGATTACCATAACGTTGAGTTTGAGAGGTTGGCAAGATGTCTGCCGGGACATCCATCGTCTGTAGTTTGTCCATGACAGCTCTTTGATTTAGCTCTTGACGAAGTGGGATCATAAACACACTAAAGGTTGCAAATTGAGATTGCTAAGAAGTATCGTAACAAGCACACCACGTTCGTTACACAAAGACCATGATGAAGCTGAGTATACCAAGTTTTGCGGGAAGATGAAGACACTCAGTCACATGCAAATGACGTCTCGAAGATCTGAAATTCCAAGCCTTGCAATCCTCCTTTTAGCAGTTCTTTCCGCTCCTCACACTTATCAGTGCAATGAATATAATGAACACTCCCATCAGACATCTCATGACAATAGCAGCAATGTCTACGTGACAGCCATCACTTAGTGCCAGCTTGGTAGATAGGTAAGTGTACCTCAGTAGCCAGAAGAAAGAGAAGCCAGCACACATCAACTTGAGCGCAACAGGACGAGTAAGGCCACGGTCCTCGGCATCATCTGCCTCACGTGTATCTGGAATGTCGTCTGGCGACAAGGGTTGACTGGTATCATTGTGCTGCAGACGTGGTTGTGTAGGAACGTTCGAAAGCTCGATTTCTGTTTCGGTTTTCGACTTCTGATGGGAGGCACCAAATACTAGAGTGACGATAGCTCAGCTCCGCGAAGATATGTATACTTAGTTATATATGTGTAACCACTCCACAGGATAAAGTGATCGGTGAAATTGAGGCAGAATCGAGGTTAATCCGAGGCAGAATCGAGGTAGAATCGAGGCCAAGTGCACTCAGACGCGGAGTGTAGGCCAAGCTGCTCGAAGTGGCAGGTCGGGCATACCACCTCCGTCGCCACATCATCTCAATCTCATGCTGTGACAGTGCAAGGCCATCGTCACACTAGCTAGATGGTCGTGTGTCATCAAGAATCTACGGAGAAGGGGCATACAAGTGGCTGGCATGAGGGCATCGCACCGCCACCAGCCAAATACAGCTTACATTCACGTCCAACAGCGAACATGCTGGGCGACTAGATGTTATGCTACAGGTCGTAACGGCTCTTTTATCAATGCCTGCTCAACTTCTTTGAACGCATCATAGCCATAAAGCCAAGGCTGAACCTGTGGACAAGTCCATCGACTTGGAAAGGCACCCTCAATTTCATCCTTGCCAAGTTGTGAGATGAAGATCTTGTCCCTAGCTCTCTGCTCATCACCATCCTCCATATGAAAGTCATGCCTTTGCTTGAACGTCTCTCGCACGATAGCTTCTCCTCTCGCTTTGCGTAGATTCTCATATATCTTGAGCGCATGTGGTACTTGCGCTTTTGATGTTATTGCTCCGAGGAGACTGCCGAGGACTGCGCCATCTTCAATGGCTGAATTGGCTCCTGGGCATTATTAGTTCATGGGTAATGCTCGATGCTGTTACCTTGCGCTCACCTTGCGCTAGGTATGGTAACATCGGATGGCACGCATCACCGACCAACACCAACGTCGACTTTTCATTGATCCAACTTGGCAAATCATCCTCTCTATACATCAACTTCCACTTGTCGACATGCTCGACCTTATCCAAGAACTTTGTAAGCACGGGATCCCATCCTTCAAACAGTTTCTTCATCTCCTCAAGTGATCCTGGCTGTTTCGCAACACCTTCCGGCAGGTCATCAGGCACTAGCAGGACAATATTAAGCATGGTACAAGCTCGTAACGAATACGCCACAACATGCGAGCCAGGACCAATCCAGAAATGCACTTCGGGATGCGAAATCCACGACTTGAGTTCTGGATCTTGCTGTACTTGGTCGAGAGTGAGGACGATTCTGTATGCAAGATCTCCTGTAGGTTGAGGTGGTGGTATATCCGGGGATATTTCACGACTAGCAGCAGACCATAGACCGTCCGCAGCTACCACGAGATCGACCGTGAAGCATTCACCCGACTTTGTAGTAGCCTTAGCCCTCGGCTGTGAGAAATCCATAGTGTCCACGCGTTGATTCATCACAAACTTCACACCCAGCTTCACCGCCTTTCTATGAAGTGCCTTCTGCAGATCCACTCTGTGCATATCAATGAACGGCGCTCCATACTTCTTCATCACGTCTGCATCGAAATGCTTTGTTTGAGCTAGCACATCACCAGAATACCGGTGGACAGATAGTGTCTTTGGTATAGCACCAGCGTCCCAGAAGTTTTGAGGCAAATCAAAGTGCTGGAGGACTTTTGCAGCATTGGGAGTTATTTGTAGTCCTGCACCTATCTCAGCAAGCTCTTTGGCTGCTTCGAGAACGGTGACGGTGTGGCCATGAGAAGCGCAGACGATGGCGGTTGAGATGCCGGCTAAGCCTGCTCCGATGATAAGAATGTCAAGTTTTGCATCTTCTGAGACTGTCATGGTAATGATCACGGAGCAATTTCTTTCAGCACTGTCACGAGAGTGCGAGGAAGTCACACCTCCGGAGGTCGAGGATGTGGACGAGGACGGCGATAGGTCTCGGCAAAGTGATGATTACTAAATACACAAGGTGGCGAATCGAAGAAGTATTACTGGTATTAACGATGAGAACAGCACGTGTGCGATAACACAAGCATAGTACCGACAGGGCACAGGCATTGTCAGCGATTACCTTGCCAACTCCATAACATTCACGATCCCGTCACGCCTCGACATCATACCAATCCATAAACCGGTCCCTGCGTGTACCTAAAGGCAGGCAAGAACTGTGCACACTGCTCATCCCCAACCGCATCTTCCGTCATAACAGTCACACCACTCGAGCCGCTAGCGCCCAATACACCGACATCTTGTCCACCAAAAGTGCCAAGCTTGTTCCATCCAGGTCCAGCCTCAGGATTCTTCGCAAAGTTTGCCCATGCAGCGTTCATGAACGACGACAAAGCTGCCTCTTGTGCTGTCGGTGCGACGTTTGTAGGGATCAGTCCCGAGGGTGCGGACGTGACTGGGTTGACAGGTCCGCCCGGGTATGTGCCGAAGGCCAACGCGATCTCGCTGGAGTGATAGATCCCGAGAGTGCCATTCAGTGGAGACCAATTTGGGAACTGTGCATCATAGAAGTAGCGCCATGTTGGTATGCCTTGAGCGGCTGTCTCATTAATCATCAGACCTGCCCCACACTGGAATGCTGCAAGGGTATAGATAGCACTGATGACATCGTAAGGTGTGTTCGTACCAGTGGTGGTACCAACTGGGAAGTTCGCCAGTATAGTTGAAATGATTTGAGGAGTAGTCGCACCAAAGGTGGCTGCGAGAAAGGCAGTCAAGTTGGTCTGTCCATACTGGAATACCCTGCCTTCTTGTGCGTTGGTCCCAGCTAGGATGGGCACAGCTGCGAACTTGCCTGCTTGACGGTTTGCTGCAGCATTTGCAGGATACGTAACGTTGTCTGCATAGGGATTAAATGCCAATGAACGCTGCTCAATGATGGACTTGATGAGTGTGGCAGGTGCTGCTCGAACACAGGTCAGGTTGTTTGTCGGAGATGTACAGTTCAGGGCAGCAGTAAGAGCATTCCAAGCAAGGCGTCCACTTGGTCGTGGGGCAATTCGATACGAAATCTGCCCGCTTTGAAGTATAGCACTACGGAAAGGCGCAGTCTCCTTTGTCAAAGTCGTGAGAAGTGCGTCAACAGAAGAAGCGCCTGCTGATCTAAGATCCCGATGTCAGTGTTAAGTCATAAACTTGTGGCGAAGGATGCCTTACTCTCCGAATATTGTAACAGCTTTTGGGTTCTGTATGCCATTAGTATCTGACGCCTTGGGCATTACATCGTCAAACATACTCCTCCGAATGCGACTATGTTGTCCTAGGGTCAATGTTTAGTGAGAATGCTTGGCATCTAGGAAGTGGCTAACATACTTGTACCCACTGCAAAGCAAGTCGTTGATCCAAGAAGGCAACATTTTGCTCCGTGTTGTTCAGCTCTGGCGCGTTGGGAAAGCCGAAGGCTACATTCATGTCAGCTTGAGAGTGATAGTGTAAGTGTCCTGCTACCAACCATTTGTCCGATAGTTCGGCGCCACGACAATGACATCTTGATATGCAGCAAACGCACTTCCGTCGTAGGCAGGTTGTCCTGCATGGCCGAATTGTAGTGAACCGCCATAAAGCCAAAACATCACAGCTCTGCCACCAGCTGGAGCAGGCGTCGATGGAGCATAAACATTCTGCAAGTAGTCAGCCACCTGGACCTGCTCGCGAGTGATGATTACCTACAAGGTAGAGGCAGTCTTCCGATTCCACCGGGATCGGCTGATTGAATACGCCTTGAGCAAATTGGTTGGAAGCAAGAGGATCTGTACAATTGTGAACAATAACACAATACACATTGCCCACGTAATTAGCGTACAAACGAACTGTTGTATGCAAGCCGGCTTCCAGGAAGACGCATCGATGGTGCTTGCTCCACGTGCAGCTGGCCTGGGTGGGGAGAAACGTTCGGGAGGAGCTGCAAAAGGTATGCCAAGATACTGGTTCGTGACAGCAGTAGCAGAAGGCAAAGCTGTCGTCTTGCCAAAAACAATACCAATGGAGAGACTGATGGTCGTTGGGATAGTTGTTTGTGTGACCGCCGTATTAGTGACTGTGACAGTTTGCGCAGGAGCAGAGGCACATGTCGAGGATGGCGGTAAGTGGGGAGAGCCCCACTGACCCCATTGTGGCCAACTGGGAGCAGCAGTTACGATAAGGCAGAAGGAGGAGAAGAGAGTGAAAGTGGTCGAGATCATTGCTGGTTGAAGACGATATGCCCTTGAAAATCTCAATTGATTTAAGGTTACCACATTCCAGACTCTTTATAGAGCAGTATTCTTGCTTACAACTAGCCAACACCACCACCCGTCGTGCGGAGAACACTGTGCACCTGATGTCCTGCTGCTGGCGTCGTGGTACACAAGTACATAAGTATAACCGATGCTGGGCGTGCGGGGTACATGTAAGTGCTCCGATCCTGATTTGGCTAGCGGTTCGAAGATGTAGCCAGAACATCGAGGAGGCCGAGTTATCACAAGTTTTACTTGGCTCACGAGAATGTGGAAGGCTATCAGAATGTGATCTCAATTGTCTCCTCAATATCTGTTGGTCGGCCCATTCGCACAGTCGCATGCTTGGCTTTCAGATCCATGACAATGTTGAACAAAGTCGCAGCATGCGAATCTCCTTCTTCTTTCCGACATATCGCAGCCGGAGCATTTTGTTCGTCCTTGAAGATAGTGGCAATATCTGTCATCGAGGGAACATCTTGAAGAGCTGAAGCTAGCTCCTCGATTCTGTCCACTCGGAAAGGACTGTCCACCCACATTCCTGCATCTTTCACAGCGTGCTCGATGAGATAGTGGTTCGAATGGAAGACTTGTCCGGTGCTGTTCATGTCCAACTTCTTCAAGTCTTTGTAGCTCCATTCCAATCCAATACCGCCATTGGCGTCAGCAACAAGCATGTGGCACGCAGATGCAACACCGTACTTCTCTAGCTGTGCAATGGCTTCATCTTTTGAAGTGCTTTCCAGAATGAGTCGTAATGCTAGGTGTACTGGCATACGTGCCATATCAAGGCCTTTTGCTCTAATTGCATTGAGCATAACGCCAACACCTGCAGAATTGAGCCCGATCTTGCCTATTATACCAGCCTCACTCATGAACTTCATCGTGGGCTTGCCTTCTCTCTCGATAATCAGTAAGATGATTTGAGATTTTTGAGCTTCAAGCCAATCCCAATTTTGAGCAAGATAGCTTGCATCCTTTGTCCGCCATGATAGAGCTGTACATCCGTCCGTGAATAAGCCAAAGTTGATCTCCGTTCGCACGTTCAGAGCAATGATATCAGCTAGCCTGACACTAGCACCATCGCTCAGTCCTTGCATTTCCTCGAGATATTGAGGCCATTTTTCGCGGATATTAGGCTCAAAATCCATTGCTATTTGAGTCACTTCCGTCCATTCCAACTTGGTACTTTTGAGGAATAGATCAGCATAGAAGGATATGCTTCTCGCAACAAGAAGCTTTGCTTCTGTGCCATGCTTGTAGCCAATCTTGCTACGTGTCAGTTGAAAAGCGAAGCTTTGTGGAAGTAATTCGCACCTCATAAGGAGTGCCAGAACAGGAAATTTGTAGCATTGTCTCGGTTGGTATCTACAAGAACGTATGGCAGTCAAAAGAGAAGGAGAAAGAGGCGGTGTGGTTAGTATCAAGGAAGAAGATAAGGATCAGGATGTCGGAATATAGTCTATCATGGTCACGTGATCGAGATTAGACACGTCTCGTAACCCTTCCACATCTGCATTCAATATTGATGGCCAATACCGGCTGGACTCTTGAAGGCATGCCGAGTTAACGAGGACAAATACTCGAGGAAAGAACAGTTTTATGACTTAAAAGGATCAAAACGAATCACAGTTACTGAAAGCATCATGGTAAAGAATGATTCAGAAAGCGTATATACATGCAAATATCATTAAGAACTAAATTGCACCATGCGAAACTTCTACCATCTGAGCTACCAACAATCTATCCCCAACAATCTATCCTTAAGGCTCCATTTTGGATCTACTTACATGGCAACAGCCATGATACCGGCGGCAACAACGATGGCACCAACAGCGGCCGCAAAGGTGTTCTGTCCGGAGGCTGCACCACGGTAAGGAGCAACAGTGGTGGCACCAGCAGCTGGAGAGGTTGAGGTAGCAACTACAGCCACCGTGGAGGTGAGGGAGGTCTTGAGAGACGAGGCGGGAGTTGTAGCCTGGATTTGTCCGTCTGCAAATTGTGTTAGCTGGAAGGGATTACACTAGCTTGCAAGGAAGTTTGTTCTGCTTACCAGAAATCTGGGTGACAACAGCACGGCTGGTGGTGGAAGGAGCAACGACGACCACGACGGACGAGGCAGCTGAGGAGGCGCGAGAGGTAACACCGGAGGCAGCAGAGGAGGCACCAGATGCGGCAGATGAAGCACCCGATGAGGCAGCGGAGCTTGCAGATGAAGCCCTTGAGCTGACTGAGGAGGAAAGGGCAGCAGCTGAAGAGGAGGCGACAGAGCTTGCGCTGGATGCTCTGGAGCTAGCACTGCTCACAGCAGAGGCGGCAGAAGGGGAGGCTGCAGAGGCTGCGGAGCTGGCACGGCTGGAAACGCCAGAGGCAGCGCTTGCGGCAGAAGAGGCAACAGCTGATGTAGCAGAAGCGGCTCCGGCAGTGCCAGTGCTAATGAGGGATACAATAGCAGTGCTAGCCTGGATCTGACCGTCACTGATCTTTATTCGGGTTAGATGCACCTCAGATGTATGAAAGGATATTCAAGCATACCACGCTGACCACGGACTGGCCACTGACAGTAGCGGCAACACCGAGAGCGAGGACTGCGGAGAATCTCATATTTATAGATTGATATTTGATTGAAGGTTTTGGTTATTGAACGAAGGTCTGATTGGTGGTAAGTGAGAGTCTGGTTTGTTGTTGAAAGAAAAAGAGAAGTGATC
>Ga0160427_10002994_pt1 | contig 10022 bp, 7 predicted proteins | sample SolpanmetagenomL_FD_108194 | JGI IMG/M metagenome (GOLD analysis project Ga0160427, IMG submission 108194) | Solar panel surface microbial communities from Lawrence Berkeley National Laboratory, California, USA - L | ecosystem: Engineered > Built environment > Solar panel > Unclassified ...
GCCGGACAAAATTCCAGTGGCTAAAAGGACATGACGGGGATCCTGGAAACGTGGCTGCGGACGAACTCGCTGTCCAAGGTGCTGAGGAGGCAAGGATTAGGATGTTGTCGTAGGATTCGCAAGAGATGGGAGATTACTCTTGATGCCAACCAACCGAAGCGCACGGCTAGGCTGGCTGGCCTGTTAGTTCACTGCGGGCACGAATTACGAGAGTCATGTGTCTATGATATTGCTAAAGAGTGTAACGACGGCATGAACGAAGTGCCTCCTAGCATTCTCCCTTCACCCCCTCCCCCATTCAGATGAACCACATTCCACACTCATCGGGCCACCCAGAATTCCACGAAGCCCGATACCCGAGCATCTCGAGTTCTCGACCACCCTTCTGTTGGAAAATAAAGTGTGCGAGATCCTACTTCCCCCACAACGTCTGCACTTCGGGGAGAAAGATAGATCTTGGTTTTCTTTTGTACAACACATCCCATGTCCCGCCCCAGCCAAAAGAGAAGAAGAGCAAAAAAACCAGGTGAAACACACGTCGCCAGCAGAATCCAAAAACCGGATACAAGTACTGATATAACACCAACCCCCCGAAGGCAACACCTCGCAAGCGCTGGATGGTCTGAATTTCCTTCCTGTCGCTTTCGGCTCGGATATATGCCTGACATTGCTTGGGCTTTGAGAAGAATACTGCACGAAAGGAAAGGGCGATGGTTATCGGGCTGTTATCAAGCTGCATGGTTGACCCCGCGGGTACCCCATTTGTTGCAGTCGAGAGCGACATTCGTTTCTGGTGGCTACAGGTAGCCTTGTAGCCCTACACGATCTCAAGTCATGCACTCACTACATTTTTTTTTGGTGGCTCTTGTGGTAGTGGTGATGGATGGATGATGGATGGATGATGGATGATGGGTCTGCGCCAGGGGACGACGGGAGTTCGAACAGGCATGAGTGCGTGCGACACGGGAAGCCGTGAACAAGAACTCCGCGGCTTTTGTAGACTACGGGTCAATGAGCTGAAGCACTATGGCTCACCAGCTGGTACGCCTCAAGCAGCGGTGAGGAGGTCCGACAAATTGCAACGAGCACGAGGGCAAGGGTGGGAAGATCACAGGAAACACCACATCACGACGTGACTTGAAAAGCATCGTCAAACGGACAAGCTGGTATTCCCTAGACAAATTGCACACAAACTCCCCTGAAACCCCAGCCATCCAACACGAACTACGTCTGCATACCCAAACACAACAGCACAAGAGTCCTCACCTACTGGTCCTGCGAGCCCAAACCGGCGGAGTAACATACTCTCCCCTGGCGGCCGCAGCATCAGTAGCAACGGCCAGCTCGTCTATCCACGGCCGGTTTGGCAGATCGCTGATGGGCGGGGGTATATCGCCATTCAACCGATACACAAACGGGGGTTCCACCTCCATTTCCCTCGCCTGTGGGATGGGGCAACGGTGGTCTGAATTGAGCGGATCAGCAAGGTGGACCGTGAATCTGAAGCTCCTGTCAATCGGAACCAGAACGGACCAGTGGTTGGACCACTGCGTGATGTGAATCTGGCGGGTTGCGTTGGGGTCGCCTCGCGAGAGGAGCCTCCAGTCTTCGCCGCCGTCAGCCGTGTGTACCAGGATCTCGACGTCAAAGGCATCCGCAAGAAGTTGGACCAGCTCCATGGTTCCCCAGGCTTTAGGTTCCTCGAGTTGGTCGATTAGATTGCTGGCGACGCGACGAGTGGTAGGGCTAGATGGTGTCTTTGTTCTTGCATTCTCTGTTTCGATCGAAGTGACATTGAGCTCTGTGTACAGCCGTCGGCGAGGGTGAGCCGGATCATCGACAATGGCTCGGTGGCAAAGGAGAATACGTCGCCTGACTTCAGTCCACAGATCTTGATACTTCTCACCCCAGTAAGCCACAGCAAAAGCTCGAAACATGCAGTTGCCATCACCAACAACGTCGCATTGAGTGAAGATAGCCTCGGGGTGGTACTGAAGGTTCCGAATGTATTTACTATTCCGGATGACATTAATGCGCTTGGATGTGATGCTATTGAGTCTGTTCCTCTGCGGCTGGCTGAGACCAGGCTTGCCATTTTGTGCGCTGGGGTACTCTTCCTCATTTTCAGAGTTCTCTGAAAAGTTCGCCTGATCGTTTTCATCGGCCGTGACGTATGGCGGAAGCTTTTGTCTGCTCCACTTTACTGGGTCAAACTCGTCACCAAGTGCGGCGAACTCGTATCGGCAAAGTCGATGGATCAGTTCCTCGTTGTAACCAGTGGTAATGAGACGGCGGCGGCGACATTCCACCCGGAGATCCTGGATTTTCAACATGTGGAAGCCACGAGAACCGTAACGCGCAAGCCGTTTTCTCAAATTCTTAGACTCGTCGCCGACATAACTTAGCTCCCGCATCTCGAGTTCGTATAGGTACCTTGCATCCGTGGCTGCGCCGAGAAATTGTTCAACCTGTGACGATACAGTGTTTTTATCCTGTTCTTCTTGGGCTGCCCCTGGGGCCTCCGGGGCCTGGGCGGTCTGGTCCTCAATTGCTGATTTTTGCTCTACCACCAATTGAGCGGATGACTGGTTATCTCGGACGGTTTGAGCATCTTGGATTGCCTGGACAAGCTCTGTCAATCGAGCCTCGGCACTTTGAATCGCTTCCTGAACAGTGGCTAGTTTTTCTGCCGCAGACTGTGCATCTTGAACAGCTTGGGCATCCTGAGCATCATGGACATCCTGGGCAGCTTGAGTCTCTTGCGCTGCTGCAGCCTGTCTGTCCCGATCCAGCTGCTCGAGGCGATGTTGAGTGAATGGCTTCTTATATATTTTCCGCTTCTTGAACTCCTTCCGCAGCTTGACTCTGTCCATACCAGTGAAGTCATGCCGCAACGGCGAGAGAGCCGCTACCGGCGCCTTCGGGCGACGTGGAGGAGGAGTTGGCGGGCCTGGTAACTCAGCGTTACCTTGCTTTATATCTTTCGCTCTACTTCGCGTTATCGGCATGATGAATCGCTCGCGGATGTAAGCTTCAAGTAAAAGGAAAAGAAGGAATTTGAATGCTTAAATGACAGAGGCAGCGTGGGTATGGGATTAAAAGATGATGGTGCAAGAGGATGGCATCGAGGTAGACGATGGAGCTGGTCAATTTCACCCATTCGTCCTTTGTTCTCCATGATTGTACGCTGCATTCATCCGCGCATTGCAGAAAGGCACTGTTCATTCACCAAAGGACATGAATGCGGAGCAATTGATTGCTCCCAAAGTTTTTCTGAATGGAGTGTTTTCTCTCAATGGGATGCGTTGCTTCATTGTTTGTGTTTGTCATTGATGCATGCGGGGTCGTTTTTCTTTGTTGTCAACGTTGCCTGCAGGATCGAGGATCCGCAGCACTCTCTCCATGCCGCCATCGTCGCTCGTGTATACGCATGAGGGCGTGAGGAGCGTTTGGGACCTATGGGAATTTGTGCGTTGCGAATGTGCTTGCTCCTTGGAAGACATAGTGCTTGACCGCACGCGATGTTTGTCGACACACAATACAGCGATGAGCCTGCTGAGGTTTCCCATCAACCAAGCAAGGATGATGGCAATCAACTGGTGCCTGTTTAATGTATGCGCAGGAGGTGTAGATAGTAAACTATGTTGTCGAGATGACCTGACGAACACCCGATGGAGGCGCAATTGCTGGCACGTGACGGCATGCGCGGGGCAAAGCGACACGAAGCTCGGCTATTTCGTTTGGCTGCATACAGACAGCAGCAGCTTGCATTCGTCTGATGCTTTGAGCAATCACACTCACTCGTCACAATGCCATCGCCGGGGTTAGCACGCTCGACCTCATGCATGCGCCAGAGGCTGGCCAGAGCGGGCTTCCAAAGAGCCCCAAAGCATCAATGTCTCTTGACGTGCAGCGGCAGCAGCAGAAGACACTATGCGACAGAGAAGCCTGTCGAGGAGAGACCCGAGTTCAAAGCACAGTTGTGGGAGAGTACAACAGAACGCGTGAAGAGAGAGCGGGATGAGCAAGCACGCTTTGCCCAGCGTAGAAATCTGGGCGGGGGAGGCTCAGGTCTTGCCTTTACAGCTGGTGCGTTCATGTGTCTAGTAGCTGAATCTTCTTCTCTGATGATGAGACAGCACTCCTTATGGCCTCTGGCTTCACTTACTGGCTCGGCGGTATGAAGGCCCTACCCCCAAATACCGCATCCACAGTCCCTCTCGAAACAGCTGTACAGCCATCACACGACACTTCACAAAAGAACCTCCAAGCTGCCTGGACCGAACTGAAGAACATTGTGGGGAAAGAGAACATTTCTACCGAGGCCTCCGATATTCAATCTCACGCCGGCTCCTCTTGGTCTTCCTACCCCGAGCTTCCCGAAGACCGTCCATTTGCTGTTGTCATGCCCGGCTCGACGCAGGACGTTTCGGCGATCATGAAGGTCTGCCACGCGCGGCGCATCCCGGTAACACCATACTCAGGCGGCACGTCGCTTGAGGGCCACTTCGCCAGCACGCGCGGCGGTATTTGCATCGACTTCAGCCGTATGGACGCCATTATCGCGTTGCACAAGGACGACCTCGACGTAGTAGTGCAACCGGCCGTGGGCTGGCAGGCCCTCAACGAAGACCTAGCCGACCACAACCTCTTCTTCCCGCCAGACCCGGGCCCAGGTGCCATGATTGGCGGTATGGTTGGCACAGGCTGCAGCGGAACAAACGCATATCGTTACGGTACCATGCGCGACTGGGTGATCAGCCTCACGGTCGTACTCGCCGACGGCACCATCATAAAAACTCGCCAACGACCACGCAAGTCCTCAGCCGGCTACGATCTCACCCGGACCTTCATCGGCAGCGAAGGAACGCTAGGTCTAGTGACCGAAGCCACACTGAAGGTAATCCCACTCCCGCAAAACCCACGCGTCGCCGTCGCCAGCTTCCCCTCGATTCGCGCCGCCGCCGACTGTGCCTTCCGCGTCGTCGGGGCGGCGGTCCCGATCGCCGCCGTCGAACTCCTCGACGACGTGCAAATGAAATGCATCAACGAGAGCGGCACGACGACGAAGAAATGGAGCGAAGCGCCCACGCTCTTCTTCAAGTTCACCGGCACGCCCTCGGGCGTCAAGGAGAGCATCGCGATGGTGCAGCAGCTCGCGCGGGCAGCGGGCAGTAAGACCTTTGCGTTTGCGCGCGACGAGGACGAGGCGGCCGAGCTGTGGCAAGCGCGCAAGGAAGCGCTGTGGTCCGTCATGGCCAAGAAGCGCAGCGACGACGACCGCGTGTGGACGACGGATGTGGCGGTGCCCATGTCGCGCCTGCCGGACAGCATCGAGGAGGCCAAGGCCGACATTGCAAAGTCCGGCCTCACGGCGAGCATCATCGGGCACGTCGGCGACGGGAACTTCCACGCCGTGATCCTGTACAACGAGAGCGAGCGTAAGATTGCCGAGGGGTTGGTGCATCGCATGGTGAAGCGCGCCATTGAGATGGAGGGCACCGTGACCGGGGAGCACGGCGTGGGCATTGTCAAGCGCGATTACCTGGAGCACGAGCTCGACAAGGACACGGTTGACGCGATGCGCATGTTGAAGAAGGCCTTTGATCCATTGTGTCTGCTCAACTGCGACAAGATTGTGAGGAGTCAGGCGCCGAGGGCCGGCGAGGTCAAGCCTTGGTAGATGGCCTGAAACTCTGGGTTTATGCTGGATTGTGGATGTCATTACGAAAAAACGCTTTCCCTGTTGAATAACGATGTATTTTCCGAATATGGTTTGCGGCGTCCAGTGTTGAGAAATTGAAAGTCATCCGTTCCTCAGCCATTCTCGCACTCATGAAAGAGAAGTATCACGAAATGTAACCATCTGAAATGCGCTCAGTACAAGGCGTAGTGTCTCTCGTCGTCACGCCATAGACCATCGACTTCAACCATACGAACAAACCGACAGTATTTCAGATTGTTTGTGCTGTTGATTCATTGAGGCACAAAGGGCTCTCCTTCGGCGCCGGGCTGTCACAGAGTGATTGATGGTTGATTACGGAAGGACTTTTAGCATTGATGGTTTGTCACTTTAGTCATTGCTTAGTCTTTCATGTCATCTACTCATTCCCTCATATCCTCATGGCCTGCCTGATCAACCGCGTCCCCCTACAGTAATCCAGTCGCTCCTAACAAGCAGATCTCCACAGCTCACGCCACAGGTGAATCGGCAAAGGCCTCATACGTGTCTACGAAAGCATCACAGATGGAATAGCACAACGACAAGAGAAGGCTCCGCCTCTGCGGGCCGTCCTTGAACTCGGGGAAGCGCCACGGGTGGCAGTGGTTGGAGCTCTTTGGAAGCAAGAAGTCGAATTTCCGCGCCGTCTCCTTCTCGATGGCCAACCGAAGGACGTGACAGTTGAAACAGCAAGAGTTCGGAAGACCAATGTACACGCTGGCGGTGCAAAGTTCCTGCTGCTGCTGGCGCCCCTCGCCCTCCTCGAGAAAGTATTGCATGACTTGGGCGGCCGGATGGATGCTTCTCGCTGCGGATTGCGGGGATTTGATCAACTTTCCAACGCTCTGTCGGAGGATAGCGTCAACCCCTTCCCTCCTGTTCCTGCGATGGCACCGGCGGTTGTGATCCTTGGCCGAGTTACGGAGGACACTCATCCACTCCTTTTGGGTTTCCGGGAGGGCAAACGCGTTTGATGGCGTGGGCGGGACGAGGCATTCTATCACCAGCCTCTTCGCAAAGATGCTCTGCAACCGATGTGTGTCGAACATGCTGACCAGGAACCCGACGTCTGTCACAAGGGTGACGATTTCTCCTAGCTGCTTGATAGGATCAAACTTCATTCGAAGGGCCCACTCGTCAAGAAGCTTCGAACCTCGCCACGTTTGTTTAACGCACAAGACTCTGAATGCGCTTCTCAGTGCAACAAGGCTCGACCAGACTTCCTGCTGGTTGCGGCTCTGGTTCGGAAAGGGCTCTATCGTCCACTTGTGGATATCAGCAACCTTCTGGTGAAGGCGCGCCCACTGTGATTGCGTCTCAGCGTCTTGCTCTGGCAGAAGGTTCCACTTTCCAATATCCGCATTGATCAGTCGACAGATTCTTTCGAAATTGAGTTGCAACGCGATGCACTCAAAGTCGCGCAGGAAGCGTTGTTTCTTTTCCTTCTGCTTGCCGATCGGGGGCTTCGATAGAAGGTGCGCACTCATGGCGGCCCATAGCAGCGTAAGGCCTCTGACAGTTTGATGGCCCACCAGCCCTTCGACCGCGAGAAAGGCTTTGATTGTGTTGACACCTTCGTCGATTTTGAAGGTGATGGCTAGACCGCCGTTGCGGCCACTGGAGAGGATGTTTGCGAGGCTGTTGAGAACGTGGGATGCTAGATTGCACCGCCGATGTTCTGGCCTTAGGTATTTCACCTGATGATGCTGCAGAGATCTCTTAATCTGCCGGTCTGAATATGCGAGGATCGCGTGGAGCTCCGCTTCCTTTCTTTGCAGGTCAACGCTGGGTAAGCTCGATCGCTCCTCAAGGGTTCGCTTCAAGTGTTTGCGTGTCCTGTTGTAAACGTCCTTCAACTTCATCTTGAGGAACGTCGGTTTCGGTATCGGTGTCGGTGTCGGTGTCCGTGTCGGTGTCAGTGTCAGTGGTATTGGTAAGTTGGTGTCTGGGAAGTTGAGTGGGCTTGGCCTGGAAAGTGAAAGACAGATAGATCTCTTCGACAAGACGGAACGAGCAGGCAGCTATTTACGCCATGGAATCACGCGCTGAGTATTGCAAGTCTCGCGAAACGGGATGAAAACATGGTCAAGGCATTGCCGCTCTGTGGTGTAACGCTGGAAGAGATTGCATCGTTCACGTTACAGCGAAGACTCATCCAGGTGACAAGACGAAATAGAAGATGTACGGTGGGTGCAAGACTGCCAGGACCACTGGAGTAGTGTAGTATATTTATAATGAAGGAAAATGCTTGCTTCCCAACAAGATCTTTCATTCTGTGCGTGCCATATAGAGAGATGATGCTGAGAGTTGCGCGTAGTTTGCGACTGACATGTTTTTCTTTCTGTGCGTGCATGATTGATTGATTGATTGATAGACAGACAGAATGGCAAACTGATTGATTGATCGATTTCTTGATTGATGCCGCGCGGAACCACCAACAAAGGAACGACGACACAGGTGCTGTTGATCTTCTTTGCGCAGCGTCTGACTCTCGACTCTGGAGGAGCCAACGCCTGCCGTCGTACATACCCGAAGCCAAGGCACCGTGTCTGCGTGTCTGTTTGTTGCAGGAACGGCGGCCTAACGGACCATGGCTTTGCCCGCTGGCGCACAACGGCCTTGCCCTGCTTGCTGCTGGCCATGGCGCTGGGACTGGCGGCGAGAAGAGTCATTCGTCTTGCGCCTGTTGTCATGGATGATGCTTGACTTGCAGCAGTTGGAAGAAGGGAAGGGAAGGGAAGGGAAGGGAAGGGAAGGGGCGCACGGACGGGAAAGGCGTTTGCGAGCCGCTGCCGCCGCTTTTGACTGACTGAGGGGTAATCGACCATCATCCCTCAGCCGTCATCCATCCTGTGACAACTGCTTCTACTCTAATACACACACACACACAACTGCCATGACTGTCGATACCTCCTTCACTTCAATCCCCGTCCTCTCACTCGCCTCGGCCTCAGACCCCGCCACGAAGCCTGCCTTTCTCCAAGCGCTGCGCTCTGCCCTCCTCAACGTAGGCTTCCTCTACCTCTCAGACACCGGCCTGCCGCCTGCGCTCGTGGACACAGTCAAGACGGAATGCCGACGTTTCTTCGAGGAGCTCGATGAAGAGGACAAGCTGGGCATTGAGATGAAGCGCGAGAAGAGCTTCCTCGGTTACTCCAGAGTACACCAATGACCTCCCCACCATCCACCCCCTCACCTCTCGCTCACGACCCCCAAAAGCACCCACCCACACAACAACTAACACCACCGCGACAGCTAGGCAACGAAATCACCGCCGGCGCCGCCGACTGGCGTGAGCAGTACGACCTGTCCACCACGCACCCGCTCCCCGCACGTGACGCGCCCCTCTGGCACAACCTGCGCGCGCCCAACCAATGGCCGCCGGCCTCGAAACTTCCCGCCTTCCGCGCCGCTTACGAGGAGTACCTGTCGCGCATGTCGACCATCTCAACGTACTTCACGAGCCTGATCGCGGAAGCGCTGGGCCTCAGCCCGAGCGCCTTCGACGGCCACTTCGACGCCGACCAGCAGCACAAGCTCAAGCTCGTGCGGTACCCAGACGCGAGCGCAGGCGCGGCGGGCCAGGGCGTGGGCCCGCACAAGGACAGCATGCTGACCAGCTACCTGCTGCAGGCGAGCGGACACGCGGGCCTGCAGGCGCAGAACCCGGCGGGCGCGTGGATCGACGTGGCGCCGGTCGAGGGCACGCTGGTGGTGGCCGTCGGCCAGGGCCTCGAGGCGTTGACGGGAGGTGTTTGCGCGAGCACGACGCACCGCGTGCTGAGCCCCGAGGCCGGCAAGGGCGCCAGATACAGCGTGCCCTTCTTCCAGGGCGTGGCGTTTGACGCCAGTTTCGAGCCCATTGACATGCCGGCCGACGTGCGCGCGGAGCGGGAGGAGGTGCTGCGGCGTAGTGGTGGCAGGAGGGACGACGTCGAGTTCACGTTTGTCAAGGGGAGGTGGAGGTGCTTGGGCGAGGCGACGCTGATGAATCGGATCAAGAGCCACCAAGATGTTGGCGAACGCTGGGTACGTGCCGAAACCATCGTCTCTCCTTGTCATTCACCACCCATTCACCCACACGCACATACCTCATTGCAGCGTTTTCTTCTTCTTCTTCTTCTTCTTCTTCTTCTTCCGCCCCGTGCCTGTGCATTCTCTCTGCGTAAGAAAAAAAGCCGTTTCCTATTTTCTGTTCTACTCTCGCCGACGCAAGTGTCTACAGGGCGGGAACCGTTGCTTCGTCTCGCCCGTGAGCAGCCTTGCATCTACGCTTCTAATCGTACAAAAGACGCAAGAA
>Ga0160427_10002995_pt1 | contig 10021 bp, 10 predicted proteins | sample SolpanmetagenomL_FD_108194 | JGI IMG/M metagenome (GOLD analysis project Ga0160427, IMG submission 108194) | Solar panel surface microbial communities from Lawrence Berkeley National Laboratory, California, USA - L | ecosystem: Engineered > Built environment > Solar panel > Unclassified ...
CCCGTCTCCGCCTCTTCATACTGTGACTCTCACACGCTTGATTGCTGCTATACTATACTTCTGTTCGTGTGGCGATGCACATCTAGCTGCATTCTCTACTGCGCGTGATCCAGAGTCACGGACGGGTGACTCCCATCTGGCTGACTAACTGACTGACTGACTGCTTTCGGCTCATCTTTGACGCGAAAGTATATCATTATATTATAGCGCGAGTAAGGAAGAAAGAAAGAGACGCGGAAGCGAACAAGACAAGATGACTCAAGCTTTCTCCCCATCTTGGCAGCTCGTTATTCGGGTCTTCGCCTTACCCCGCCTGGCCTGGGTAAGTAGAGTACTCCGCCACAACACGAGTACAAAAGATGGACACTCGACCATGCCTGCTGCGCCCACTCTCTACATCCAAGACGACATGGTCGCACATCACACATCACTCGCCGCATGGCCCTACGGCGCGGGCACTTGGGGGCCACAGTTAAACTACCATTGTGTATGTTTGTGAGGATACGCTTACATCTATGGCGTGCTGAAATACAATCGCATAGTGCACCCAGCTCTCCAACGCACTAGGCTCAAAAGTGAACTACCCGAACACCACCACATATAATAGCACTCTCGCGTCCTACTGGTCTCTGCAAGAAGGCACCACCGCCCCATCCTGCATCATCGTTCCCACCACGTCTCATGATGTCTCCATGGCCGTGTCGCTCATGTCCACCCAAGACTGCCCCTTTGCCATCAAAGGCCAAGGTCATGCCCCCGCGCAGGGTTTCGCAAATATCCAGTCTGGCGTCACGCTGGACCTCACGAGCTTAACGGACGTCTACCTCAGCCATGACTTAAGTTCGACCAGTGTAGGCATCGGATCGAACTGGTCGGCCGTCTATGAGGTCCTGGATCCTTATAACGTCACCGTTGCCGGCGCGAGAAATGGCGCCGTGGGTGTTGGTGGGTTCCTACTTGGAGGCGGCATCTCGTTCTACGCACCGAGAGAGGGCTGGGGCTGTGACAACGTGCTCAACTTTGAGGTATGCATGTGGCGCAACGAAAAGAAATACCTCTAAACACATTGGCAGGTCGTCCTCGCGTCCGGCGAAATCGTCAACGCAAATGGCACTTCAAACCCCGACCTCTGGCGCGCGTTGAAGGGCGGCGGCAACAATTTCGGCGTCGTCACCCGTGTCGACCTCAAGACCTTCCCTCAAGGCGATCTCCTCGGTGGCTTCCTCAACCTCGACTTTTCCAGCAAGACCGAGGTGCTCGAGGATTTCGCCGCGCTAGCATCGGACCCAGATTACGACGTCTACGCATCCATCGTGGCCGGTTTTACCTACGTCTCAGCCGCAGACGCGTGGAGTATTGGCCTCATCCCGACGTACACCAAACCAGTCGCCGACCCAGCCGTATACCGCTCCTTCCGCTCCATCCTGCCACAAGTCAGCAGCACCCTGCGCATCACAAACATGACAGCGCTGGCGAACGAAGAGAACCACAATCTCCCACAACTGTACGTCGACTCCCGTCTGACTATTCACCCCTCACCGCAAACTAAAAGAAACCCCCACCAAAAACAGCAACGCCCTCTTCTACACGACAACCTACGGCGTCTCCGCCCCACTCATGTCCACGATGCTCGCCATCATCAACTCCACCGCCCGCACCATCTCCCCCGCGCCCCCCGGCGGCGTCATCTGGAGCGTGGCCTTCGAGCCCTTCCCAGCGGTCGTCAGCGCCTACGCCGCCGAAAAGGGCGGCAACAGCCTCGGCACCTCGCCCTCGGACGGCGCCCAGTTCAGTCCGTCTCACCAACTCCCCCCACGCTTCCACGCTAACAACATCCCCACTTTTCAGTCACGCTCATCAGCGCATTCTGGCCCTCCACCGCATCCACCCCGCTCGTCGAGGCCGCCGCCGCTGACATCGTGCGCCAGTCCGACGCCGCCGCGCGCCAGATGGGCCTCGCGCGCAGCACCTTCAGGTACGCTAACTACGCGAATTACAGGCAGCGCCCGCTGGACGGCTACGGGAGAGCGAACCGCGCGTTCTTGGGCGTCGTCGCCAAGAGGTATGACCCCCGCGGCGTCTTTCAGAGGTTGGTGCCGGGCGGGTTCAAGCTGGACGGCCGGGTGTGATATGGATGTGGAATTGGGCTTTTGGGGAACCGGATGACGGGGGAATAGGTGGAGCTTGCGCGCGGAGGATATCAATCGTTCTTTTTTTTTTTCATCGTAATCCCAAATTCCAACCCCCCATCGCTCGAAATCCTGGTTCCCCCCCCCCCTCCTCCCCGCCCCCCCCACGGTCTCAAGCCCCTCCTTTCGGCTCTGAAAACGAATGCCACCAGAAGAACCCTGCTTCTGTCCTCTTCTCCGCAAACAACAAACAGCCCCCAGAAACCCTCAACCCGCACGACCCCTTTCACGTAGCGGCGGCATCCAAGTAGTACTCAATCGGATACTTGAGCCACGCGCACTGCGGCAGGTCCAGAAACGGACTAACCTCGCTCTGCGCATCGAGGCGCATAATCGGGCCCTGGGCGCCCGCAACCCTCGGCCACGCGCCGGCGGCCTGCACCGCGCGCGCCACGCCCGCGTACGCGCGCGCCGCCAGATATCCCGCGGGCGGGTTGGGGTCGCCGGCGCGCACGAAGGCCGCGAAGTAGGCGGCCGTGAGCTGGACGTGCGCGAGGTCGCCGGCGTCGCGCAGCGGCGCGAAGTTGCCGAACGGGTAGCCCTCGTCGGAGCCGTGCAGGCGGTAGTAGGGCAGGTTCGGGTTGCCGTACGGGTAGCCCGGGGTGACGGCGCCGGTGGACGGGACGGCGTTCGGGTTGTAGCCGCCCTGGGTGCGGTCCATTTGGTAGTAGTAGGCGGCGGCGAAGGCGTGGGTGGTGGCGCCGGCGTAGGCGGTGGCTTGGTCGACGCAGCGGAAGGTGTTGTCGGTGATGATGCGCTGCGAGACGTTGAAGGAGGCTGCGGCGATGGTGGTCGTGTTGGGGGTTAAGGGGAGCGGGAAGAGGCCTGAGTCGATGATGGATTGGGCGTAGGCTGGGGAGGTGTAGAGGTTTGCGGCGAGACAGGTTACTTCGCTGGTGCAGGTCGTCGAGTAGGCGGAGAAGGAGGCGCCGTCGTTGGCGACGTTGCCGAAGATGACGGGGATGTGGGCGACGTTGGCGTTGAGGCTGCCGACTTCGAGTTTCGGCGTGTTGACGATGGTGCCGTCTTGCACGACGTAGCGCGCCACGGTGCCGAAGCTGGTGAGGTCTTTGCTGACGGCGCGCAAGCAAGCGATCTGCGCGGTTAGTGTCGTGTTTGTGCATCCTGCAGCGGTGAAGATGGCCTGCCCGGCGACTGCGTAGGACTGCGCGATGGTGTAGTACGAGCTGTAAGTCGTTCCTGGGCTGAGTCTTAGCAAAGCAGTACGCTGGGTCGATGTGGCCGCAGAGACTTACCGTAGTTGCCGCTCTCGCCAAGGTCAACACCGCCTCCAAGGTTGGACATGGCAATGGCTCCCTGGAACTTGCCAATGACCGGAGGCGAGCCCAGTAGCACGCGAACCGAACCTGCCCCGGCGCTCTCACCATTGATGGTGATGCGATTAGGGTCGCCTCCAAAGGCTGCAATGTTGTTTATAACCCACTGCATACCATATCAGAGTGTGATTTTGGATAAACATGCTCGATACAAACTCACCTGCAGTGCGGTCTCCTGGTCACCTATGCCATAGTTGCCGGTGATGTCTGTACCTGGAACAGCGAAGAATCCCAGAGTGCTCAATCGGTAGTTGATCGTGACAGTCACAATGTCCTCTCGTGAAGCCAAGTTGCCACCGTCAGTCCCTTGGTCAGCACCAGAACCGCCAGTAAATCCACCGCCGTGGATCCAGAAGTGGACTGGTCTAAGATCCGACCTTCGGGATTCACGGAATAGCGAGGACGAACCCCTAGGGACGAAGGGAGTTTGAATGTTCAAGAACAAGCAGTCTTCACTTCCGCTGCCATACTGCAGGCACTGAGCGCCGTATGCAGTTGCGTTCAACGTCTGCCCCGTGACGTTGGTGAGTTGCGAGTACGTGAAGCGCTGCGGCTGTTGTGCGTATTGAATACCGAGGAAGCGGAACGACTTTAGGTTCCTGAAACCAACGTACGAATTTCCGGCCGCATTGACAGTGACTTGGTTGGAAGCGTTGGCACGAGCGTAGCCATTGTTACCTGATGCAGACTGCGTGCACAAAGCAGGAAGATTGTGTCTGGAATATGCACCCATGGCAGCGTAGGTGAATGAGGTTCCGTTCTCACTGGTGATAACCACGGCATCGTTTATCCAGTAGGCCTGCGAAGGAGCCGCACGGCCAGCGTAGGCGTTGTAGTTGAGTTGCGCTGTAAAATCGGACAGGTGAGCCTGCAATGTGGCCTGAGAAATGAGACTCTCGCTCAAGGCAGCGCACGCGGCGGAGGCTGCAGCGTAGGGGCTTGGGTCCAGCAGAAGAGCACCGACATGATTGTAGTCATCACTGGAGTTGAGATTGTTCTGGTATAACAAAGTAATGGAGGACCTGAGGTTCGAAGGGGCACATGTCGCAGCTGAGACACATGCAGCGAGCAATGCCGGTACGACTGTGAGAGATGCCACGAAGAGCATTTTGCCGGTTATTCAGTAGTCTTGCTTGAGGGAGAGACACAAAACGGTGCGATGCTACCTGGAGGTACTCCTTATTATAGGCGGGCCGCCACTAGGTGTACAAGTTCATCCCATGGTGAAACTAGATCGAAGCTTTCCCTCTAGCCGACCGTGGGCCGGACACAAAGGCTTCGAGGGGCGTTCTCCATGGATTGGCCCTTTCGGTAAGTCGTTTTTGCGTAAGTACCTGCAGACGGGAAACGCGTTCGAGCGTCAAACCTTAGTTTGCCGAGCATAGATGTATTTAGGCTGCTTGTGACAAACAAGGGGGGAAACAGGAAGTTCGGAGTTCGTCGCTCGCCGAGAAAGGCAGTCCTATATCCTCCGCCTCTCTTGAGGCACTGGGCCCGTTGGCGTTTGGGGTTCATGCTGATGCTGGTGTAACCCCAGGCTAATGTCGTTGGATCGTGGGGTATTCCCCACAGCGAGCCTCGACATTTAGCCTGTTGTGCCGAGTGTAGTATTCCCGTCCGGAACTCTGTTGAAAGCTAGTTTATCAAGCCGGCAGGTCTTGTGAAGTTGTTCGAGAACCCATGTTTTGACATGAGGCGCCGTGGTTGTGTTGAGTGGGGAAAAGTCGAACTGGAGCGACGAGACGGGAGGATTTGGCAGAAGATGCTTCGGCACAAAAAACACGCACCCATGACGGCAATCGTGAACGTCTAGGGAGCGATACGGACCAGAATTATCTCAAGCGCGTCGCATTGTTAAGCTAGGTAATTACTACAGCAACTTGCTATTGACACGTTCCTTTTCCATATCACATCACAGCCGCAAACACCATTTACTTGCAAACCGTGCAAGGAGTCTTGGACAAAGCTTGGCCGATGGCTGTGAAGGCGGGTTTACGAGTGTAGTTGCTGTTAAACGGCGTCGCGAGACCTTGGCCAACAAAGGTGGATGGAATCCATGAGTCTGTAATTTATGCACATCAGTACCAGGGCAAGGGCAGAATCACGGATTACTCACATTTGTCAACAAAATCCCATACAACAACCCCCTTGCACGTCGCCACATCCATGCAAGCGCTAACAGAGTTGTAGTAATCGGTTGCCTGCTGGGCAAAGCCACCGTACGCAGCAATGTTGCTGACATTGACAAAACGTATGTCAAGTTCGGTCAGAACGGAGTCCATGCCGGCAGCAGCGTACTGGTTCATGACGGTCGCGATCTGGGTACGCGATGGCGAGTAGCTGACCTCAAAGTGAGACTCAAGTCCTGCGCCATCGATGCGGCCACCGACAGCGCGGATTTTGCTAGCTAATGCGATGACGGCATTTGCCTTTGCGCCCGGGTCTGGACGATGTGTTAATAATATGAATGAACAATAGTCCGGGTTTGCTTACTCTCGATGCCGTAATCGTTGTAGTAGAGCTTCACCTTAAGGCCCTTGGCATTGGCAGCTTGCGTCGCGAAGAGAAACGCCAAAGGGACGTAGGCGGGACCGATAGTGTTGTAAAAGATGTTCGGGGTGTATGAGCCGTCGCCGTTGAAGGCTTCGTTCACGACGTCCCATGAGTAGCACGAGTCGCCCCAGTGTTGAACAAGATTCGTGATGTGCACTTGCATAATGCTGATTAGGGTGGCATTGTCCCAGGTACCCGAAGTCAGCCAGCTGGGCAGCTCGCTCTCCCAGACTAGGTTGTGGCAGCGGACTGATTTGCCGCGCGCTTCTGCAATGTCGACGACGACATTCCCGCCGCTGTAGTCGAACACGCCGCGCTGGGGCTCAGTAAATTGCCATTTCATCTCGTTAGCCGGGGTGATCTAGACGTAAGGTCAGCCTTGGGCATATTCAAGCACCAGATAGCGACGAACCTCGCCAAACAAAAGCGTATCATTCAGCAGAGTCATGTACTGCGTATCGTTTTGCTCCGGTCCAGGAATATCAGCAGCTGTTCCAAACCAGAGCTTTCCAGCCTGCCTAGCAAGAATGTTCAAGTATGGGCCGGGAATACGGTCCAGTGAGTTGGAGCACTCTCCTGAAGGCATAACATGAGGTAGAGCTCGAGCTCCCACGGCCATAGTGGCCACCAAGATAGAGCGAACCGAAGGCATTGTTGGCGAGTTCGGAAGGATATTGCTTATGCTGATTATGGAAGTGAATCTCAAATGGAAGGAAGATGCGCAGTTCTGGCTCTTATATCACATACAAGAACGAGCAACACTGAACCATGGCTAAATCATATCTAACTCCCAAGAGAAGCCGCATGTGCGTAGACCCTTAGCGTAGGAAGGATCCTTGTTTCGACATTTCATCTAGCCGCATCGATAACCTTGCTCGTTGTGCCTGGGCAATAGACAAGACGATCTCGAGCCGTCACAGTCGGTAAAATACACAAACACCGTGTCTTGATTCGGCACCTTCGGTCGGCTTGCGTCGCAATGAACCACGATCTACAATTCTCTCCCGCAGATGCGGGGTCATGAGGAGAAGAAGTCCGGTAGGTCAGTGTCAATGGCGGGGCCCCAAAGACGGTTGATCAGAGGAAACAGCATTTTGTTTAACCGGTTACTTAGGCTGATATCATCTTAGGCGAGCCACGAAGGGTTCTTCCAGTCTTCCGGGGCGAGGCTTACGGGAATGATGTGCTCGAGAACGTCTCACATACTTGGTCCGCGGAGTCTTCTGACACGGCGATGTATCCAGCGCTGTGCATGTGATGGCGGTCATGGAGGGAGGACGTCGCGAAACGCGGAAAGCAGCCGAAAGACATCAACGTCACATCACCTGGAGCATGGACAGCGTCTGTCTCTACAATAGATCCTGGTCAAGAGCTGCCGCCGCCGGTCTCTTCTCGACGTATGAAGCTCTCAGATCGGACAAGGGCTCATCGATCAAACCAACTCGTGTGGTTCCCTTTAACCCGTCGCCTGTTTGTTTGACTGTCGCCACGAATAGAACTGTTTGGCTTAGTATGATATCGGCCAGACATAATATCACGAAACGTCGTGTTTGTCCCCGTTTTGTCATCTTGGAGACTGCTGGTATCTTGTGTCCTTGTTGTCACGTTGTCGGATACATACGTGATAGCCATCGAAGTGGCCTAGTCCGCTCAACTGTCATTCACAGCACCATCTAGCACTTCAGATTAGCCTACAGACCCTACAGAACGATGAATGGGGAGGTCACACAAGACTACCTGCCATCTACTCTTAGCTTGTCTTGTCTAGCAACATGCCTGATGTGACGGTTGTTGTCGTTCCACACATTTCGGTGTTGCTGGGTACGCCTAGTCATGAACTCCTCTTGCACGTATCTTGAAATGCCTAGGTAAAGCAGGAGCGTATACCAGCTTAGCGTATGACGATGAGACAGCATGCCTGCCTGAGCACAACCGTCACAACAAAATCTAGCACGCTTCTCGGAAACCCTTCAGCAGGTATGGAGAGAAAGGAAGGTGCGGTCACGTGAGCAGTGATGAGCTTCAACGTCATATCACCTTTGCTGTTGGATGAATGAAGGACATTTGAGTCCCTTTCAATGGATCCTTCAGCAATTCATACCGATTGGCAATCCGTCCCACCGACACCATCTCGACGTGATCCGCAGGCAGAGCAGCCACAAGCTGCGTATGAAGCCCTCGATAATCAAGTCTACCTCAAGACTTTGGAGGGATGGAGACGGAGCGTTCTGCATTTCACCCCGTCGTAAGAAGCCAGGCAAGAGACCTTCTCCGAATCTCGCTTATGCCGCTGTGCGTTTAGTTGGTTTTCCGTGACAATGGGGACCGGTATCGTAGCAGCTCTCTTGCACAACTTTCCGTACGGCGTAAGATCGCTTGATGTCATTGCGAACGTCGTCTTCTGCCTTAACCTCTTTCTTTTTGGCTTGTTCTCTGTGGTTTCTTTGCTCCGCTACTATCTGTTTCCAGGATTGTGGAGCGCTATGCTGAGGCACCCTGTTCAGTCGTTATTCTTAGGCACGTTGGACGCCTTGCAGCGGGTTCGATTCAGTGGGAAGACGTTCGCACACTAACTGACAGGGCAGGCACGTTTCCAATGGGCCTTGCAACGATTATCAACATGATTGTTTTCGCTTGCGTCCCCGTGTGGGGCAATTCAGCGGTTCTCACAGCATGGGTGCTATGGTGGATCGATGTCGCTCTTTCAGTCGCATGCTGCATGTATATGCCATTCATCATGTACGTCAGTAACTTCGCCATCAGCGGAGACAAGCCAACACTCTCCATCGCAGCATGTCCGTTCATGATACGCATCTCTCCACCATGACTGCAGCCTGGCTTCTTCCGGTTGTACCCACCATTGTAGCCTCCGCCACCGGGAGCGTCGTCGCTGGCGTCCTTCCAAACACACAACATGCACTGTGGACTTTGATAACTTCTTACGTTCTTTGGGACATGGGTGTTTCTCTGGCATTGTTCACTTTGGTGATCTACTTCCAGCGTTTAACGCTTCACAGACTACCGCCTCGCGAAGTGATAGTCTCGGTCTTCCTTCCTCTAGGCCCGCTGGGTCAGGGCGGTTTCGCCATCCTTCAAATGGGAAAGGTCGCATTGGAGATACTGCCCGAGACGGGAACCATTAGTCCCAATGCTGGAGAGATTCTCTACGTGTTAGGGTTCATAATAGCCTTGGTCATGTGGGGCTTTGGCCTTGTCTGGCTGTTTTTCGCTCTTGCAAGTATTTATCGGAGTAGATTTCCGTTTAATATGGGTGTGTTTATCGGCTGCGTCTGTCATGGCTGATATGCTGACCGCAGAAGGCTGGTGGGGCTTTACATTTCCAATTGGGGTTTATGCTTCATCGACAATCTCTATCAGTAAGGAAATGCCGAGCGCTTTCTTTCGAGTCGTAGGAAGTGTGAGTCGATGCATCACTCAAGTGTAGATTCGGTTCACTGAATCCGCGCCTAGGTATTATCTGTTGTCGTCATAGTCTTATGGGCTGTAGTCAGCATACGGACAATTCAAAGGACAGTTCAAGGTAAGGAGTTTGCTACGACATGCATGCACCAACTAAATGATGACCCCTGCTCTGTAGGACAACGTCGTCGCGGTAGTATCTACATTCAATGATATGAGTCCAATTCTTCACCAAGCCTACTTCGGACTGGCCCCAAGACAACCTCATGGCGTCGTTCAGCTACACAAGGTTGAACGAGTTACTCACTCGTACAGATCGTGTGTACCCCTCTGCACACTACAAAGACGCTTGGACGACAGGAATCGTCGAGTTTGTTGCCCGCGCGGCAGCGGCGCGACCAGCCTTTCGACCAAAGACCGCGCCAGAAGTCAGCCCTGAACCTCCTGGGTAGTTCTCGTAGAAAAGCTAAGGGACCGTTAAACAAGCCGCACAAAAGAGCTCAAACGGTTACTCACGCCTCC
>Ga0160427_10002997_pt1 | contig 10019 bp, 6 predicted proteins | sample SolpanmetagenomL_FD_108194 | JGI IMG/M metagenome (GOLD analysis project Ga0160427, IMG submission 108194) | Solar panel surface microbial communities from Lawrence Berkeley National Laboratory, California, USA - L | ecosystem: Engineered > Built environment > Solar panel > Unclassified ...
AAGAAAATTTTAGAATCTAACCGAGTAGCCAGTTTGACCAAGTTCACTTGAGCTTGACTATTTTCGTGACTACTAAAAATTTGTAAGCTACATTTTTAGAATCTAATCAGCTTGACAATTTTCATGTTCATACAATTTTCTCAAGTCGAAGCAATCTACCGAGACCGGCTATTTTGTTGTTCATATAAATTTTTTACTGAGACTAGCTGTTTTCTTGATCACATAAATTTGTAAGCTTAACCATCTACTCAACTCAACTATTTTATCAACCATTCAAATTTTAGAATCTAACCAATTTACTCAATTCAGCTAACTAGCTATTTTCATGTTGATATAAATTTTCTAAATCTACTCAGCTTGACTATTTTCTTGACTACTAAAAATTGTAAGCTCAACCATTTTACTCAATTGAACCATTTTACTCAACCATACAAATTTCTGAATCTACTCAGCTTGACTATTTCTTGGTCACACAAAATCTACTCAACTTTGCTAAAGTAGTTATTTTCATGTTCATAGAAATTTTGTTGTAGATCTTCTATATTATTCTCAGACTTGATTTTTATAGGAGTAGAAATTTAAATTGGTTAACAGTAGAGAAAAATATAATGAAAAATAATACAACCACCACATCAACCAAAACAATACATAATATAATATAGTACAATAATTAACCAGGTGAACTAACCACGAAGGTTGTTAGCTTTTGCCCAGTACTTGAGAAAACTATCGTTTGAATAATAGTTTGTCAAACTCACAGCTCTCTTATTCTTTGATTTAAAATGATCATTTTCATCATTTATATATTTAAGGCTAGGAAGTAGATCAACCCAAGAGTATGATTCTACGATAGTAAAAGAAACTGGTGGAATAACTAGCTCGCCTAAATATCCCCAACTTTCTTGAATCTTCTTGTCAATAGGCAAGGTGTTCCATATAATGTCAACGTTAGCCTTTACATCACTTAAATGAAAAAGATAAATGCCTTCTTCAACCTCTGAAATAGAGTCGTAGTGGATCATTTGAATCTCCTTATAATCTCCCTTTCTACAAACCAGTTGAGGTGGTCCTCCATTCCACTCCGTTGCTCGGCCAACATATTCAACGCTAGGGCTCCACAATTCAGGATTCTTGATACACCGACTGCGACAGTATAATCTTGTAGTCAGTGAATCCAAATCTACATCGTGACCAGCATCTCTCGGAGTACACGGTACAGATGCAGTAAAAATTTTCAATGTCTTTGAATAACCAGGAATGAGTTTGCATACATTGATATACTCACGATCAGCTATAGTTTGAAGAACCAAATTTACATCGCTATCACAATCATCCGATTCATGTGTTGAAACTTCACACGCCAACACCTCTCCTGGTTGACTTGGTTCCCCTGGATACAATATGAAGCAACTGGAAACACTTGCAGGTAAACTTACTTCAGAAGCTACAGGAGAAACAGAGTCGTATGAATCCAAGTAGTCGGGTGTAACAATCACTGGTTTCTTAGACTTCACCATCACTGTTGGAATATTAGCTGAATACTTCGCCATGATTTCGAGTGAACTGCCGATTGCAACGTTGAGTTGTCTAGATATAGTGAGTGAACAGTAACACTATCCAATTGTTGTATTATTAGAAATGAGTATCATTGGTTAGACAATGGATTGTGAAAATCTAGATTATGAGAACAATAGGCATTGTTACGAAACAATACGTGATCTGATAATTCTAAAGTATACACTTTGAAACCTCACGTAGACATTGTTTTTAAATATTGTTATATATCTAGTCTCTCAATTTTTACAACCCGCATTTTTTTTACTTGACAAATAGAGATGCAGGAGTTGACATTCTATGGAACGCTTTACCAATTGAACAACAAGTTAATGTTTGGGGAATCTTTAGTTATAGTGTTCACATTCAACCACACTCTTTTAGATTTGTTACAAGTCCTTAATCTTTTTGGAAATAATCATTAGATGGTTTTGAAAACTAATTGTAGTAGTATATTATAGAAATGTGTTCTGTGATTATTAAATTTGTAAGTTGTATAATATTCTTGAAACTAATTCTGTACATGTATTATAATTTTCTATACTTAACGGAAATTGAATTCCTAATCCTATAATCAAAACTAGTTGACCATACGAGATTGTTGTAAACGAGTCAGTATAGTTGAACAGTTGTCGCCTTGAAAAATTTTTAATCATCACTCTGGTGTAGTCAAATTGTAGTCTATACTTGTTATCGATTATGAAGCCAACATGATGAAGGCCATCGTTGTAGAATGATAGTCCAATCTCGTACGACTCTTTAATAATAAAATTACTCTTCAATACTGAATCTACAATTTCTAAAATCAAGTCTGGTTGCCAAGAGTTTGGACATACTTTGAATTCAATCATTTTTTAAATTTCAATCTTGAAGTGAATTAGTTTTTATAAATAGAATATTTGTCTTCAGTTATAAAATTGTTGCTGTGATTACAAAAACTAGAATGACTGACAAAACAATAATTTTAGTTTTTATAATACTGGTCTTGGTTCTGTTGCTCGTTGATCTACTACTGGGTGTATTTAGAAACTCGAAACGCTTAAACGCCAGAGAGTATGAAAGCATCTTGGATTTAGTTCAGCTGTTCAATTTTAGTTCTATATCAAATCTGCCAATTGTTCAATACGATGAAGTTGTAGAAAATGTTTCATGCGACCGAAATCCTGTGCCAGCATCGTTCGATACAGATTGTATTTCTATTTGTGGTCAGTACGGTAAAAATATATATTTCGGAGAGAACCAAGGTTTCAACGGTAGCGGAATTGCACTGAGTCCTGGCTACTATTGTGTAAATACAATCCAACCAAACTTGGATTTGTGTAGTAGAGTTTACGGTCGCTTTGTCGCCTCAGCAGACGGCTATGTTTGTGAAAATTTATTTAAAACAGGAATGACTGGGTTTAATGCAAACTTGCCACTTTACAAGTTTGTCAATGGAAGGTATATTAGTGAGATTGTTTTGAGGAGACGATCTGACGATGTCGAGGTTGATCCCAATGAGACGTTTATAAATTTCAATGACCCGAATATCATTAACGAGTATTATGTTGATGCTTCAAACGCCAGTTACGATGGTTATAATATTGCATGTAAAAATTTCTCATGCTTTCAAGATCCCTGTGCCTTGGTTCCGTTCACTGACTTTAGATACAACCTAGAAACGGGTTTGTGCAATTGTGTTGGTGGAGTAAATTCTGATCCAAACGATGAATCTTCTATTTGTATAGGAACAGGACAGGTAGAGGATAGTTGGGATTCGTCAAATGAAATTTTTACATTCAAAACAAATTGTATTGGAAGTCTGGATGTTGATCAACCTTTTGCAAATGCTTACCCGTGCCGTGATCAAGCTTCAATTATAAATACTGGCTCTATTCAACTTTATGCCGCCACTAGTGGATGGAACACCGAGTTGGCTAAACAGACAAATTTTAAAACTATATTTCAACAAGCTTAGATTTTTTCAAATATCAAATCTCTTAGATTTTCGTCCACTTTGAATTTCATCAAGTTTGAATTTTCAAGTAGTTTACAACACTCTCAGTATTTCAACATGCCTAGACTATCGGGTGACTATCAATACATTGGGCCGTTTGAAAGTGATGAGTGTAAAATTTTAGAAAGTGCAGAGGAAGTGACTTTGGATCAAGTTTTGAAAAAGGATTACAAACCCAGTGATCGTGTTGTAAAATTTGCTGTCAATGGAACAAGTTATGTGATTGCAAATTGGAGAGGAATGAACCACCATTCACAAAAGGCAATTTTAAAGAATGCTGCTTCGACTGAGTTTAACCGATATCCCAATACATCAAAATATTTGTCTAGTATGAAGAAGAAGGGTTTTATTATAATTCACAAAATCAAGACCAGTTGTACATCCATCAGTATACCGTGCTTTTATATTTTACTCACCAAAAACGATACTGTAAATTGTGTATGCAAAAAGAGTAAGCAACCGTGTTGTAGTTTTTTAAACAAGGAGTTAGTGGATTTTGAAAATCTCCAAGTGAACAATACCAACACCATAATTCCTATTGCCGAAATCCTAGCTAATGATAAAAGTAAAATGTTGATTCAAAAGTTGAGGAATGCAATTTTACAAGATTATACATATTCGAAAAATGTCGTTGGAAAGATTTTGAACACACCTACAAATATAGGCAGGTTGTCCAACAACTTTCTCCACGGCTCAAATAATATTTTTAGATCGATTGGACTGAAACGAAATATGGTAAAGTGTGCTAGAGCCGTCATGGGTCCTACTACAGAAAATTTTTGTATACTCCCACAAATTATGTATCAACAACTATTCTATAATTGTGAAGGACCCAACTTTGTATATGTGGTACGCTATCCAATTATAAAATATGGACAGGTTGTTTGTTTAAAATGTAAACCAAATGCTGATGCTACTGTAACCACTGTTCAATTCCCAACAATATACTTGAATCTAATGGAGGGTGATTTTGATGGCGATGCAATATTGATAATTGCTCAAACTAGTTTTTCAGTCAACTTGATTAGTATCCTAAAATCCTCACCGTGGTTCAATCTCTATTCTTCCCAGTTGAATGTCTATCCTGCTCCATCAACAAGAATGTATAGTTGCATAAACTACAAAGACTTCATTATAAGGCAAATCCAAACTTGTATAATTTCAAACGGTGATTTTACAGAATGTATCGATACAATATTTAAACAGATTAAAGCAGACAACCAGACTTGTGATTCCAACACTGACTTTGTATCTCTAAATGACATTTCAAAATTTACTAGTGTCATTCAGAAGATTTCAAAGGTAAGCAGGCTAGATGAGGCTGATATTGAAAAGTATAATTCAAGGATTGGAAATGTGACGGGAACCATAAGCGGTGAGACTACATGTCTTGAAGACTCTTTCAGAAATGGGATTGCTCGTGAAAATATATTTGATGCCGCCAGACTGTACAGAGAGTCAATCATCTCAAGCAAGGTTGGAATTCCGATTGAAGGAAATATAATATCAGAGGCATTATTTAAAACTATATACATTAAAATTGATGAAGGATTTATGACTACTATACAAAAAGAGGAAAAGTGTATTGTAACACTTACTCCACTACCAATGGTTTCTTATATGGTCAAGATTATTGATGAAGATGAGTTTTTTAACATTATACATTCTTTAATGTAGAAATTGTAAAATTGTGAATACATATAAAATTGTGAATACATGTAAAATTGTCTACTAGTGAAAATTGTGCTACTAGTAAAATTTTAATCTTGGGAAGCAACATTCTAAATGTAAAATTGTACTTGTAAAAATTTAATATACAATACTACGATTAGTTTAATGTTATAAGTCGTTTTCATATTCCTGAGCCAATATTTTACTATTGAACACTATTTCAGATACATTAATAATATTTCATTACTGAATAGCAATATTTCATTACTGAATAGCAATATTTCATTACTGAATAGCAATATTTCATTACTGAATAGCAATATTTCATTACTGAATAGCAATATTTTGTGATCTTTCAAGTGAAATGTCCAACCCAGGTCCTTCGTCGGCGTTCGACTCAATAGTTGAATCGGTTCGGCTCCCTAATTTCTGAAGTGATGGTAGTTGGCTGTTAAGTGGTGCACTAGTTTTTGGAGGTGCTAAAATATTAATCAAGGCGGCCGGAGGTATACCGGCTGTAGTTGCGTTACCTTGAGTAGACGGCTCATCAGCATTCATGTCACTTTCGGCTTCAAAAAAATCATCCATTTCATCATCGTCATCACCTAAAGGCTGGTTAAAATAATCATCATTATCCGGAACAGTGTCCTGGCTTAAATTTGAGATTCGATTTGCTCTTGCCACTCTTAACGCTTCAGCTGCACTAAGTCCCCGTTCAGTTTTTTTCTTGGTTTCTCCAAGCTTGGGAGCTGGTCTACCACCAACAGTATTTCTACTACCAAGCCTTGTACTACCTCTAGTACTATACTTTTCTGAAATGGATCTTGAACTGGTTATTGGTGCTGTACTTCCACTTTGTAAACTAGCGTCTACTAGCATTTGAGCATTTTCTGGTGCTAAAGCCGGCTGAGTTACTGTTGGTTGAGTTACTGTTGGCTGAGTTACTGTTGACTGAGTTACTGTTGACTGGGTTTGCGGCTCTAGTCGAGCTTGCCTAGCTTGTCCATCTCGAAGAGCTTGAGCCTTAACTTGCTGAGCTTGTTGAACAGACAATGTTTGAACTCGAGCTAAACGTTGTTGTGTGAAAGTAGTTCCACCAGTCTTGACTTGGCCACTGGCTGCGTTACTTATATTATTTTTTGCTATAGTATTTACTACAGCAGCATTTGACGCTACAGAGTTTGACGCTACAGAGTTTGACGCTACAGAATTTGATGCTACAGAATTTTGTGGTATAGTATTTTGCACTACAGAGTTTGATGCTGCAGTATTTGCAACCTGTAATACTTGTGGTTCAACATTTGAAGGTAAATTGTTTACCTCGTCAATGGTCCTCCTCACATTTAAAAGTGGAGTGCTGTCAATTTCTGATTGTTCCGTATCTCTTAAAACTTTTAATTCACTCAAAATATTACCAATCGTCTTGGCGTAGTCGTCAATCTGTGCACCAACTTCGGACAACTCGTCCAGGGTCTGTCTCCGTACACCATTATACTCGTCAATCTCGGTTCTTAAAGATTGTTGTAAATATGATCGAGCTTTTGAAATTTGCTCGGATAGGCTGGTGTAGTCATCAAGCAGCTCCTGAACTTTATCAACAGTATTTACAAATGTTCCAAGATTACCATTAGTAATGATCGTACCGTTGAGAATATCGATACCAACCAATGAGGCAATTGTGTTTAGTTGAGTTGTTGTATTCCTTCTAATTTCTCCAACACTTGATCCGAGTGTTGAAAAGTCGGTGGTTATTGCAGTAATTCTATCTGAGACAGTTTTAACCTCACCTTGAACAGTAGTAATAGTATTTATGGCTTTAGTATAATTTTCATTTAGAGCTGTTTCCCTCTCTACAATGCCCGCTTCAATCTCATCTCTAAATTTCTGAACCAAATCTCTCTGTGTCGCCGTTTCGGTTTTATGTGATTGTGTATATTCTGTTAAATCATTTCTGTATCGTTGCTCAACTACTCTTTCAACCAACTCTCTAACCTCCTTATTCAACACTACAGCATTAACTAATGCTGCTGCACCTGCTCCACCATCTTCATCAGAATTTCCATCTCTCCTTGTTTTCTTTAATTGCTCGACGAGATCGTCCACAGATTGTTGAACTTTCACTAACTTGTTCTCAGCGTCTTTTGCATCAGCTGCAGTTTTAGAAACACTACTTTTTACAGAGTCTAAATTCTTATCAAAGTTATTAATGATAGTTGTATTCTGGTTAATTGTAGTAGTATTTTTGATTATCAAAGTATTCGACTCTGCAATTGTTTGTTCAACTTTAATTAGTGTGTTCCTAGCCAACTCAAGATTCTGTATTAGAATATTAGTAATTTCTACATTTTCGTTTTGTTCTTGACAATCCATTTTGCTTTCACTATCAGTTGTGATTTTCTTAACGTCATCCTCAAGACGTTTTAACCTGTCCTCGACAGTTTGTGGTAACTTGGGTTGACCATTAAAATTTTGTACTTGCTTATTCTTCTTCTCCAACTGTGATAATCTGAATTCGAAATCCTGAGGTAGTTGTTGCACACAATTTCTACTCTCAAGTTCTTCTAGCCTGTCAAGTAGTTTGGCAGATTCAAGTTGGTTTAGTTTTTTTTCAAGAGATTGGTTTCCTTGCTCAAGTCTCCTCAGCTTCTCATTATATTCAACGAGCTCTGGTGTTATTAAATTATCACTCCCCGTAGAGACAAGGTAGGATTTTAAGATTGCAAATAAATCTATAGTTCTACCCGACAAGTTGCCCTCCTTCAATTGTTCTAAATACACATCCACCAGAGTGGCGTTATTTACACAAGCTAATTTTTCTGGTGGAATAGCTTGAACAATCTGTGCAACACATTTTGCTATCGATATTATTGGCTCCATGCTTCGAGGTATGGTTTAATGTATCGTCGTGTCTCACTATTACTTGTATGGTTCAGAAAAGTTTGTACACGAATTTCATCCTTGTCAACAATGAAATAATATAATGTAGCACCGAACCGTCTAAACTCGTGAAACCCAAAACCGTATCCTTTCCTCGGTTCACCTTGATATACTCCGTATATAAAAATTCTTGTATTATCCCGTATATCCTTAAACTCGTTCATGAGACGATACCAGTTTATGGAATTTGTTTTATTAGAGAAATTTCTCTGTTCGATAGTATTTTCACCAACCATATTGTAGTTATTTTTCAACCAAGTATAAACTAATTCCTGATTACTGTTTGATTCATCTACTAGGTTATTGTTTTGTGTAGTAGAATATTTTAGTTTAGCTGCAATAGAGTCAATTACAATTTTCGAAACAAAAATATTACTCTTTGGTATTAAAATGTTTTCCACTATACCTCCACTAATTAGGGTCATTATTTCAGTTTGCGTTAGCCTCAATACAGATTTCTGCCTCAAGCCTGTTGTAATCATTAAAAATATAACCAACACCAAGTACATGTAGTATTCATCATCGGTCTCTTCGTACTTTTCAATAATACCCGTAAAAAGGTTATTGACAACAGTGGGCGTAAGTATACCACGTTGATAGGTGTTTCTCAATCTGCCATCTGGCCCCTTGACTAATCTCATATTTTTCTTAATCAGTCTTACATTGTCATTTGGAAACAATAGCTTCACAACAGCTGCAAGATAACGTAGATAGGATCTTGAATAGTTTCTTTCACTTGTTATCATATAATTAAGATATTGCTTAGCCTCGGCCTCGCTAATTGTTTGACTGAAATCTCTATTATAAAAACGATATAGGGATTCAATCACATTCAAATACTTTCGTCTCGTTCTTGAATTAACAGACGGTGAAATAAATCGAGTCAAACTTCCAATGGGATTTGAAGCCATGTATATCGGTAACGACGTTGACCAATTTGTCTATGGAGATGAGGATGGAGGTGAACTTATTAGTGACCAAATTTTATTAAAAATTCAACGCGGTATTTTTGGAGAGTGTATTTCATCCATGGACAAACAGAAAGCTCACATGTGGCCTGCCAACAACATTTACAACATTGTCGAGTATAAGCAGTCAACTGATGACAACTCTTTAATGCAGCATTTGATTGATGAACTAGCAAGACAGATAGAAAGTGGAAAATGGGATCCCAAGTCAGTGAAGCACGCATTTACTATTTTATTTATATTTAATACTGTTGACGAAGAGGTATGTAAAAATCTAAACCAAGTACGTAGTATAATAGGATCAAGTTGTATGGTTGATTTTCATCAAACTACCGCAGTATTTGAGAGCCAAGAAATTGTTCATGATGTCGAGTATAAAAAAATGTTTTTCGTAATGGAGGAAGCTTTGAAACTTGTCAACATTAAGAAGGGTGTTCGAAATTATATGAGCTTGGAGTCGTATAAAAACAAAAAGCTGATTGCTCGTTACGAGGAAATTATAAAGTTTGATGTTGGAGCTAGTTTTAGTGATTGGCTGTTTAAACAAGCTTGCCTAGAATTTGTAATACTTCCCAACCTATTGACAAAAGTAGACACTTGTCTAACCGGACTGTCGTGTATGGCACACTTTAAAAGTATTAATTTAGAAATTGCAACAGACGAAAAAATTCATGGGTGCTTCTTTGCATCAGTCTACAATCATGTCAAGTTTTGTTTAGAGAGTCAAACAAAAAGTCAAAGTAAAAATATACAACAGTTGAAGGATATTGTAATGTCAATCTGTGAAATGTTTAGAGGAGTAGAATTTGCTAAGCAGTGTTTCTACTTGATGGAAATGAATCTTGAAGGTGATTCTTATAACATAGCTAATTTGAGTAAAAGTTGTCACGACC
>Ga0160427_10002998_pt1 | contig 10018 bp, 13 predicted proteins | sample SolpanmetagenomL_FD_108194 | JGI IMG/M metagenome (GOLD analysis project Ga0160427, IMG submission 108194) | Solar panel surface microbial communities from Lawrence Berkeley National Laboratory, California, USA - L | ecosystem: Engineered > Built environment > Solar panel > Unclassified ...
ACCAAAACACGAAGAGGTGGACTGCGGTCGACTTTACTCTTGATCTCTGCCTCCCATTGCTTTATCAGAGCAAGTGGTGCCACCACAAGAGTTCCCTTGCCAACTGATTCGGGTACAGCCTTTTTGAGCTTTTTATCTGCCGCTACCTCCTCCTTTGATGGTCGTGGGTTACTCAAGATTAGAGATAGTGCTTGAATCGTCTTACCCAAGCCTATACAGCTATTAGTCCATGGAAAAGAATACTATGTGATCGTCATTGATCAGCCTTACCCATATCATCGGCCAAAATACCACCACGTGGTAATACACCATTCTTCTTACGCTCTCCAATCTCCTTGTCCAACATCCATGACACACCATCGATTTGATGTGGTAGCAGCTTGACATTCAGCCCGTCTACTGTGCCGTCATCAGCTTCCTCCTCCTCCTCTTCTTCATCAGCTTTCCCCTCGATCTTCAGATCCTTGAGCTGATCCGCCAACTCTGCTGCTGCAGCATCTTGTTGCTTCTTCCTTCTCAGCCTTGTCTTCGGTTTGTCCTCATCATCCTCGAAAGCGCCCTCAAGCAATGCCTTGATATTGTCGCCTGCTAAAGCAGCATCCATATAGTTGGCTGGATCGAAGTCACCAAATTTTGAATTCTCCAAGGCCTTGTTGGGATCGAATTGATCATCGTCATCTGCTGCTCGTCTCGTGAGATCGACTACAGGCATCACACTTTTCTTGGGCAAAAGGTTCGGAGCTGCATTCGATGAGAAGATCGGACGAGGTGCCGCATGAATAGTTCTGCTGGCAAAGTTTGCTGGTCTGGCTATCTCGACCACTTCGGGTGAGTTGACTGATATAGGAGGTCTGCTGTCCATGCTAGGCATGCGAAAGGCTGTATTTGGGAGAGGTCTTGCAATGTTTGCTGTGTTGGATGATGGCAAGGCTCCATGATGCTCTGTTCTTTTCACTCCTGCTCTTGGAATATTGAAGATTGGATTTCTTGGTTTTGGGATCTCAATTACGCTGGGTGAGCTATCTAATCTCAGTGAAGTGCTTCCATCCGAGCTCCTCGGCATCTTGTATGGTGGATTGACTGGTCGCGCAACATTGGAGACAGACGCCGGAGTTGGTGTTAATGGTTTGAGGGGCACATCAGCTTCTTGACCTGGCCCTTTCAATGGAGATGCACCGGCCTTCCATGGACTCGTTCTTGTAGCCAAAGGGTTTCGGAGAGGGCTTGCTGTTCCAAACTGAGGAGCAGCCGTACGTTCCTGTAAAGACTGTATTGCTGATTTCTGTGAGTCCCGTGGACGAGGAGGCTCTCTCTCGCGAACCATTTTGGATGGTTTGTTTGGAAACGATGGGACGATGTTTGATGACAAGGTGTTGAGGGGCCGGAAGCCTTTGTCGCGGTAGTCGTTGATTGTCGATTGGACCATCAAGGCATCGACAAAGCAGATCCAAGGCTTGACTGGGCAAGCAAGGTACTTATGTTGGTCTGATCACAAACATGTGGCGCTGCAAGGCTGACGGCCGTGCTTCCGACGGAGTTAGTCTCCTAGACAACCAACTACGACGCGGCCCGAGTCACGATGAAACAGAAGGTGAAACAGAAGGTGAAACAGAAGGTGAAACAGAAGGTGAAACAGAAGGTGAAACAGAAGGTGAAACATAATAGGATAGACCTTGTTGACATACAGGTGTCAAAACACAGACTAATATGGTTCATTGAACGGACAGCTATAAGATAAGTCCTCAGAAGCTCGGCGCCTCTCACATCGTGTAAACGAAGCACACGACTTGCAGGCATATCTTGTAACCGAGCACTATCATCACAAGACTGTTTCGTTGATACGACTTTTTTGATGGTCTTCAGAAGCTCAGCAAACCTCGCATTGTGTAAACGAAGCACACAATGTGAGATCTGTATAATGTGAGCACTATCATCACAAGACCGGTACGTTTGTTCATCCTGGATCCTGCTCGAATGAATGGAACCCGCTCGAACAGGATATGCAGTATTTGTTGATAATGTCGGGGCTGGGAGGGGATGGGAGAGGGCTGGGTATTTATGTACTGAACAGTCTAGAATGTTTGTTGGGCTACCAGCGTCTGAGGACAGAGTTTGCCTTGTGACTCCTACAATCCAAAATTAAGCTCATAATTGACTTCTCCATCCCCCATGTGATGCGGTACCCTAACTGCCAGCCTTACACTGCAACCTTCTCAGCTCAAGCTCTTCATTATATTTCCAACCATTTCTCCACTCTTTCTTCAGGATCTCCTTCAACAGACGCTGGTGTGACCACAATTTGGGGATAATGATCTTGCATATAGCGTGTAATGTCAAAACTATGCGAGTAGCGAGGAAAAGGTTCGATAGTATGTGGCAGCGGATCCTCCTCGATCAGCATGATTTCTGGTAGGCCAAGTTCGGCTTCTGATCGTTTGTGCTTGAGAGTCTTGTGTGCGGAGCCTTGCTCTGGTGATTCGGGATGAGACGAGGCTGTTTGTGTGAGGTGCTCTTCGCTTGAGCAGCCCCCGTCGAGTAGTGGTTGTGTACCTGCAGCTGCTGATTTGGCTTTTCGACGAAAGAGGGTTTTCAACTTGGAGATTGTGTCATCTGTGTTATTTGTTAGTATGGCGACGTTCGATGATGTTTCGACCCTTCAGGAACATACTAAAGGCAGCCATGATGTTGTCTTGCAACTGTAGTGTCGTGTACCGAGTTCAACATATATATCAAAGAGGTGTTGCCCAAATTTGAAAATGCATTCCTCGTTCGAAAACATCACTACCTTGCCAACAAGGACATGTGAGCATCCGATGATTGATGATAGCTATGTCGCCCATGGAGCTCTGGTCAAGCTCATATTGGCTGCTGATGTGCCTTTGACTTCAATAGTGGAATTGTTGCTTTAGCAGCAGTCCTAGGCACAGTCGCATTGACTGCATCCCCACTTCGTGCAGGAACCTCATGGTTGACTAATCTGGTCGTAGGTAGTGTCTCAGAAGCAGGTCCACGTTTTGCTGCTATATTGGCACCTGTTGAAGGTGGCGGAAGTGAAGTTGCGCTTCTTGACCACGGAGCTGCAGTACCCACAGAATTCTCAGAAGGACCTCTTGCGGTAGGCTGACTATTGACATGAGCTGTTGCTGCTGGTGCGATCGCGTCAGGATCACGTTCCCACAAGAACAATGACCCAAATGGAAAGTGCTGAACCACGGGATATTTGGACAGCACTTCAGCAAGGTACATTTTGATCATGCCCTACATCATCGTTGTTAGTCGAGGGTAAGTTGTGAGACGACAGAGCTCGGCTCACCTTGTTGATCTTTGCCCAGCCTGCTTTCACCCCAGATATATCGTATAGAACCGGGCTATGCTCCCAGAATGGTCCTTTCTTGACATCAAAGATGAAGCCGATGGCATCAAAATACATATTAGAATCGCGCCGCATTTCGACAGATTCAAGCTTCGTGACTGCTGACGGGTTGGGTGCTCCTTTAAGAGATCCTTCAGTAGGAACATGCGCATTGCCTACAATTGCAGGTGATAATTGAGCTGAGCCTAATATGTATGGCACGAAAGAGTGGTCGTCCAGACCCCAGACACCATGCGAGCCTGCAGGCTCTAGGGTGTACGTCAAGATCAGTTTACGCACTAGTTTCAGGTAGCTATGTCTTGTTAACGTGGCCATACATGACATCTTGAGGGAATCATCTCACGGCTGCAGAACGTGAAGCACTATTGCTCTCTCTTCAACTCCCTCTTCACTAGCGGCAAAGGCGCCGAGCTTCCATAAACAAGCCAGGAAAGCGAGAAAGCTCAGTTCATGTCCAGTGCCATAGTCTAGTCGTTCCGCACTACCAAAGCCTCCCAGTAGATACGCTTTCATCTCAGCTAGTGGTGTGACCTCTCCTACCGAACTGCTCTGAAGCTTTTCGGGAATGTACTGCTTGAGCAGATCGTCAATTTTCGCCTCAAGCATAGCGTGCCAGCTTCGGAAGGCAATGTTACCAAATCTGCGTGGTCCAGTATCCGGCGGATTCTGCTCGATCATTGTATGCAGGTCTTGGAGCAGGCTTTGCAATTGTACAACCGTTGTAGACAGGTTTTGAGGACTTAATCCTGTTGGCCATGTTGTGATCTTGCCATCCGCGGTTTTTCGAGGAAACATTGCAACATTCAGCATGAGTATCCATGTCACAATGTCTTTGTATGCTTTCGAGGTAAGAAAGAATTGGACATCTTCGCCTTCATTAATCTTCTTCGTTGGCACCATAAATTGGTGGCCATTCGTGTCGTTTAGCTTGCTTAAGGTTGGTGGTGCTCTTGAGCCAGCCCCAACAGGATTAGAGGTTTTGACGGATTGCATCTTGCACTTTTACGTGCGATTTGCATATATCACACAACACTTTAGCAAAAGAGGAACCTGAAACCGGAGGAACTGCCGGACTGCAGGGTACGTGTTTGTTTCGTGTTTAGACTTTTGAGTCCCTTGGAGAAACCAGCAAAAAAGTCAAGAGTCATAAAGTGTCTAGCCACCTATACAGTATCTTGTTCAATACGACTTTCCTAGCATAGAGACCTACACCCCTCACACGCTGCCACCTAGAAACTGGATTCCTTTGCATCATAACAGCGTTGTTAAATCATCATTCATTTCGCAACTAAGAAAACCACAATGCCGCCAACAATCACCTTCGTTAGACACGCCCAGGGATTTCACAACCTGAATCTCGCAAATCATCAAATCAGAGATCCTCTCTTGACAGACCTCGGAAAGATCCAATGCCAAAACCTTGCTCAATCTATGCCACACCTTTCCGAAGTCGACCTTGTCGTGGCCTCACCGCTCAAACGAACCATTCATACAGCTCTTTACTCTTTCCCTGAGAAATGCAAGCAACTCGGCATAATAGGTTTACCAGATGTACAAGAGACAAGCGATCTGCCCTGTGACACTGGTAGCGATCGCCCTGATATTGAGAAGGAGTTTGCAGACAAGGGCGTCAAGCTGGACTTGGCACTACTCGACGATGACTGGCATTCGAAGAAAGGTCGCTACTCTCCAGACCGAGCTGCTGTTGAGGGAAGAGCCAAGGACGCACGGAGGTGGTTGAAGGCGAGGAAAGAGCAGCATATCATTGTTGTTACGCATGGTGCTGTTCTTCACTACTTGACGGAGGATTGGAGTGATTCTGGGCGTTTCCAAGTAAGCAGAGATTGTATGTTGGTGTCGTTGTTTAAGCTGACCTTTTGACCTAGGGAACTGGCTGGGCAAATACTGAACACCGCACATATACCTTCGATCCCAAATCTGGCGACAACGCATCTCTTATTGAAACACAAGAATCGCTTCAGAGCAGACAGCCAGAGAAACCATTGAGTGGAGCAGAAAAGACAAATCTTCAGAATACAGCAGGAATTGATAACAAGAAGCTATCGAAGGTATGAAGGCACAAGCAACACCCGCGGACTTGGCTTCATAGCGAAGCTTTCCTCATGCACGGTTGCCGTAGATCTGCATTGTGACGTGAGGTCAAAGGCGGCATCTGCGGGGTTTGGAGGGGTACACGAAGTACAACGAGCCCTACAGCTTCGGAGATAGACATACATCAGACCAGTAATAGACCTTCTTCTTATCTTTGCTCGTGGAATGATGTTGCTCGTAACACTTGACCATTTTTTACAATGATAGGCTGAGAGAATGATAGATCTGATACTGCCAAGGATATAAGATGTTTCATCCTGCTTCTGCATTTTGTGCTGCTGCTGAATACCTGAGGGACATTGCTTGTCATCAATCAAATAACAAGTACGGTAGCCTTACCAAGCATTATAGCATAAGACTCAAGACTAACCACTCACCCAAACCTACGACACCACCACAAACAATGTCAACAGCACAAGACATCACAACAACAGAACCAATCGTAGAGAAAGAATACAAAACCTCCTATGGCATTGGGGGAGCAGGAAATATGCGTGAGCACTAAAATCTCTTCTCACACCACACCACCATCATATTTTCCTGCGTGCCAGACCATCTCACTTACAATGCACACAAAACACAGGACGCAAGTCTCAGATAGACGAAGCACAACAAGTGATCTCCGCAAAGCAGGAAGAGCTCAGTCGCAAGATGAGTCGGGATTCGGGCGTGGAGGGTGAAGCCATGTCGCCGATGGAGGAAAGCGCTGGACAGCAGAGTAGGAGGAGTAGTGTGTTGGATACGTTGAAGAGTACTGTTGGACTTGGTGGGAAGTAGCGGCATGAGAGAGGATGTAGAATAGTTTGGCTTGAGAAGGATAAGATATAAGACCTCTCCTAAATCAAATGAACATCCAAACAGGTTGCCAATCTTCCTCAAAAACACCGCCGCAACGATGCTAGATGATGAAGAGTAGCAATCAAAAATTCCGCGATAAAAGTGGCCGAAGCCAATTTATGTAAGCCTCGTCCCGTTGTGCAATGGGAAAAGAGCCTACACATCATCAGAATAGTATGAGCTCCGACAATGACCACAAGGTAAGTATGAGAAAAAAAGGATCAAGGAAAGCAGACACCAAGGAAATACAGACGCGTTTATATAGTCAAAAAGAAATGTGTCCCAAGGGTGTCCATAGCACCGGTCTAGCTGAATTTGATTAGCGCGGTTGGAGAGGACAGATTGTGCTTGATTGGGAAGGTGTAGCCGGCAAGACACCTAACCCTGATACTCTCTTTCTCAACCCCGCAAAACTTGGCGCAGTAAACAATAAACAAACCTCTTTGACAAATTGTACCGCGCTTGCATGACCTCGCACTACATTTCATAACTATCCACCTCCATACATCGACAACTTCGCTTGCTAGCGATTGCTCTCTAGTTGCACTTGTTCCACCTTACTCTTCCTTATAAGCTTTACTATCGCCTTATCTGTCCTGTCTATCAACGATCGCCCTTTCAGCATGGCTCACTCGCCTGGGCCTGCTGAACGTCGCGCTCACCTTATCAGAGAAATGGCTCGTTCAAGTGAGCGCAGTCATAGTCGCGGCTCTGCTTCTTCTATTGGGTCTGCGCGCGAACAGATTCATTATGGTTGGCTTCTGCGACTTGAGTTAGTCATGGCCGTGAACTAACAAATCATCAGACACCGCGACACAAGAACTCCCTCTTCCTTCCGAGCACGAATTTCAGATCAACTCTTCTGCACTTAGACGCGCATTTCCCGATTTCTCACAGTATGGATCCTCAGAAGAAGACTCTATTGAGTTGGGAAGAGGCCTGAAAGGAAGCTTGAAGAAACAGCCAATTGCAAGAAGTCTTCCCAGAAGTCTTCCATCAGCGGACGTCTCAGAAAACCTTTCTTTCAGCTTTGGAGGAGAATCACGATATGAAGTCACTGGGACACCTCCACTCAAGCCTCGCGACAAGCGCTTGCCATCCAACAACATCAAATCAACCACTCGAGCCTCATCGATAAAAGAGAATGTTGATCCTCTTGGAAGAGCCACAAATGTTGCATCTATCGGCAGCAGAGCTGATGGTCGCAAGGTATTGGTCGAGAGCTTGCAGCCACGAGTAGAATCAGATGATAGTGAATCAGACAAAAGATCCGCACCAACCAATGCAGCTGTAAAGAACACCCGCTTCGACAGACGTAGCAGACATACTTCGAATGCCAAGTCAGATGCTACTGGGACAATCAATATCAACGACATTGCAAAAGGCAGCGCGAAATTGGAGGACACAATCCATAATGGAACAGTAACAGGCACACATCAATCATTTCTACTTCCTGACCTTCCCAACATCACTGAACTAGTCTCTGGAGTGCGTCAGGATGGAACACCTCTCTTCTCGCGCAGCGCAAAAGCGGCTTCACGATTTGGAACACCATCACAACGTCGCAAGCCGTCCACCTTGAAGCAAAGTCATTTACCTATCAATTCTGTGCCTATTCCTATTGACGAAAAGTCCCTTTACGTGTCTCTACAGCTCTTGCAGGGTAAAGTCACTGCACTCGAGGCTGACAAGGCTAATGCAGAGGATAAGCTTGAAGAGTATGAGTTGGAGGTCTTGCAGTTGAAGTCGAAGCTGGAGCAGCAAGCACGTAATCGGCACAGCGATAGTGCATTGGGCACTGATATAGAAGATGGCAAGCGTCGTGATTGGCAAGGACAAAAGACTCGTAAGTCATCACTACTATCATGAGTGAAGAAGCATAACTAACACATCGAGTAGAGCTTGAATCATCTATCCGTAACTTGCAAGACAGGCTAGATCGTGCCAATAGGAAGCTTAACACTTCCGAAGTCGCAGTTACAACTCTTACCGCTGATCGCGATGCAGCTCATCAGCAATTGGCCGTGGCATACCTCAACTCGGAGGAGCTCAAGAATGAGAGTACCTCCATGCAGCAGGAGATTGCAGATGTCAAGGCCGAGTTTGCCAGAGTCACGCGGAGGCATGAATCACGTATCCATCAGCTTACAGACCAGGAAGCAGAACTTCGTGGCAAGATCGAAAGGCGCGAACAAGCAATCAGAGAGATGGGATCATTGGCGAAAGAGCTCTGGAAAACACGCAATGCTCTTGCTATTTCTAATCCTACAAAAGATGCCACATCAACCCAGATTGGCAGGACGAAGGACAACACACAGCCTACTGGTTTATTTGCAAGTATCATCCCAACCAGTCGCATGATAAGCACAGCAACTCGAGCTACGGAACGCCAACGATCTCAATCCAGAGGTCGTCAAGCTCCGCAAGCAGTTCAAACAGCACCTGAGCTTGAAGCCACCACGGACTTGCGCTCACTTGTCCCTCCTCCAGCCCAACAAGCAGATTTGACTATCGACTCAACATATGCCAGCTTCATGGATGGCGATGAGGTGTCCAAGCTACGACGGATTGTCGAGGAAGATAAGGCGCTTCTGCTCCGAAGCAGTGGTGGAAATGCAGACGGCGAGACACAGCATACCTTTCGTGACGAGATAACGAGGAGAACAAACCACACTCAGCCACTCCCAAGGAAGTCATCAATGAAGACTGTATCTCAGAATTTTTCCGAGGACATTGAGCGAAATATCGACCTAGGACTTGGACGTCAAGGGCATCATGTCCGCGAAGGAGCACGAGACGACGGCGAAGCATCAATCTTTGCCAATGACACTACTCGACGAAGCATGTCTCCTGAGCGACAAGACACTCAACGCTCCATGATGAGTCAACGTTCTCAACGACGTGCTCGCATTAGTGGCAATACCCAACCTGACATGACATCAGCATTCATTCTTCCAGACATTACACTCCACGGCGTTGCTGCAATCACGCCAAGCGCTTCAACCCATGCCACCTCCGGAACCAAGTTGACGACTATCATTACCAGACCGACTCCTGTATCAGATCGCATGCCAATCACTTTGCCAGGACAAGACGATCCAACTGTTCGTCCTGCACAAGCACCTGGTCTTGCTCTTGCAACCGTTCTCAGAGGACTTGAAGACGAGCTTCACAATCTTCGCACCCAGCTAGCTGAGCAGGAAAATCTTTACAACCAGCACGATCCGTCCTTGAGTAAACGTCAACGCAAGGTCGTCTATGCCAGGATCCAGAAACTACTACCAATGATCGATACACGCGCCGACCAAATCTATGCTTTGTATGATGTCTTGGAGGGCCAAAAGGACAAGGGGCAGATGATGCAGGATGAGGAGGTTGAGATTACTCTGCAGAACATTGGAATTGATCAAGCTACAGCTCGTGCTGTTTCTGGACAGACTGGACGATCAACGACGATGGTGAATGATAGCGACGCCGAGATTGATGAAGACGACGATGAGTTGCCCTGGGAAGGCATTGAAACGACTCAGACGCAGACGTTGCCTAGTTTGAGAGCAATGCGTGTGAGATGACGAAAGAGGATGGATTGTATAGGTGATGGTTGCAATGAATGTTATGAACTACAGATTCTGTTTCTTCTGGGAAGGGGTTTGGTGTTATGGATGGGCGAGGGTATACACCACGGTGAGGAGACTA
>Ga0160427_10002999_pt1 | contig 10018 bp, 19 predicted proteins | sample SolpanmetagenomL_FD_108194 | JGI IMG/M metagenome (GOLD analysis project Ga0160427, IMG submission 108194) | Solar panel surface microbial communities from Lawrence Berkeley National Laboratory, California, USA - L | ecosystem: Engineered > Built environment > Solar panel > Unclassified ...
CGAACCGTGCCGGCGCTCTGAGGCGGAAGCTCCGCGATCTGGAGCAGCCTCATCGGCCATGATCCGAGAAGATCGCACCGTCGCGGATATAGCCGCGTGAGATGAGGCGGCGCTGCTGCGCCGTCTGGCGCTCGGCTTCAGCCCGATCGCCGAGGGCATCCTCGACCGCCTGCACCAGGGCAGCCCAGGCGTCACCACGTGCAGCGCGGTGATAGGCGAGCGCGATCGTCTCCGCCTCGGTCAGGCGGATGTCCACAGGCGGTTCGATGGACAGGGCATGCATTTCGTATCTGCTTCCTGCTGGAACATAACAGGAACAAATCTCATCCCAATCGGTGGTTCAACCGAAACAGCCAAGTCCGAGAAGGCAGCGGTGGGCGCGTGTGGATCGTGAGGTAAAACGCTAGTGCCGACGGGGCTTTATCGCTTCCACTGTACGGACGGGCGCGATCTGGTCGTCGATCTTCGAGGAAAGCGGATGCCAACGCTGGCTCTGGTGCGCCTCCATGCGGAGCGCGTGGCTTTGGACCTCATGGTGCATGGTCCACGGATTGATTGGTCGGCCTGGCACGTCGAGGTCTACGACGGGCACGGCAGAGTGGTGCTTACGAAGGCGTTCACGGACGTTCGCTACGACCTGCGGTCTGCACGGGGCTGAAGGGAAGCGACCATGGCGATGAAGACGACGTTCGTGGTCCAGACCTTCATTGTGAAGCGGAAGCGCCTCGTACCAGGCGACCGTGCGGTAGCGCCGACCGAGAATGGTGCCCTGAAGAAAGCCGAGGCGATGGCCGGCCGCATGCCTGGTACCGCGGCGCTGAAGATCGTCGCCGATGACGAGACCGGGGAATTGGAAAGCGCAACGATCCTCGGGCAGTTCGGCGAGATCCCCGACGATTTTGCGGAGAGCCTGCAGAACGCCTGATACCGCAGCATGAGGCAACCGTGACGTTCGAGGAGCAAGCCGCCGAACTGCATCGCCTGGAGGCGGTAGCCCTGAGCCTTGGCCTGTCCGATACCCAGTACGAACGTATCCTGCTGGATGTCACCGCTACGCTGGGCGCAGCCGGAGCCAGCCCAGCCGAACAGTTGGCTACGATCAGGGTGCGCATCCTTGCCACCGCGCAGACAAGGACCCAGCCTGCCATGATAGGATTTGACCTCTGAGACGTGGTCGGACGGACATGCGATGGCTGCTGCACCTGAGACCGATGAGGCCTTCCGCGGACGGATCTTACGTGTCGCGGAAGAGCAGGATCTGCGCGAAGTGCGAGTGGCTCGGAAGCGCGATCTGGATGTAATCGGCAGAAAGTACGGGCGCTTCCGCTATGGTGTCGCTCTTGCCGGTACAGAAGACACGCCGCGGCAGGGGCCAGGTGGGTAAGGTATAGTCCTCGGGTAGGACATCGCCAGCCAGAACCATTCCGGCAGCTCGATGCGCCTCCTGCAGGATCTGTGCAATAGCGGAATGACCGGACGCGAAAATCCCGCCACGGCCATGAGGCCGGGCGGGTCAAAGTCTAGCCGCTTCACGAGCGTGGGGCGCTGATTGTTCCGCGGCTGAGGGAACAGTGAGGCAGGTGCCTCGCGCAGGGCTGCCGCAGCATCCGAGTTCGGACAAAGAAACCCGCCTCGGATTGTTCCGGGCAGGTTGGGTTGTGAGACTCAACGGTTGATCGGGCGTCGGCCTCAACAGATGCCGCGGACACCATCCGCAGCCATACTGCAGCATCATATGAGCACCAGATACCAAAAAAACTCGCCGTGGATTGCTCCGAGCGGGCGAAGGTCAGGTCACTTCCCGCCATGGAATACCGCGAGAAGCGTGAGTGACGGCGGGGTGTTCTACCTCCCTAGCGGCCTTCGTCCTCCCATCGACCACTGAGGATGAGCTTCGCTCGGTAGAGGGTGTTCCCGTGGTCATCTCGGACTGACGCAAACCAGCTCTGCTGATCGTTGCCCTCGATGGAGCGGGTCGCGATTGTCGCCAGTGTACTGAGTGCCAAGCAGCGCCCTGCCTCCTCGTTCGGTAAGACCGTACCCACTTCGTCTGGAGCCGAACCCGGACTCTCGCTTACGTCCAAAAAGTACCGCGGCATCGGTGTTCCCGCTCTTTTAGCATATGATAAAGCAGCAAAACCGTTCTGGTTCATCGAGCGGTGCGCAGAATGGTTCTATGTCGGCTAACACACTTTCCACCTGTGCTTTTGCTGAGCCTCCGAGCAACAAATGCTAAGGACAAAGGCTACGTACCGTGCAGACCAAAGCGCTGGACGAGGCCTGTATCGCTCCACAAATCCGTACGAATATCGCTTCCCCTGGCGGTGACGATCAGAATCGCCTCTTCGTCAGAGGCTGCTACAAAGTCTCGTACGTGAATAATGCGTCCATCGGTGTGACGAGTGATGGCACGGTAGGGCCGTGCCGTGTCACAGCTAACTGTATCCAATATCTGTTCAGCGCCTGACAATTTTTAGCGACCTCAGCTACCCTTCAAAATCAACAAATCACAATATCTCTCGCCTCGTAGGAGCTGAATAAAAGCGCCCGCCTCAGCTTCCACTGGGCGGGCGGAAGTCGTTGAGCCTCGGGACGAGGTGACAACTTGTACCACTGCTAGACGACTACGTTTCACTCATATGTAAGCGCCGGATCGCGCTCACGAAACCGTGAGCGGAACCAGCCCATGCCACCGATATCTCTTGTGCCTCGCGTGAGACCCTGAATCGCATCGACCATCACGCGATGCTCTTGGTGGCGGCCCTCAGCGAGGCGCTTCTCGTGCTAATAGCAGCACATGAGTAGCGCCCTCTGGTATGATACGGCACTCTCATGAAATCCTGGCCCTTTCTCCTCGTCCTGCTCCTCGCAACACCAGCCCTGGCTGATCCGATCGTCGGCCGAGCCTCCGTGATCGACGGCGATACGCTCGAGGTCCGCGGAACGCGGATCCGCCTGCACGGCATCGACGCGCCCGAGAGCGCGCAGCTATGCAAGGACGCCGCGGGCAAGGACTACCGCTGCGGTCAGACAGCGGCGCTCGCCCTGTCGGACCAGATCGGCAAGAGGCTCGTAACCTGCGATCCGCGCGACACAGACCGCTACGGGCGGGTTGTGGCCGTCTGCCGTGCCGAAGCCGAGGATCTGAACGCCTGGATAGTCCGCCAGGGCCACGCCATCGCCTACCGGCGCTATGCCGAGGACTATGCGAACGCTGAGCTCACAGCGAAGGCACTGCGTCAAGGCATCTGGGCCGGCACGTTTCAGGAGCCGTCCGAGTGGCGCCGGGAAAAGCGCGCCGGCGGCGAGCATTCACGACCCGACACTGTCACGCCGCCGAGCAAAGCGAGCGGCTGCAACATCAAGGGCAACATCTCGGCCGGGGGCGAGCGGATCTACCACCTGCCCGGCTCGCGCGACTACGAGCGGACCCGCATCAACGACCGGGCCGGCGAGCGCATGTTCTGCTCGGAGGACGAGGCGAAGGCAGCTGGTTGGCGGGTTCGAGGAGATGAGCCGAGCGGCAAACAGCGCCTTTTGAGTTAAGCCACACTGGCCATCGGTCAGCTAACCTGCGTCAAATCTCAAAGCCGCCTATGCGGTATCTTCATTGCTGATCCAGCGAGGCAATCCCATTTCTTGTCCTACTGGGGAACAAGCGAAGCCTCACCAGCCAGGATCGGCACAATGTCCATTCTGATAGCACCAGAGACAGTGGAGCTGACCGGCGAAGCGCGTCGGCGAGCAATCGCGATCGCCAATGCAAATTGGTTTCGCGCCGTGGCGTGCAAAGCCCTTCGGGATGGCGGCCCAAAAGCCGAACTACGAGCAGCGAACGCACGAGCGGCGGCGCGGATCGTCATAAAGCACGCAAGGCGCGACGCCCTTGTCAGTCGCATCACGACCGCTGCTATGGCTGGAACCCCAACACCTTTCACCAAAGATGGCAGACGGCTTTTACAGAGCTGAGGAACCGACCGCGGGAGCGTGAATGCCCTCCCACGCGGCGCCGAGGCCTGCGAGAAGGCGTAGGCGGCTGGCTGGCGCGCTTCGCGGGGCTGAACAGGAGCCTGCATAGACTGAGGATTATTAGCTGACCCGGCAGGTTCCCACGCATCTCAGGCGTGAGGTCGTTGGTGAAGCGCAGGGCAGAGTACTCGCTCGGTCGAATGTAGGCCCCCGAGCGGACCGTATTACGCGCTAAATAGTGGAAAACGCTGCGCTGCTTCCGTCCCGAGAAAATCAGGATTGATCTTTCCGTGGTTTCAGGCCTTAGACAGTAACAGATCTGTGGAAGGAGAACCAAAAATGGATGATGCTACGTCTGATGTGTCTACCGACCACCTTGAGCTAACCGCCGACATCGTGTCGGCCTACGTCTCGAACAACTCGATCCCAGCGAGCGAACTGGCCAACCTGCTCGCCTCCGTGCACACAGCACTAAGCGGTCTTGCTGCAGGCGGCACAAACAAAGCTGCCGAAGACGCCGTTGAGAAGCCGACGCCGGCTCAGATCAAAAAGTCGATTACCCCAGACGCGCTCATCAGCTTCGAAGACGGCAAGCCCTACAAGACACTGCGCAGGCACCTGACCCTTCGCGGCCTCTCTCCTGAGGCCTACCGCGCCAAGCACGGTCTGCCGGCCGACTACCCGATGACCTCAGCGAGCTACTCTGCACAACGGTCGGAGCTTGCTCGTAGCTTGGGCCTTGGGCAGCAGCGGAAGGGTCAGACCAAGGCTGCAGCTAAGGCCACGGCGGTGGAGGAGACGGTTTCCGAAGCTGCTGCTGAGACGAAGCCGAAGCGCGCTGCGCGTCCGCGCAAAACGGCGGCAGGTAAGTAGAGCAATGACGGAGGGCGGCTACGGTGCTGCCGTCCTCCAAGACGCCGTCGGAGTGGTGGTAGACGCCGGCGAGCTACACGCCAACAACGAGGGCCTGCGTAAGCCCGCATAGCCTCAATCCATGAGCTCGGCAGGTGGCGGGGCATCCTCAGCATCTTAACCCAGGCAAATATCAGGGACGCCCTGTACCGGCAGCTCGCGTCGCCTGCTAGCGGGTGTCAACTTTCCTTAGGTTGAAAGAGGTTAAGCCTCGGCGCTGTCCAGGATTGCCGCACCTCCGAGCCAGGCCACTGCTGCCTCGAGCGTTTGGAAACGGTGCTCGACGCAATCGAAGGGTCGAGGCCGTGTCGCGGCCGGCAGGTCCTGCAGCAGCTCCGCGCACCACCCAGTCGGAGCGCCTCCGGCAGTTGTCTCGCGAACCACGCCGCCAACGATGACCCCGTCGAGGGCCAGGTCGTAGCTGCCGGGTGCCAGCAGATGCAGCGTGTATGTCATCGGGCGGTCTGAGCTCCAGGGCGTGAAGAAGAGAGCGCATGTTGTGCTGGGATGACGAGGCGAAGTCGGCTGGCTGGCGCTCTGATATGATCTCGGCGCGACGCGCCGCTTAGGGATCACTGCATCGGATCCGCGTCCGGCTTCGTTCTGCGCAGGGCTTCAGCAAGCAGCTCTTGCAGGCGCTTTGCAGATTGATGGGTCAGGGGAATGCCGAGTTGGCTCCCCTCGCTTGTGCTGAGAAGCATGATTGCAACCTCGTCGCCGAGCATGAGCTCTGGCCTGACTACACAAAGGGGGAGGAGGTAGGTGCCGCCGGGTTTGAGCTCGACATCTTCCGCGCCTTCAAGATCAAAAGGCTCGGTCTTATCAGCCATGAGCAACTCCTATTCGGCGCCTGGTAAGACAGTCCGTATGCGTTCAGCCTTTCGATGCCTGGAAGGGCCGCAGTAGCCACGCCATCCGACCAGCCTCGCTTTCCCCTTCCTGTGCGCTCTGTTGAACCTCAACCAGAGCGGGGACTTCGGGCTCAGCAGCCCCGTGCATGATTTGGCTCAGCAGGGACGGCAGCTCCTGATCATACTCTCTCAACAGGAGCGCCGCCTCGAGCAGAACGCGGATGTTCCCATCTGGAACCGGACGGCTCGTGATCTGAGCGTCGAGCACACGATCTGCGAGGAGTGCGGCAAGCCGTGAGACTTCCGTCAGGCCTGCGGGCAAACCTACAGCTTCGGTCGACATCACTTGATTACTTCCACAATCCGGCGCGTGCCCGGCTCAACCAGCACGGGGCGGTCGTTGACGATCGTGTAGTTGTAGCCCTTCAGTGCAAACTCAGGCGGTACATCATAGTAGGTCATGCCCTCCTTCGGGAGCACCGCTCCAACCCTCACGTCCCCTGCATAGGCGATGGAGGACCTTCGATCACCGAGCGTGTAAATGCGAAAGCGCTCACGCCTATCGATGCCCAGGATCTGATTGGCGCTTCCGACAGCTCCACCGATCGCACTTCCGACGGCAGCGCCCAACGGACCAGCGATGTTTCCTCCGCGTTCGGCGCCATCCTGCGCTCCGCGCGCGAGGCCCTGAGCGTGTGCTTGGCCGAAAACGCCAGCGCAAAAGGCGAGCACGGCAGCAGCAGCAGAATTGATGAGCTTTGGCATTGTTAATCCAAATCGATCTGCAGGATGCAGTGATCGCTTTTCCGCTTGTGCATGGAGAAGACGCCCAGGCTGGGTGCAGCTACCTGCAGCAAAGTAGGTCGGACGCCACTCGAGATCCGAGCAGGTCCAATGCTCAGGGCTATCGAAGCTCAATGCCCGAAGCCGTGTCACTGTTGGCTGTGGCCTTCAACGATGGCAGCGCCGTCAAGCCACGCCATAGCCGCTTCGAGCGTCCGAAAGGGCGGCTCGATCCCCCGGAAGGGGATCGGCCATTGATCCGGCGTCAGCTCGTCGAGCAGTTCCGCGCGCCAGCCGCGCGAGCTGCCTCCCGGCGCGATGTCCTGGACCACACTGCCTATGATGATGCCATCGAGGGCAAGATCGTAGCTGCCAACCGCAAGCTGGTGGAGAGTATATGTCATGGCCGTTCACGGCTCCTGAGGAGGGATTGCTCCTCGTAGCGCCCACTCAGCATAGGGCGTCCCAGCCGAGCACCTAACGATTTCTCCCGAACGGCAAATTGGCACCTCGGAAGATATCTCATCCTGCCTACTCACAAGCTTCTGGAGTACGATGCAGCCCCCTCTTGAAACGCTGTCTCGTTAATTCGGCAGCACTCAACCCTTGCGCTTTCACATCCATAAGCCATCTCTAGACCATCCAATGGGATGGTCCTGGGAGGTTCTGAGATGGCGGACAATGTTCGGGCGCTGCGCACGAAGTCGCCCGACAGCGAGAAGCTGACCCTCAATCTCGGCTTCGTCGATCTTGGACAAATCGACCTTCTGGTGAGAGATGGCTTCTACGCCAACCGTGCTGATTTCATCCGGACAGCCGTCCGCAATCAGCTCGATCGTCAGGGCGATGAGGTGAAGCAGTCGGTCACCCGCAAGAAGCTCACCCTGGGCCTTTCGCACTTCACTGCTCGGGACTTGGAGGCGGCAAGAGACGCCGGCGAGCCACTCCACATCCAGGTTCTTGGCCTCGCCACGATCGCCCCAGACGTGACCCCAGAATTGGCCCGCCAGGGCATCGCTTCGGTGCAGGTTCTTGGCGCCTTCCAAGCCAGTCCAGAGGTCAAGGCCGCCTTGGCCGACCGCACCAGCTGACAACCAAACTTGCTCGGGGCGGAACACCTCGTGCCCGTCCACCCTCTAATCCAGGATCATAATCATGACCGCTTTCTCGAAGATCGACATGGGCGAGGTGACACGTCTCACCCGTAGCGGCCAGCTTGCAGAAGCCATGGCGCTGCTTCAGGGCAAACCAGTCGCGTGGGCCTCTGCAGCAGGTGCGGATGAAGACACCGGCGCCAAAGCGAAAGCTACAGTTCCCCCCTTCGGAGCAATCATCGACATGGTTGCTCCTACAATCCCAGGTGGAGCCTGGACCGAAGCGGGTCTTGGCCAGGCTGCGCCCGACGATGCCGCTGCCGCGACAAAGACTGCCCCCATGCGTCCGAGCCTGTCGGAGACGCTACGGGACCTACGCGAGCGCTTTCCCAAAATGAGCACCATGCCCGGGCTCGCCGAAGGTCTTGGGTCATCACGTGGGGTGAGTGTCGTCGTGCCGGAAGGCGCCCGGTTTGAGGAGCGGACGTTCTCTAATGCCGCGGGCAATCGGGCGTACAAGGTCTATGTACCGAGCGGGTACGCAGGGCAGGCGCTTCCCCTCGTCGTTATGCTGCACGGCTGCACTCAGAACCCGGACGACTTCGCCGCGGGGACACGGATGAACGCGTTGGCCGAGGAGCAGACGTTCCTGGTGGCGTATCCGGGCCAGCCGCAGTCGGCCAACATGCAGAAGTGCTGGAACTGGTTCAACGCTGGCGACCAGCAACGGGACCGCGGCGAGCCCTCGATCATTGCCGGCATCGCCATGGCGGTTGTGAAAGAGTTCGCGGTCGATCGATCCCGCATCTACGCAGCTGGCCTCTCTGCCGGCGGGGCCGCTGCAGCGATCATGGCAGACACCTATCCGGATGTGTTCGCGGCAGTTGGCGTCCACTCTGGGTTAGCCTGCGGCGCAGCCAGAGATATGCCGTCCGCATTTGCGGCCATGAATGGTGGCGGCAGTCCGAAGGCACGGTCAGTAGGCGCTGGCGTTCCGACCATCGTCTTTCACGGTGACGCCGACAGGACCGTGAGCCCCGTCAACGGCGACCAGGTCATAGCCCAAGCCGCGGCAGGTGAGGCACTCACGCGTATCGTGTCCCAGGGGCAGTCAGACCGCGGGATGTCCTTCACCCGCACGGTGCAGACCAACGTATCGGGACGCGCCATGCTGGAGCAGTGGACCCTGCATGGAGCTGGGCACGCTTGGTCTGGCGGGAGTACAGACGGGAGTTACACCGACCCGAAAGGCCCGGATGCCAGCCGAGAGATGATGCGCTTCTTCATGGATCACGCCACCTCGGTGACGAAGCCACTGAACTGAACGCTCGTAGATTAAATCGAGCAGGTGGTGGACACCAGCATCCTCCTCGTTCAGAAACGACAAAGCCCCGCGCCGACAAGGGCCGCGGGGCTTCGAGCATCGGCACTGCTTGAATGATCAGGCGGCCTTCTTGCGGCCCTGGGACGACGACAGCTCATCCCCACCGCGATCGGCAACCCGACCAAGACCGATGGATTTCGCGAGTTCGGAGCGACGCTTGGCGTATTCCGGAGCAACCATCGGATAGTCGGCCGGCAGCCCGAAGCGAGCGCGATAGCCATGTGGATCCAAGCCGTGGGTGGTCAGGTGTCGCTTTAAGGTCTTGTAGATCTTTCCGTCCAGGAAGCTGACGATACCCTCGGGCGTCATCGACTTCCGGATCTGAGCCGCCGTCGGCTTCTCGACCTTAGGCTCGCAAGCGGTCATAATAGTGCCGCTGCCGATGCCGCTGAGTGCCGCGTGAACGCTGCGGATTAAATCTGGCAGATCGGCGGGTCGGACCGGGTTATTCGACACGTATGCGGAAACGATGTCACCGGCGAGTTCTACGAAGTCAGTAGCTTGAACTTCAGCTTTTTCAGACATGCTGCTCTTTCTCTGTGCCCCCACTGCGATCCAATCGTTCATTCGCAACAATCTATCAAGCGGCACAACTGAGTTTTCAGCAATTTACATGCCTAACTTGCAGAGCAGATGTATGACACTTGCTGTACGGCCGCGTGCCGCGCAGCTAAGAAGCACAATTGTTGCGGACGATTTCTACTCCTCCGTGCCACGCCAAAACGGCATCGAGCGTGCTGAAGGTGGGGTCGACCGTGCTGAACGGCGGCGGGCGCTTCTCGGGCGTTGGGTCATCCAGCAGCTCGGCGTGCCAGATGTCGTAGCCTGTGCCGCCGCGAACCTCGCGGACCACGCTGCCGATGACCTCGCCATCGCGGACGAGATCGTAGCTACCGAGTGCAAGGCGGTGCAGAGCGTATGAAATTGCGCGCCACGATCTCCGGGCATCTATGATCGCGAGCAAGCCGCTGCGTTTAGATATTGGCCTGTACACTCCGCTCGTTCATAGGCTAGCTCACCGTCTA